>Ga0079226_10000294_pt1 | contig 33647 bp, 34 predicted proteins | sample Poulit2014_FD_76345 | JGI IMG/M metagenome (GOLD analysis project Ga0079226, IMG submission 76345) | Agricultural soil microbial communities from Georgia to study Nitrogen management - Poultry litter 2014 | ecosystem: Environmental > Terrestrial > Soil > Agricultural land | place: USA: Georgia...
ATGTGTGACGCGTGCTTGGTGCAATTTGGCTTTAAGCATAGTGCACTGCATGGTGTTTACCTCTTAATTCTGCCCCACATAAATGGCGGCTAATGACTGAAAAGTCAGCTGCATGCCGCAACTTAGCTTTTCGCTTCATAAACGGCGGTTAAGTATGCCTTAAAGGTTAAATATCTACAAATATGGTGCCCACATTGTCAATCAATCGTGTGGTGCCTAAAAAGGCAGCGGCTAGGATGCGAAGTGAAGAGGTGTTGGCGTTAGCGGGTGCTAGGGTGTGAGCATCCACTACTTCAAAATAATCCACTATAAAACCTGCTTCTGTCAGTTGATTGATGCTTTGTTGGCAGAGTATTTGGTAATTGCGTTCGCCAGATTCAATGGCTTGGCGTGCTTGGGTGAGAGTTCGATAAATGGTGAGAGCGTGCTCTTTTTCAGCATCGCTGAGGTAGCCGTTGCGCGAGCTTAGCGCTAGCCCCGAGGCATCACGTTCTGTGGGCACACCAATGACTTCAGTGGCGAAGAGCTGGTCCGCTACCATGCGGCGTAGCACGGCAAGCTGTTGATAATCTTTTTCGCCAAAAAAAGCATAGTCAGGCATAGCAATATGTAAGAGCTTACTTACCACTGTGGTAACGCCGCGAAAATGTCCGGGGCGCTTAGCACCGCACAGGCGATCGCCTACATGATCTACATCCACCCAAGTGAAAGTCTCTTGGGGGTACATTTCTGCTACCGTTGGGGCGAAGAGTAAGTCTGCACCATGCTCTGTGAGTAGTGTGGCATCTTGCTCTAAGGTACGAGGATAGGTGTCGAAATCTTCGTTGGGGCCGAACTGAGTGGGGTTGACGAATACGCTAACAATCACTTTGTCGCTGTATTGTTTGGCGGTATTTACTAAGCTCATGTGGCCCGCATGTAAATTGCCCATGGTGGGCACCAAGCCTACGGTTAAGCCAGCTTGGCGCCATTGGCGCACTTGCCCTCTAACGTCTTGAACTGTGTGTACGATTTTCATAGCTGATTTTTAATTAAAAGCAATGCTCTGGTGCTGGGAAAGAGCCGTCTTTTACAGCGCTATCGTAATTTTGTAAAGCGTTTAATACGTTGCCATCGCTATCAAGCATAAAGTTGCGAACAAAGCGAGCCACTTTTCCTTGAGTAAAACCAAGGGCATCGTGCATTACCAAAACTTGGCCATCGCATTCGGGGCCAGCGCCAATACCAATGACGGGGACACTAAGGGTTTGGGTGAGTTTAGCTGCTACGTCGCGAGGTACGCATTCTAGTAAAATAATATCCGCTCCTGCGGCCTCTAGTGCTTGGGCATCTTTAATGAGCTGCTCCGCCGCATCTCCGCGGCCTTGCACACGGTATCCGCCAAAAGCATTGACCGCTTGTGGGGTAAGGCCCATGTGAACACATACGGGAACGCCGTTATTTTTTAGGGCGGAAACAGTATCAGCAAGCCAAGCTGCGCCTTCGATCTTTACCATATTGGCGCCTGCAGCCATCAGCTTGTGGCTGGCATCTAGTGCGCGTTCTAAAGTAGCGGCTGTAAGGAAGGGCAGATCCGCCATAATTAAGCTACCTTGGTTACCGCGTGCTACACATGCTGTGTGGTAAGCCATGTCTTCAATGGTAACGGGCAGTGTGCTGTCATGACCTTGTAGCACCATACCTAAGGAATCACCGATTAAAATAACGTCTATTCCAGCTTTGCTAACAAGATGCGCAAAGGTGGCGTCGTACGCCGTAATAGAAGAAAACTTACGTCCCTCTTCCTTGCACTGCTGTAATGTGCGAACCGTTACTTTCATATGAAAATCCTTCGTTGTAGCTTGTGCTAGTAGATGGCAGCACCTAAAACGCTAGTGGGATTATTAAGGCGCATCAGAGCCTAAAGAATCTAACGTTAGGGTGCAATGGTGCCAAATGTCTTGCGCCATGGTATGGGTTAGGTCCTGAGCCAAAAGCGTGCCGCAAGGCAAGTGCGCCTTTGGTGCAATTTCGAGCAGCGGCTCTAATACAAAGCGCCGCTCGCGCATAAAAGGGTGCGGCACGTTAAGCCTTGGGTGTTCTATGGTTTGCTCGCCGAATAATAAAATATCCAAATCTAGCGTGCGCTCACCCCAGTGCCGAGTGCGTATGCGGCCTGCATCTTGTTCCAAAGTTTGTAAAGCGTCAAGTAGAGCAATGGGGCTGAGCTCGGTGTTTAGCAGTGCCACGGCATTTATAAAAGGGGGCTGGTCCTGCGGGCCTATGGGTGCGCTGGCGTATAAACTCGACACTGCTATGAGCTGGGTTTGAGGCAATGCTGCGAGCGCTTTGATGCCATCGATAACCTGTTGTTCCGGGTTATCGAGATTGCTACCTAAGCCAATATAAACATTATTGGTTAGCATGATTTGGCTTCTTCCTGCGCGGGCGACGTCGAGATGAGCGCTTGTTACTAGGGTTGAGCGATTTAACCATAACGTCGCGTTGCTTGTGGTTGGCTTCTTGGTAATCTGTCCACCATTGCCCTAAGCCAGGTGGGATTTCGCCTGCTTGCTCTCGCAGTAATAAAAAATCATAAGCGGCACGAAACCGCGGGTGGGTAACTAATCGTGCCGCCCTTTGGCCATGGCGTCTGGGTAAGCGTTCTTGAAGCTCCCAAATCTCGCGCATCATTAAACTGAAGCGTTTCGGTATGGCGATGGCACTGATTTGTTCACTAATAGCTTCGCTTGCGGCTTGCGTCATAGCTACCACGGGGGGCATGCCGTTTTTGATTTTTGATTTTTGCTGTTCAATCACTTGCGGCCATAAAAAAACAGCAAGCAAAAAGGCCGGTGTGACCGGGCGGCCGTCGGTAATGCGCGCATCAGTATTTTGCAGTGCAGAAGCGAGCAAGGCGTAATGTGAAGGGGAGTTATCGAGATAGCGATGCGCACTTGGAAAAAGCTGCTTAAATAGATGGTATTCATTGAGTAGCTTAAAGGTGTTTTTCCCGTGCCCGCTTAAAAAAAGCTTGTTGTTTTCATCGAACAAGCGTGCTGGGGGCACGTCTTTTAATAAGTGTGCTAATGGCTTGATAGCGGCAGCAGTGCTTTTCTCAATGGTGAAATCTAGCTTCGCGGCAAAACGGATGGCGCGAAGCATGCGTACAGGATCTTCACGGTAGCGTGTTTCTGGATCGCCAATTAGGCGGATGGTGCACGTTTTTATATCTTGAAGCGCGTTAGCAAAATCGTATAGCGCGAAATTGGCAATATTGTAATACAGGGCATTGATGGTGAAATCCCGACGTTGCGCATCTTCTTCGATGGTGCCAAACACATTATCGCGCAATAGCTGGCCGCTTTGACTTTGTACCAGGCGTTTAGGATCGGCATCTTCTGCATTGGAGCGGAACGTGGCGACCTCAATGACGTCGCGTCCAAAGTACACGTGCACCAAACGAAAGCGACGACCAATGATGCGGGCGCGGCGGAAAGTGCGTTGGATTTCTTCGGGCCTGGCGTTGGTTACCACATCAAAATCTTTGGGTGTTGTGCCAGTAAGAGCATCGCGTAGACAGCCGCCGACTAAATAAGCTTCATAACCGGCGTCTTTTAGGCCATAAAGCACGTCTAGCGCAGCGCGGCTAATGATTTTTCGTGAAATAGGGTGTTCGTCACGAGGGATAATGGTGGCTTGTGTAACAGAAATTTTGTTTGTCCTACTTTGGAGTCGCTGTATAAAACTTAAGATAGCCGCATAGGGTTGTTTAAACCACTGTATAACGGTGTTTGGAGTTTGCTTCATGGGGGCACGTAGATACCGCTGTTAAACTAAAGCTCGTATATTACCTTGAATGGCAGTGCTAAGCACTTATTTGCATAAATAAGAGGCAATAAAAAAGGGCCACTGCTTCCAGTGGCCCCTTATAGTTTGCGCTGATTCTGTTATTGTTATTGTTTGTTTTTATTTTCTCTGCTTCTTTCTGACTATCATTCCCATGATGTCTTATACGTTGGCCCGTGAAATTATTATTCTTTTGTTTGTGAGCCTTTCTCGCCTTGTTGTTATTGTTTGGTGGCGACATGTAAATAGTGGCGCTTTAGCACTTGCATTGCAATTTTTTATAAACCGCTTTTAAAACAAGTGGTTACGTGTGTCTTTTGTGGTGTGCTAAAAAAGTTCAATTTTTACTGTGTGCGTGTGTTACCAGTTATGTGGTGAAAGGTAACAAGGGGTTGTGGTTTTTTGTTGTAAGCAAGTTGCTGAAAAAACACAAGCTTAATTATTACGGTTACGCGGAATGCCTAAGCGCTGACGACGTTCCCATAAATTTTTGCGGCTAATACCAAGTTTTTGGGCGAGCTCGGTTTCGGTCATGGTGTCTTGGTTTTCTAACACGAAACGAGTGAAGTAATCTTCTAAGCTCATTTCTTCCATGGGCTCAGTGCTTTGGCTGCCAGTGGCGCTTGCGTGGCTCGCGGGAGGCTGGGATGGCAATGCCAAGTCTTGCGCTTTGATGCTTGCGCCTTCACTAAGGATCACAGCTCGTTCGATGGCATTTTCGAGTTCTTGTAAATTGCCAGGCCAAGAGTGTTCGCGTAATGCTTTTTGAGCATCAGGCAATAACGTCATTGCATCGCGGTGGTGGCGCTGAGTGGATTGCGTTAAAAACTCTTCAGCAAATAACAAAACATCATCGCCACGTTGGCGTAGTGGTGGCATTTGTAAAGGCACAATGTTGAGGCGGTAGAATAAATCCTGGCGGAACTTTTGCTGTGCTACTAAGTTGTTTAGTTCTTGATTGCTGGTGGCAATGATGCGTACATCCACTTGCTTGCGTTGCGTGCTGCCCATGGGGGCTAAGGTGCTGTCTTCTAGTAAGCGCAACAAACGGCCTTGAGCTGCATCGCTTAAGCTTTCTACTTCGGCCAGCACTAAAGTGCCTTTATAGGCTTGTGCGATTAACCCTGGTTTGTCTTCTAATAAGCCCGTGAGGTGACTCGCTTCACCACCGAACATTTCAAGCTCTTGCTCTGTGCCAGGTAGTGTTGCGCAATTTAGCACTAAAAATGCTTCGTTGCTGCGGTGGCTCTGCTGGTGAATGTATTTAGCGAGATGCTGCTTGCCTGTGCTTGCTTCTCCTTGCAGAAGCACGGGGATGTCTGTTTTTGCCACGCGCTCGGCCTGAGCCAATAACGCTTGTATGGCTTGTGAAGCCCCTACTTGTAGCACTTTTTCTGGGGTTTCTTGCTTGTTGCTGGGCAGTTGTGGGGTTACCGCTGGCGCTGCTGGACGTTTGCCCAAGGTTAAAATGCGCTGCACTGTGTTGACCATTTCATCATGATCAAAAGGTTTGGGAATATAATCCACGGCGCCATCGCGCATGATGTCCACAGCGGAGCGTAAGCTAGCATAGCTTGTCATGATGAGCACTGGCGTGGGGTTTGCGGCTTTGACCAAATCGCTACCTGGTGCGCCGGGTAAGCGTAAGTCGCTAATAATTAAATCAAATGCGCTGAGGTCGTTTTGCAGCGCATCCTCAACAGAGCCTGCTTCTGCTACGTTGTGGTCGTGGCGCTCTAATAACTTGCGTAAGGCGCTACGAATAATAGGCTCATCTTCAACAATTAAAATTTGACTCATATTACGACCTTGGTTGAATTTTAGGCTAGCTCGTTTTGGGGCATGCGGAAACGCGGTAATGTAATAACAAAACGTGTGCCAGAATTGTTGCGTGTGGGGCTTTCGGCACGAATGCTACCAAAGTGATCTTCAATAATACTATAAACCAGTGCGAGGCCAAGCCCTGTCCCGCGGCCAGCAGCCTTGCTTGTCACAAATGGCTCGAAGAGCACATCGAGTAAATGCGGTGGTATGCCCTGGCCTTCATCTTCTACGATAATTTGGATGATTTCTTGTTGCTCCTCCGTGCGTACGGTAATGGCTTGCCCATGGGCGCTTGCATCTGCGGCATTATTTAGAAGATTCACAAACACTTGTAGGAGTTTTTGTGAATCTCCTTTTACCAAGTGGTCAGGGTGACATAGGTTGCGAAAGTGAAATGGTTGGCGACTAGGGCTAAGCAATAATAGCTCAATGGCTTCTTGAACTGTATCACGAAGCGGAACGGGAGATTGCATGGTGGCTTGTGCCGTGCCGCTATGACTAAAGGTAACAAGAGAATCCACAATACGACTGATACGTTGGGTTTGAGTAATAATATGATCGGCAGATAGCTGCATTTCCCGCAGGGAATCCTCATGCTGTAGGTTTTGTGCTAAGCAAGCAATGGCGGTAACAGGGTTGCCAATTTCGTGAGCAACGCCTGCAGCTAAGCGCCCTATGGAGGCCAAGCGCTCACTATGGTTTAGGCGAGTTTCTAAGCTGTACACTTCGGTGGCGTCTTCAATGACAATCACCTGTCCGTCCAAGTGGTTGATGCCTTCGTCATTGTGAATGGTGGATTTATGTAGGTTAAACCAGCGCGTCGCGCCATTAAGCTGTATCTCGACTTGGTGCGACCGAAGCTCTTTACCGAGGGAAAAACCGTGCAAGAGCGCTTGCCAAGGCATGGGAAGCGTGCTCAAACGAGAGCCGATAGTGTCATTCGCTGAAATGTCAGTGAGGTGCTCCATGGCATGGTTCCAGCCAATAATTTCGCCGTCTGAAGCTAAGGAAACCACGCCCATAGGCAGCTCTAGTAGGGTTTGGCGATGGAAGCGACGCAAACTATCAAGCTCCGCTGCGAGCCCCGATAAGCGATCGCGGTAGAGTTCGATGCGGGTTTCGATAAATTGAAAATCATCGCCAGAGTGTTCTGTTTGTTCGGGCAGGTAGGGGAGATGTTTTTCAATGATATCGTGGGCAACCGTGGGCCCAAGTAAGCCTGATAAGTTAGTTTCTAGCTGATCACGTAGGCGGCGCAACGCATAGGGGCGATCTTCTGTAAAGTGGAAACCAAGGTTATTTAATGCTAATTCCACTTCTCTTTGTGCAGCTTCTTCACCGAGTGCTTTTGCTAGTGCCTCACGTATTTCTAGAGTGCTTTTCGCTATTAAGGTTAAGCGCATAGGACGCTTTAAGCTGTTACTCATGCAGGCCTCAGCAGCGCTTCGTTCGGCACGAGAGGTAGGGGTTAACATGGAAACTAGAGCAAAAACAAACGTATTGGCAATCACTGTGATGGTGGCAACCTTATGCCATTGGCCAATGGCGTTGGTGCCCTCGGGGTGTAGCCATGTTAGCGCTTTGCTGAGTTCAATTTCGGGCCAGATCATGGGAATAAACAACGCCACAAACCAGATAAAAAACCCAGTGAACAATCCAGCAAAAAAGCCAAAGCGATTGCCTTCTTGCCAGTAAAGCGTAGAGAGCAAACCCGGCGTAAATTGTAAGGTGGCAATAAATGCTAGTACGCCGAGTTCCATGAGACTGTGTTTTTCGCCTACGGCTAAATAGAACAAGTAGGCAAGCACTAGGATGCCAGCGATGAGGGCGCGTCGTGCCCAGAGCAACCAGATGTTCAGGCGCTTATCTAGGCGTCGGCTGCGGGCAGGCAGCACCCAGTGGTTGAGCAGCATAGAAGAGAGCGCCAAGGTAGCCACAATTAGCATGCCGCTAGCGCCAGCCAAACCGGCGGTATAGGCTAAAAAGGCGCCTTGGGGGCTATGCAAGGCGCCCACAGCTAAGGGGTAGTAGTCAGCTTCGACTTGTACGCCGGCGGCATTACCAGCAAACAAAATTAAGGGTACGCATAGGGCTAGCAATAGCATTAAAAGAGGTACGCCCCAACTTGCTGTTTTGATGGCTTTAGGGTTGATGTTCTCAGTAAAGGCCATATGAAAAGTATGTGGCATCAAAATAGCGGCGATGAAGAATGCTAAAATCATGGAATGCCAAGCACCATCCACTAAAGGTGCGTATAGGTGGGTAACTTGCTCGGGGTTGGCGGCTAGCCATTGCTGCAAGGTACTAAAATCTCCAAATACTTGTTTGATGCCGAGGACAGCCAAGGTGCCAAAAGCGATGAGCTTAAATAAAGATTCTGCAGCAATGGCAAGCACCAAACCTTCGTGCTTTTCGCGCAGGGAGATATGGCGAGCGCCAAATAAAATAGCAAACAAGGTGATAAGCGCACAGAACCAAAATGCTAACTTTTCAGGGTCACTTTCCAAGGTAAGCAAGCGTAAGGACTGAGCCACAGCTTGTATTTGTAACGCGAGTAAAGGCAACATGCTAGCCAGCATTAATAAGGCAGTAATAGAGCCTGCTAATGGGCTGCGGTAACGAAACGAGAACACATCAGCTAAAGAACTGAGTTGGTGGGTGCTAGTAAGCCGAAGTAGTGGACTCAGTAATAAGGGAGCGAGAAAGAAAACCCCTGAAATTCCTAAATAATACGAGAGAAACCCATAGCCATATTGCTGCGCATAGGCAAGACTGCCATAAATTGCCCATGCGCTTGCATATACACCCATAGAGAGGGTGTAGACGAGTGGGTGTCGGCGTACTTTGACCGGGATTATGCCTGAGTCAGCAAGCCAAGCCACAACGAACAATAGCAATAAATAAGTGCAAGCGATAAGAAGTACGCTAAGAAAGCTAAACGTCATGGTGCTCTCTGCGGTGGTTTACCCAAGCTGTGGTAATAATAATGAACAGCCAGATAAGATAAGGGCGGTACCAAAGGTGTTCAGCTTCTTCCCACCAGCTCATTAACACAGGTGAAAGAAAGAAGGCGCTGATTACGATGAAAGTGAGTACGCGATCAAGTTGCATTAGGATTCCTAGATCACCGCTGCAACAAAATGCGCCATCGATTGAGATGGCGCTTAGTTTGTTAGCCAGCGACTTGCTTTTCTTTGATTTCTGCTAGCTCTTTGCAATCGATGCAAAGCTCTGCCGTGGGGCGAGCTTCTAAACGACGTAGGCCAATTTCGATACCGCAGGTGTCGCAAAAGCCATAATCGCCGCTATCAATTTTTTCAAGCGTAGCGTCAATACGTTTTAGTAGCTTGCGCTCACGATCGCGGGTGCGTAACTCTAAGGCAAACTCCTCTTCTTGGGTTGCCCTATCTGCAGGATCAGGTAAGTTAGCGGCCTCATCCTGTAGGTGGGTAACGGTACGTCCAGCTTCTTCCATTAACTCTTGGCGCCAAGCCAATAGAATTTGGCGGAAGTGCTCATATTGTTGCTCGTTCATGTATTCCTCTCCTTTATCTGGCTGATAAGGAGGGATCCCGTGAATGAGTGTGCTTTTGTCTTTTGAGGTCGTCATCGCTATGTTCACTTTCTATGTTTATTCGGTTCCGTTCTCTTGGTGAGCCACGGAGCTTAGTATTTTGTTGTTATGACTTTACCGAAATATCAATGCCAAACAATGTGTTTTGCAATGGTGGCAACAGCCAATGCTAACACATTGGAGATTAACTGCTATATGGCGCAATCGCTATTTTATTGAATTGTGCCAGGGCCCATATATAGAGGCGTTTTGAGTTTTTTAAAGGGTTGCAATGCAAAACTTATTTTGCATTGTTGAGGTGGTTACAAAAGAAGGAGCTGAGTTTGCAAAGTCCATTTCCTAGAGCGGCGCGATGCCAGCGAATAGCGCCGTTCCATGTAATGAGTTTAGTGCGCCAAGCGACAGAGCTAGCTGAACAAGGTGTGGATGTGATCCACTTAGGCATTGGCGAACCGGATTTTCCAACGCCGCAGGCCATTAATTTAGCGGGGCAAAGAGCGCTAGTTGATGGGCAAACACGCTACACGTCGGCCTTAGGTGTAGATGCGTTGCGCCAGGAATTAGCAGGATATTATCAGCAGCGCTTGGGGGTTGTAGTGCCATGGCAGCGGATTGTGCTGACTCCTGGGGGGTCTGGCGCCTTGCAGTTGGCGTTGGCAGCCTTGGTGGGGCCTGGTGATGGTGTTTTAGTGACCGATCCAGGCTATCCATGTAATCGTCATTTTGTAGAGTTAGTAAGCGCTGAGCCTCAGCCTTTAATTCGTCGTCAAGAAAAAGGCTGGGCCATTACCTTGGCAGAGGTGCAAGCGGCATGGCAGCCTAACACGCGTGGTCTTATTTTAGCGTCGCCAGATAATCCTACTGGGGCGATGCTTAAGCGTAGTGAATTGGCCGACATTGCGCAGTGGGTGAGCGCGAAAGGTGGCTTTGTGGTTGTTGAAAAAATTTATCAAGGGTTATCGTTGGAGGCCCCTTGGAGCGCGTTAGAAATTGATAGCAATATTATTGTTATCAATAGCTTTAGTAAATATTTCGGCATGACGGGCTGGCGTTTGGGCTGGATGGTAGTGCCTGAGTTAATGCTAAGCGATGTGGAGCGCATGGCACAGAACTTTTTTCTGGCTCCTGCGACCCTATCACAGTATGCGGCGCTGGCTGCTTTTTCGCCGCAGGTGCAACAAGATCTGGAAGAGCGTCGTGTGGAGCTGCTTAAGCGCCGTGAGCTATTGTTAACAAAAATACCTCAGCTTGGTTGGCAGGTAACTGGTTCGCCTGAAGGTGCTTTTTACTTATACGTACATATAGCAAATTCCACCACAGACAGCTTTAGTTTTTGTGAGCAGCTGTTGGCTGCAACGGGCGTGGCACTTACCCCAGGCATTGATTTTGGTCATCATCACAACGCCAATGAATTTATTCGCATTGCTTACACGGTGCCAGAGCCGCGCTTGCATGAAGCGCTGGCACGGATTCAACAGTTTTTGGAGTCACAATGAAGTTTTCTGAACCTCTCGCTACAGGATATCTCGTTAAGCGTTATAAACGGTTTATGGCAGATATTGTTACTGCTAGTGGTGATGAGCTAACGATTCATTGCCCTAATACGGGCTCGATGAAGCATTGTTTGAATGAAAATGCAGCCGTGCTTTATTCCGATAGCCATAATCCGAAGCGCAAGTTGCGCCATACTTGGGAAGCCGTGCAGGTAGCGCATGGCCACTGGGCGGGCATTAATACACACAGGGCAAATGCCTTAGTAGAAGAGGCACTACACCAAAGCTTACTCAAAGGTTATGAAGGCTTGCCTGTGCGGCGCGAAGTGAAATGGGGCGATAGCCGTTTTGACTTCGCCCTTGGGGAGGATGCTAACCCTATTTTTTTAGAAGTGAAGAATGTCACCTTAGGGCCTGCCGAGAGCGAACCTGACACTGGAATGATGTATTTTCCAGATGCGGTAACTACCCGCGGGCATAAGCATTTACAAACGCTGGCGGATATTGTGCGCGGCGGCGGCCGAGCAGTATTGCTGTACTGTGTGCAGCACACGGGTGCTAACGAAGTGCGCCCCGCAAAACATATTGATGAAGAATATGCGCGTTTGCTGCGCGAAGCGGCGGATGTAGGAGTAGAAGTAAGGGCGCTCAAAGCTCAAATTAGCGCCCAAGAAATTGTGCTGACGGAAGAAATTCCCGTGGTGCTATAAATCGGTTAAACCTTGCAGCTGCTTGGCGCGCTCGGCGGCAGCAGCGGCGCCAGGTTGATTGCCTTGTTGTTCGCGCGAACGCTCAATGAGTAGCCAGGTTTCGGCTTGCCAAGCGCGGTTGGCAGGTGCGTCGCGTAATGCGCGCATAAACATGCCTTCAGCATTACGCGCCTGACCTTCGGCAAGACGTAGTTCACCAAATTCCCGATACAGCACTGCGGCTTCGTTAGCTTGCGATACAGTAATAGCGCGCTCTAATAGGCGCCCAGCAGCAGCATTTTGCCCTTGCTGGCGTGCCAGTTTGGCTTGCTGCAATAGGCTGTAAGCAGGTGAGTCGGTAGCAAGTTTGACTGGTTCATCAATGGTTTGGGTGTTTAGCTCAGGGCCCGTTGCGCAGCCGGTGAGCAATAAAACAAATGATAGAACACCATAAATAATTATTTGCCGAAGCGATCTTTGAACCACCCTCGTATTCCTCGTTTCTCAGGTTGATTGGAGTCCGCTTTAGGAGTGCGATTCAATAAGCGGCACTGGCCGAACTCAATGGTATCTAATGACGCTAATAATACCGGAAAAGGTTCTGCTCCTTTACAGGAGTCTTCAAATACTAGTTGCTGTTCAGAGTCCCACCAAGCCGTTTCCACTGTGTTAGGGAAGTCTTCTCTGAGAGAGCGTTGAGGTAGGGAGGCCATTAAATCAGCCCAAATAGGCAAGGCAACATTAGAGCCAGAAACGCCGGCTGACTTGTTATCATCACGGCCAACCCATACCACAGCGAGGTGGTTTTCGCTGAAGCCAGCAAACCAAGCATCGCGGTAATCGCCGGAGGTACCTGTTTTGCCAGCCACATGAAGGTTGGCGGGCAAGCGCGCTAAGGCGCTGCGGCCAGTGCCTTCAGTCATCACTTTTTGCATTGCCCACTGTACTAAAAAGACAGTGTCGGGGTCGAGTACGGATTGTGGTTGTACGGGATAGCGCGCGATGGGGTTGCCTTGATGATCGAGCACATCGGTAATACTGCGCAGGGCGGTTTGAAAGCCGCCAGTGGCAAGCGGTTGATAAATTGAAGCCACGGAGAAAGGAGTTAGCTCTAAGCTGCCAAGTAAAAGGCTAGGGTTGCCACCTACTTTCTTACGCAAACCCAGAGTGTAGAGCGTGGATATAACAGCATCAGGGCCTAGCTCCATGCCAAGTCGTACTGTGGCTTGGTTGCGTGATTTGGCCAGCATATCGGTCAGAGTAATGGGCCCGAGGGATTTGTTGTCTACATTATTAGGGGACCAGGTTTTTCCCTGGGGCAAGGTGACTGTAATGGGTTCGTCATCTACGAGCGAGGCGAGGTGGTATTTGTTCGGTTGCTGCAATGCGGTAAGGAGTACCATGGGCTTGATTAAGGAGCCAATGGGGCGGTTTGCATCAAGGGCGCGGTTAAAGCCCACAAAGCGTGGGTTGCGGCTGCCCACTATAGCAAGCACATCCCCTTGGTCGGGGGCAGTAAGAATTACGCTTGCTTCTAATTGTTGCTCGCTCTTGGGGTCGCGTTGAGAAAGCACTGAGGCCACGGCGTCTTCGGCAGCAAGCTGTGCCAGTACGTCTAGGGTAGAGTGGATAACCAAGCCTTCGCCGGATAATACTTCAGCTGGGTAATCACGGGCAAGTTGGCGGCGCACTAAATCAACGAAATCCGGGAAGGCATACAGGGTGCTATCGCCTTTAGCTACCACTTCGAGTTTTGAATTGCGTGCTTTTTCGGCGACTTCCGAGCTTAAAACACCTGCTTTTTCGGCCACGTCGAGTACCACATTACGACGTTCCATAGCACGTTCAGGGAAGCGGTAAGGGTTATATAGTCCAGGACCCTTGAGCATCCCCACCAATAAAGCAAGGTGTTGCGGTGCCAATTCTTCTAAAGGTTGGCCAAAGTAAAACAAGGCAGCTAGGCCCATGCCATGTACAGCGCGCCCCCCATCTTGGCCGAGATAGACTTCATTTAGATAGGTTTCTAGAATTTGATCTTTGTCGTAGTGCTGTTCGAGTAGCACTGCCATAGGAAGCTCAAGGAGTTTGCGGGACAAAGTGCGATCGCGAGTTAGCCAGAAGTTTTTTACCAACTGTTGTGTGATAGTGCTGCCGCCTTGGCGAAAACCACCGCTGCGAATATTAGCAGCCATGGCGCGTGTTAAGCCACGTAGAGAAATACCGTGGTGGCGATAAAACTGCCGATCTTCCACTGCAATGAGCATTTGTGTGAGTAGCGGTGGGGTCTGCTCAAGACGAACCAAGACCCGATCTTGGCCGTGGCCCGGGTGAATGCTTCCTATATGCAAAGGCTCTAAGCGTGCCACAGATAGGCGGTTATCTAGTCCTGTGAGCTCGGCGATGCTGTTGTTAGCAATGCGCAAACGGATGCGCTGAGCAACTTCGCCGCCATCACTATCGCGAAAACCGCGGGTATGGAGAGTAATAGTGTTCCCTTGCTGTGTATAAGAACCGGGGGATGAAGCATTAGCTTCGGGGCGATAGTGCATATATTGAAGTAGCTGCTTTAGATGGGAAAGCGACAAGGCACGGCCTTGGTATAGCTCCACAGGGCTGGCGTAAACGCGTGCGGGCAATTCCCATTGGTGGCTGTCAAAACGTTTTTGCACCAAATTATCTAACCACAGCAGTGTTGTTGCAGCTGCTATTAGCGCAATGGCAAGCGCTATAAAAACGATTCTTTTAATGCTTGTCGTAGGGCTTTTTTTACGTTGAGAGGTTCTTTTGGGTCGTTTCGATTTTTTTGCCATTACTTTGTTTTACCGCTTTCCCGCTATAAATTTTGCAAGACTACACCAGATGGCCATAATAGTGCGCCCTTTCACAAAGGATTACACAAATGAGTCAGCCGCACTATCACATTTATGCCATCGGCAATGCGTTGGTGGACACCGAAGTCGAAGTAGAAAATAGCTTTTTAACCGATATGGGTATCACTAAGGGCATTATGACGTTAGTGGACCAAGAGCAGCAAGGCGCTTTACTAGAGGCGTTACGTTGCCAAAAACCGCCACAAGAGCAAGCAAGTGGTGGTTCTGCAGCAAATACAGCCATTGCCGCGAGTTATTTTGGTGCCAATTGTTTTTTTTCATGTCGCGTTGCTGATGATGAGACAGGCCAGTTTTATGTCAAAGATATTCAGATGGCTGGTGTAGATACCAATATGGCGACGCAAAGACCGGAGGGGGTTAGCGGCACTTGTGTGGTAATGGTAACGCCGGATGCAGAGCGCACCATGCATACCTACCTGGGGATTGCTGAAGATGTGTCTGTGGATGATTTGGATGAAGCAGCCATTAAAGCCAGTGATTACGTTTATATTGAAGGCTATTTAGTGACGTCTGCGACCGCGCGTCCGGCGGCGGTGCGTTTACGCGAGTTGGCCCGCGCGAATAATACTAAGGTATCGCTTACTTTTTCAGATCCTGCTATGGCACAGTTCTTCCGTGACGGATTAAAGGAAGTGATTGGCGAGGGCGTGGATCTACTATTTTGCAATGAAGATGAAGCTATGCTGTTCACTGAAACAGAGCAGCTTGATGATGCTTTAGCGGCGTTGAAAGGCTACAGCCAACAAGTCGTTGTTACACGGGGGCCAAATGGTGCCATTGCGTGGGATGGAAAACAACTACACCAATTTGATGGCGTACAGGTAGAGGCTGTGGATACCACAGGCGCAGGGGATCTGTTTGCTGGGGCTTTCTTATACGCACTAAGTCAAGGTAAAGGTTTTGCTGAGGCGGGGCCTTTTGCCTGTCATGCTGCAGCTGAGGTGGTAAAAGATTTTGGCCCGCGCCTTTCTGCTCAGCAGTATCAAGCACTTAAGCAACAGTTTTTTGAGGAGTAATAGAGATGCAGCTTTTAGGTCCTGCGGATAGCGTCCTTGAGGGTGAAGCTAAAGAATTTACTTTAGACGAGGGCACTTTGTTTGCAGTGCGCCGCGATGGCGAGCTCTACACTTATGTTAATTGGTGTCCGCATTTGGGAATTCCGCTTAATTTTATGCCGGATCAATTTTTAGATGGCGAGGGGCACTTTATCGAATGTATTAACCATGGTGCCTTATTCGAGGTTGAATCTGGCGTATGCGTCTCTGGGCCTTGCCAAGGTGAATCACTTATATTAGTGCCTCACGAAGTACGCGGTGGCGAGCTTTGGGCGCAATGGGTTGATCCAAGTCAATAAGATTTGGTGGTTAACTGTTAGATTGAAAACGATGCAGGCATTTTCATTAGATCATGCTAGTATTCATCGCTTTCACCTTAGTGGTTATTGTTGAGGGGATTTAGCTGGGGTGTCCCGAGGCTCTACTCGCTATAATCACGCACAACTGGCTATAGGGCAAATTTGCTTGAAGCCAATCGCAAAGCACGAAACTTACTGAAGGACGAGATGATGCAAGACAGCACAGCATCGGTGGATTACAACTACAAAGTAGTTCGTCAATTTACCGTTATGACCGTTTTCTGGGGAGTCGTCGGCATGCTTGTGGGTGTTTGGATCGCCGCACAACTAGCCTGGCCCGCCTTAAACTTTGATATTCCATGGCTTAGCTATGGTCGTTTACGCCCGTTGCATACCAATGGAGTGATTTTCGCCTTCGGGGGTAGTGCCCTGATTGGTACATCGCTTTATGTTGTGCAGCGTACATCGCATACGGCATTGGCTTTCCCCAAATTGGCGTCTTTTGTGTTTTGGGGTTATCAGCTCGTGTTGCTGTTGGCGGTGATATCCCTGCCTATGGGATATACGAGTACAAAAGAGTACGCAGAGCTTGAGTGGCCTATCGACATATTATTGGCGGTGGTGTGGATTAGCTACGCCATTGTATTTTTCTTCACGATTGCCCGCCGCCGTACCAGCCACATTTACGTGGCGAACTGGTTCTATGGTGCATTTATTTTAACCATTGCGTTGCTGCACGTATTTAATAGCGCAGCGATTCCGGTGTCGTTAACTAAATCGTATTCCGCATACTCTGGTGCCATTGATGCCATGGTGCAGTGGTGGTACGGCCATAACGCAGTAGGTTTCTTCCTTACCGCTGGTTTCCTTGGCATGATGTACTACTATGTGCCGGTTCAAGCACAGCGTCCTGTTTACTCTTACCGTTTATCCATCGTGCACTTCTGGGCATTGATTGGTCTTTACATGTGGGCTGGTCCTCACCACTTACACTATTCTGCTTTGCCTGATTGGGTGCAGTCTGTCGGTATGGTGTTCTCTATCGTACTATTTGCTCCCAGCTGGGGTGGTATGATTAACGGTATGATGACGCTGTCAGGTGCGTGGGATAAGCTTAGAACAGACCCTATCATTCGTTTCTTAATTGTGGCGCTTTCTTTCTATGGTATGAGCACCTTTGAAGGCCCCATGATGTCTATTAAAACCGTAAACGCCTTAAGCCATAACACCGACTGGACTGTTGGCCACGTGCACGCAGGAGCGCTGGGTTGGGTGGCGATGATCACTATGGGTTCCCTTTATGTGATGACACCACGTTTGTATGGCCGTAAAGAAATGTTTTCTGTGCCTTGGATTAATGCCCACTTCTGGTTAGCTACTATCGGTACCGTACTTTATATCGCCTCCATGTGGGTGTCCGGCATTATGCAGGGCCTGATGTGGCGTGCGGTTAACCCAGATGGCACCTTAACGTATAACTTTATTCAAGAGCTTGCTATGCGTTACCCCTTCTACATTATTCGTTTGTTGGGTGGCTCCTTGTTTTTGCTCGGCATGATCTTGATGGCGGTGAACGTATACAAAACTATCCGTAGCACACAAAACGTGAGCGGTGCAGACAACTTAAGAGCGGAGGCATAAGAATATCATGTCTGGAAAGCACTCAATTATTGAACAAAGAGTCGGTCTGCTGATTGTTTTTACGCTGATGATCGTTAGTTTCGGTGCGCTAGTGGAAATTGTTCCTTTGTTTTGGCAAGAGGAAACCACTGAGCCACACCAAAATCTACGCCCATACACAGCATTAGAAATGGCAGGTCGTGATATTTACATCCGTGAAGGTTGCCACGTGTGCCACACGCAAATGGTGCGCCCATTACGTGCTGAAACCGAGCGTTTTGGCCCTTACAACGTAGCGGGCGAAGACGTTTGGGAGCATCCTTTCTTATGGGGTTCTAAGCGGACAGGTCCAGATTTGTCACGTGTAGGTTTGCGCCCTATTACTGAACAATGGCATCGCGAACACTTACGTGATCCGCGCTTAGTAGTGCCTGAGTCAAACATGCCTGGTTATCCTTGGTTGGCGAAGAACACGGTGAAGTGGAACACCATGAAACGTACTTTAGAGGTGTTTAAAAATCACTTTGGCGTGCCGTATACCGATGAGGATATTGCTGAGCAGATGGCGTTAGTGGCAGGAGAAAAAGTATCGCCCACACAAGACACCGCTAAATTACTTGCATCGCAGGCCAGCAAGTATGTAACGGCTGACAGCAAGAGCTTAGCCGACGCCACAGAAGAGGACGCCCTTGTAGCTTATCTCTTCTCTTTAGGCCACGCCCGTAAGGAGGATGCGCACAGATGATGCTTCATTCTTTAATCACGGTAACGTTTTTTGTCACTTTCATTGCTTTGGCTATCTGGGTGTTTCGCCCAGGTAGCAAGGCAAAATACCAACAGCACGGTGATATTCCGTTGGATGGTGAGTTAAACAACACGGCAAGTTTCCGCCAGGAGGAACAACATGGGTAATTACCTTGGCGATCACATGAATAACTTTTGGGGTGTCTGGGTTACGGTTATCGTTGTATGTAACCTGATTGGTTATTATCTGCTGCTAATAGGTAACTCGCGCTTAACTGAAGAAGAAAGCCAAAAAGAGACCACGGGCCATACCTTTGACGGTATTGTGGAGCGTAACGAGCCGTTACCACGGTGGTGGTACTACATGTACATCGGTACTATCGTATTTGCTGCTCTTTATTTGGTTCTTTACCCAGGCCTAGGCCGCTATACAGGATTGCTAGGTTGGACAAGTGCCAACCAATGGGAAAAAGAAGTGAAGCAGGTAGATAACATTACGTTGCCTCTGTTTGAAGAGATGGCAAAAGTACCTGTGGACGAGTTAGCGCAAAATGAAGAAGCGTTAGACATCGGCGGCCGCTTATTTGGCACCCATTGTGCGATTTGTCATGGTTCTGATGCTCGCGGTGCCAAGGGCTATCCCAACTTAACCGATGATGATTGATTGTATGGTGGCGAGTCTGAGAAGATCGTTCAAAGTATTACTGAAGGGCGTAATGGCTTTATGCCGCCACAAGTCGGTGCTATCGGTGGTACAGATCAAGATGTGGAAGACATGGTATTGTATGTACAAAGCCTTAGCCGCCCAGATCTTGTTAAGAGCGAAGCACAGCAGGCCTCTGTAGATCGCGCTGAGCCGAAATTTAAAACCATTTGTGCGGCTTGTCACCAGCAAGACGGTACAGGTAATCAGCTGCTAGGGGCTCCCAATCTGACCGATAACATTTGGTTGTATGGGCCGCGTGCTGAAGATATTGAGCACGCGATTCGTAATGGACTACAAGGCGAGATGCCAGCGCATAAGGATATTTTACCGAAAGAGCGTATCCATGTTTTAGCAGCATACGTTTATAGTCTCTCCCAATCGGAGGAATAACATGTCCAAACGGGGTCGAATTCCCCTTCAGAATGTGCCGGCTTCTAAAGCCGGCACAGCCTTATATACCAAGCGGGAAGCCATTCACGTTAAACACATCACGGGTATTTTTCAAAAGCTCCGTGATCTCTCACTTATTCTGACTCTTGGTGTTTATTTCTTACTTCCCTGGGTGCAATGGGATGGTCGCCAAGCAGTGCTCTTTGATTTACCCAGGCGTCAGTTCCATATTTTTAACATCACATTTTGGCCGCAGGACTTTTACTTCCTTGCAGCGGCGTTGATGGTATCGGCATTTGCTTTGTTTTTTATGACAGTGCTTGCAGGGCGTGTGTGGTGTGGTTATACCTGCCCGCAAACTACATGGACGCGCTTGTTTATGACCGTAGAACGTTGGTTTGAAGGAGACCGAAATCAACGTTTGAAACGTGATAAAAACCCCAGGGAAATCAATACGTTGTTGCGACGTGGTGGCAAGTACCTTACGTGGTTAGCGATTGCCTTCTTAACAGGCTTAGCGTTTGTTGGTTACTTTACCCCCATCCGTGGGCTAGTACCTGATCTGCTCACTGGCCAAGCCAATTTTTGGGCTTGGTTTTGGATTGGTGCTTTTACGGTAGCTACCTTTGGTAATGCGGGTATTTTGCGCGAGCAAGTGTGCTTGTATATGTGTCCCTATGCCCGCTTCCAAAGTGTCATGTTTGATAAAGACACACTGATCGTTACCTATGACGAGAAGCGCGGTGAGCCTCGCCGACGTGGTACGCGCAAGCGTAAAGATGCCGAGATGCTGGATGCTGGCGATTGCATTGACTGTAGCCTTTGTGTGCAAGTGTGTCCGACGGGTATCGATATTCGAGATGGCCTGCAATACGAGTGTATCGCTTGTGCCGCTTGTATCGATGCGTGTGATGAAGTCATGGTTAAGGTTGGGCGTCCTAAAGGCCTAATACGCTACACCACTGAGCGCGGTTTAGAAGGTGGAAGAACTCATTGGTTACGTCCGCGTTTAATTGGCTACGGCATTGCTATTACTTTGATTATTGGTTTTTTCTCTGCACAGCTATTGTTGCGCACACCTTTACAGGTGGATGTGCTGCGAGACAGACACGAGCTGTATCGCACGACTAGCGAGGGCTTTATTGAAAATAGCTATCGCTTAGAAGTGCTTAATAAAGACCAAACCAAGCATCAATATCAAATTACCTTAGAGGCTCCTGATGGGTTGGAGCTGATTCATAGCCCAATATTGCTTGAGCTTGAAGGTGGTCAGGGACGATCTATCCCCGTAACGGTGAGTTATGATCCGTATCTTGAAGAAATAAGTAGTAGTAGCATTAAATTCATTGTTACTCCTATGGATAACAGCCACAAAGAGGTTAAGCATGAATCACGATTCATCGCACCAAATTAGCACTCCTTGGTATAAAATCCCCGTGGTATGGCTAATGATAGGCATACCCGTAAGCTCAATTATACTAGGGTTAAGCTTAGTGGTTATTGCGTTTACGAATGCCGATGATGTGGTTGCTGATGATTGGTATAAGCAAGGACGTTCCGTTAATCGCGATCTTGATAGCGAGGCCATAGCACAGCGCTTCGGTCTTGCTGTAAGTTTTGAGCTGAATGAAAAGGATACTCGGGCGGAGCTAACAGCCAAAACGGCTATTGCTTGGCCTGAGCGATTGCAGTTGGCGCTACGCCATCCAACCTTTGCTAAAGAAGATAAAGTGTTGGTACTAGAACACAAAGGTGAGGGTATCTACAGTGGCGCGCCTGCACATTATAACGGCTATGACACCATAGCCACCATCACACCCGATGATAACTATTGGCGTTTACAGCACAGAGTCAGCTTGTCAGCTGGTAAAGCCACTGTTAAAGCCCAAGAGAAGCGATGAGCATAGCTTGTTGGCATTGCGGTAAAATAGCCGCCAGCCATCCTTTCACTGCCCGCACGCCTGATGGTGAAAAGCCAGCTTGCTGTGCGGGCTGTGCCGCAGCCATCGAGATGGTGCACGATTTAGGCCTCGATGATTATTATTTGATGCGCAGCGACGCAGCACCTTTAGTGGATCAAAGTGATCACGAGCGAACGTTGGCTCTTTTTGATATGCCTGAATTGCTGGCAACCCATGTCCAAGAAAACGAAGACCACAAAACGCTAAACTTGCAACTCGCTGACGTGAATTGCGCAGCCTGCTGTTGGTTGATTGAAAAGGTATTGCATGAAGTACCGGGGGTGCAAGCGGCCCCAGTTAATTTAGCAACGATGCAGCTTAACTTGCAGTTTGATAAGTCCTTGGATATTCCCCCCAAAGAGGCTGCGCAAAAAGTATTAGAGCTAGGTTATGGCTTAGCCTTGCCTGGTGATCCCGCTCGTGAGAAGCAACTAACTCGCGAGTTTCGTACTATGCTAGGGCGTTTGATTCTCGCTGGCATTGGATCTATGCAGTCCATGACCTATGCTGCCGTGCTATACCTCAATGTGCTTGATAGCTCAGAGCAGCTTTATAAAGAATTATTCCGATACAGCTCCTTATTAATTGCCACCCCAGTGGTGTTTTATTCTGGGCTGCCTTTTTTCCAGGGGGCGTGGCGAGGCCTAAAGCAGGGCTCACTGAATATGGATCTCCCTATTGCTATTGCGTTGTTTCTCGCTTGGGGTGGCTCCATTGTTAATATGATGCTTGGTGGCGATCATGTGTATTTTGAATCCGCCGCCATGTTTGTGTTTTTCTTGCTGATTAGCCGTTGGTTAGAGCAGCACCAGCGGCATCGAATCCAGCGAGAGTGGCAACGATTACAAGATGCTTTGCCGCAGGTGGTGAGAAAAACAGCCGATGGAAACGATTACCGCTGGATTGGCGTGCGCCAAATACAGTTGGGCGATGGATTGTTAATAACGCAAGGTGAAGTGATCCCTGTGGATGCAGAAGTGCTAGATGGAGAAGCACAGGTATCAGAAGCTGCACTAACGGGGGAATCTCTGCCAATAACGCGCAAGGCAGGCGATCTGGTAGCAGCAGGCGCTAAAGTGTTAGAAGGGCGGATAATAATCAAAGCCCGTGGGCTAGCCCATGAAAGCTTAGTGGCGCGTATTGGTGAACAGGTTCAGCAAGCACAAAATGAACGCGTAACGGTGGTGCGAGATTGGCAAAAAGTAGCGCCTTTATTCACTTTTGGCATCTTGTTGTTGGCCATTACTACTATGGCATACCACTGGTCTTCTGGGCCTACCGTAGCTTTCGAATACACGTTGGCTTTGTTGGTTATTACGTGCCCTTGTGCGTTGGCACTGGCTGTACCTTTATCCATTTCAGCCACACTTTCGGCTGGGTTACGCTATGGCCTATTAATAGCTTCGCCTAAGCAGCTGCTCGCCATGCACAACCTCAAGGGAGTCATGTTTGATAAAACAGGCACCCTTACGAACGGTGAATTTGCGTTGATTCACACTGAGAAGGCTGAAGGCGGCCGTGATTTAGGATCTTTGTTGGGGATTACCGCTGCCTTGGAAAAAGATCACCCACATCCTATTGCCCGTGCGTTTGATGCGTTGGATCACGACACGGCAGTGACAGAAATTAATATTAGTCGTACTGGTGCAGAAGGCATGCTTAACGGGCAGCGCTGGCGTATTAGTGGCGAGCCCAAGAAAGCACGGCCTGGCGCAACCTGTTTAGTGTTAACGCTTGAAGATAAACCGCAGCTATGGCTCTGGGTGAGTGACCAAGTGCGCCCTGAAAGTGCTGCCGTGATCGAAAACTTACACACTGAGTATGGTTGGCGTATACGCTTAGCCAGCGGGGATGCTGCTGAGGCTGTAGATGCGCTTGGCCAGCAATTGCACTTGGCAGAAGCTCAAGGTGATATGACACCGAATGAGAAGGCACAATGGTTGGCTGCCTTGCAAGCAACGGAAGGGCCACAAATGATGGTGGGCGATGGTATTAACGATGCGCCAGCGTTGCTCGAAGCGGATGTGTCAGTGGCACCTGCCAACTCTACTAGCTTGGCGCGCCAAGCAGCAGGGGTTTATTTACTACAAAATGATTTAGCAGCGTTGCCTGTTTTGCCCGCATTGGCAAAGCGTTGCCGTAGTATTATTTGGCAAAACCTCGGCTGGACGCTTTTGTATAATGTCATAGCGATCCCTTTGGCTATGGCGGGCACTATTACCCCTTGGGCCGCTGCTCTTGGTATGGCCACTTCGTCTCTGCTGGTTACCCTTAACGCAAATCGGATAAATCGATGGAAAGCCTCGTTCTCATTATCCCCTTGAGCCTAGTTGGCTTAGCTGTCACTGTGTACATATTGTTTAAAGCCTTAAAAAGTGGCCAGTTTGAAGATCTAGAAAAGCACGGTTGGTCTGTGGTGTTTGATGACCGTGAGATCCCTGAAGCGAATAAGCAAGGTAAAGATACCGATGAATGAAGCGCTGCTGTCTAGTTTAGCCGCCGCAGCCCTGCTTGCAGGAACTGGCGGATTGCATTGCGCTGCAATGTGTGGCGGTATTGCGAGTGCATTAACTTTTTCTATTCCAAGCCACAAGCGACAAGGCAAAAGGTTATGGGTTTGGCAGTTGTTGTATGGCAGTGGCCGCGTGGTGACTTATATGGTGCTCGGCACTGGTGCTGGCGCACTTGGTGATGGATTGTTGCGCCACTTGAGTAGTCAGCACTTCCACTGGCCTGCGCTACTTTCTGCGGCAATTATGTTGCTATTGGCGGTGCAGTTGTTAGGCAAGAAAAGCCCTCTTATTCACCTAGAGAAAGTTGGAACGCATGTATGGCGACGAATTCAGCCATTATTAAAAGGGTTAATGCCTGTGGATCATCCAGCTAAGGCGCTTGCTTTAGGCGGCTTATGGGGGTTTATGCCCTGTGGCTTGTTGTACTCTGCTTTGATGCTAGCGGCTGGTACAGCTAACCCCTTGGCAGGTGCACTGACCATGCTCGTTTTTGGGTTGATAACTATCCCACCTGTGGCAAGTGCTGGTGTGTTTGCAGGTAAACTGCGCCACCTACGCGAAGGTGTTGGGCGCCCAGTGGCCTTGTTTCTTACGTTATTGGTCGCAGCATTATTTCTGTATCAGGGATTGGGTGGCCACCACCACGAAAGCGATAGCCATGGCGAACATGCTCCTATCCATGAAACGCTACATATAGAGCAAAGCCAGCCTCATCATCACTAAGCCTTTTGGGGTTTACTTGTGCCTACGCTTTAGGGTGCGCATAATAGCCGAGTTTTCATTCACTCGATTATTTATGGTGTTGCGATGACAAATATAGAACGCCCCCAGCTTGAATTGCCTGAAGGCCACAACAAGTTGCTACTTCATTCCTGCTGTGCCCCTTGTTCAGGTGAAGTAATGGAGGCTATTACGGCTTCAGGCATTGATTACACCATCTTTTTTTATAACCCCAATATCCACCCAGAAAAAGAGTATTTAATTCGTAAAGAAGAAAATATTCGCTTTGCCGAAAAGCATAAAGTGCCTTTTGTGGATGCAGACTACGATACGGATAATTGGTTTGAGCGTGCGAAGGGCATGGAGGATGAGCCGGAGCGTGGAGTGCGCTGCACCATGTGCTTTGATATGCGTTTTGAACGCACTGCGCTTTATGCTTATGAGAATGGGTTTAACGTGATTAGCAGCTCTTTGGGCATTTCTCGTTGGGAAAATATGAAGCAAATTAACGATTGTGGCTATCGAGCCGCGGGACGTTATCCTGATATGCATTATTGGGATTATAACTGGCGCAAAGGGGGAGGCAGCCAGCGCATGATTGATATTAGCAAGCAGGAGCGCTTTTATCAGCAAGAGTATTGTGGTTGCGTGTATTCCCTACGTGATACCAATCGTTGGCGTATGTCGAATGGCCGTGAGCGCATCAAAATTGGTATTAAGTATTACGGCGATGAAGAATAGTTGTGGTTTTATGTTTGCGTAGGCAATAGCCCCGTGGTTTGCAAAATCCATGGGGCTATTTTTTTGAGCTGATGGCTACATTAGCAAATGGCAAAAGCCTCCCGTGCCGCTGCTAATGTGGCATCAATATCGTTTTGTGTGTGCGCTTGGGACATGAATCCAGCCTCGAACGCTGAAGGAGCAAGGTACACACCACGCTCAAGCATGGCGCGATAAAAGCGCTTGAAACGCTCAATATCACAGGCCATGGATTGGCTAAATTGAGTGATATTTGTAGCATTAGTAAAGAAAAATCCAAACATGCCGCCTACTTGATTGGTGGCAAGGGCCACGCCTTGTGCGCGTGCCGCTTCTGCAAGCCCGTCCGCTAAACGCTTTGTTTTAGCGGTGAGTTCATCATGAAAGCCAGGCTGGCTCACCTTTTCCAGAGTGGCTAAGCCTGCTGCCATAGCCACGGGATTACCAGATAGAGTACCTGCTTGGTAAACGGGGCCAGCAGGTGCTAGGTGCTGCATAATCTCTTTGCGACCACCAAAAGCGCCAACAGGCATGCCGCCGCCCACTACTTTGCCCAGTGTCGTCATATCGGGAACAATATTATAATGTGCTTGTGCGCCGCCAAGAGCCACGCGAAAACCGGTCATTACTTCGTCGAAGATCAGCACACTACCGTATTCAGAGCATTGCTCGCGTAATGCTTCAAGAAAGCCGGGGATGGGAGGGATGCAGTTCATATTGCCTGCCACTGGTTCAACGATTAAGCAAGCAATGTTGTTGCCGTGTTCTTTGAAACAAGCTTCCACGGCGGCGATGTCGTTATAAGGTAGCGTTATGGTGTATTTACTCACATCTGCCGGAATGCCAGGAGAGCTAGGCACGCCAAGCGTGAGTGCGCCGGACCCGGCCTTTACCAATAAGCTATCTGCGTGCCCGTGGTAGCAACCTTCGAATTTCACAATAATATCTCGGCCCGTGTAGCCGCGAGCTAAGCGAATGGCACTCATGGTAGCCTCGGTGCCCGAGCTTACCATTCTGACCTGCTCTATAGAGGGCATGAGCTCAGTGATTTTGGAGGCCATTTTTACTTCGAGCTCAGTGGGGGCACCAAAAGTCATGCCTTGATCGATGGCAGCTTTAACCGCACTAATCACGTCTTTATTGTTATGCCCGAGAATCAGAGGCCCCCAAGAACCGACATAATCGATATATTGCTGTTCGTCAGCATCAAAAACATAGGCGCCTTCACCACGTTGGAAAAAGATCGGTGTGCCGCCAACGCCGTTGAAAGCACGCACGGGTGAGTTTACGCCGCCAGGAATCACTTTTTGGGCTTGCTCGTATAATAATTTGGAATGTTCTTGGAGAAACATAGTAATTTCCTTTAGTTATGTTTGTGTCTGCGCCGCTAAGTTGCGTGCTTGTGTTTCAATGTCTGCTGCGGCAAACAGAGAGTTGGCCACAGCAATAATGTGGGCGCCTGCCTGAATCACTTGGTTGGCATTGGTTTCATTAATACCGCCAATGGCAACAATGATTGTATCGTTAAACGTTTGCTGTGCTTTGGTAAGCACCTCAAGAGGGGCTGAGGGAGCCTGGGGTTTGGTGGCAGAAGTAAAAAAACGGCCAAAGGCAACGTAATTGGCCCCATCATTTATTGCTTGCCTAGCTAATGATAAATCATGGTGGCAAGTGACTCCAATAATTGCATTCGGGCCTAGCAGTTTTCGCGCGGCGGCTGGGCTCCCATCGCCTTGGCCAAGGTGCACGCCGGCAGCTCCTACTTGGTGCGCGAGGTGCATATCATCGTTGATGATTAATGGAACTTGGTATTTTTCTGCTAACTGTTGAAGCTCTGTAGCAATAATACGTTTTTGGTCTGGTGTGGCGTTTTTGTGACGGTACTGCAACCAACAAATGCCGCCTTGCATGGCTGCTTCGCAAGCGCCAATAAATTCAGTGGCATCACGATGTAGGCTAGGCTCCGTGATAGCATAAACACCGTGGCGTATCTTAGGCCTCAAGGCGACGCTCCGGGATCAATTGGCCCTTACCAGAACGCCAAGCACGGCGTAAAGCGCTATGAACATATTCTTGCGCTTTTTCTAACGCGTCGTGTAAGGGAGCTCCTTGGGCTAAATAGCTAGCAATAGCACTAGAAAGTGTGCAGCCAGAGCCATGATAGGTATCAGGTAGGCGCGCCCATGTCCAAGATTGCTTGCCTTTGCTTGTAAACAAAACGTTTTCTACTTCATTTGTATTGCGGTGGGTGCCAGTGATGAGTATCGGTGTTTGCGTTTGCTCAAATAAAAGCTCGCCGCACTCGTCCAAATTTTTCTTGCCTGCGAGGAGTTGCGCTTCAGGGAAGTTGGGCGTTAGCAGGGCAGATAAAGGGGCTAGCTCGCTTAACAATACTTGGTTTAGAGATTCTGTTGCCAAACCGCCTCCTGCTTCAGCTGCTAATACAGGGTCAAGTACCACAGGGATTCCGGGTATTTGTTCGAGCAATTGTTTGATGAAGTCCACAATGGCTGGCGATGCTGTCATGCCAATTTTGATGGCGCTGAAGTTGACGTCTTCTAAAAGTGCCTTTGCTTGTCGTTCTAGCATGTCAGTAGCAACTGTTTCAAAGGAATACACATTTTGTGAGTTTTGCACTGTAAGGCCTGTGATCAAGGTGGCGGCAAAACCACCTAAGCTGTGAATAGCCTCTATATCGGCCTGAATGCCAGCGCCGCCAGAAGGGTCGTGGCCTGCAATAACAAGTACGTTTGGTTTCAAGGTATTGTCCTATTCGGTTGTTAAAATGGGCGTATTATCACTAAGCCAATAACGAGTAGCAGAAAGAGTACGGGTACTTCATTAAACCAGCGGAAATAAACATGGGTGCGCGTATTTGCCTTGATCGCAAAGCGTTTCAAGTGAGCTAAGCAAATATGATGGTAGCCAACGAGCAACAAGACGAGTAGCATTTTGGCGTGGAACCACCCTTGGGTTTTGAAGTAGTTCCAATTCAAAGCGGCAAGCCAAATGCCAAATATGATAGTGGCTATCATGGCTGGCGTCATAATGCCGCGATAAAGCTTGCGCTCCATAATAACGAATCGTTCGTGACTAATTTGGTCTTTTGCATCGGCATGGTAGACAAAAAGGCGGGGCAAGTAGAAAAGCCCAGCAAACCAGCTAACCATGCTAGCGAGGTGTAAGGTTTTTACGATTTCGTAAGTCACAGAGGCTTCCTTAAACGATTTTGGGGCGCCTATCATAGCAAGCAAACCATTGTTTCGCAGTTGCATTGCATTGCGCTTTAAAAGAGTCATAACAGAGGAGAACAGCATGTCGGGCAAGTCATTTAACGTTGGGATTGTAGGCGCCACAGGTTATACAGGCGCTGAGTTGTTGCGTTTGTTGTGTTCGCACCCCAGTGTGGAGGTGACAGTGATTACGTCCCGAAGCGAGCTGGGTAAGCCTGTGGCTGATTTGTACCCGAGCCTGCGTGGTTTTACTAACTTGTGTTTTGTGGCGCCAGAGATAAAGGTTCTTGCAGATTGCGATGTGGTATTTTTCGCCACTCCCCACAACGTTTCTATGAAAATGATGCCTGAGTTGATGGCAGAAGGCGTTAAAGTCGTGGATTTGTCTGCAGATTTTCGTTTGCGGGATGTGGCAGTTTGGGAGCATTGGTATAACGAGAAGCACGCATGCCCTGAGCTGGTTGCTTCTGCAGTATATGGTTTGCCCGAGATCTTTGGCGAAGATATTAAACAAGCTCAGTTGGTGGCGGGGGCCGGTTGTTTCCCTACGTCGGTGCAGCTTGGTTTTTGGCCTTTGTTACAACAGGATTTGGTGAAACAAGAAGGGCTTATTGCAAATGCGGCAACAGGGGTGAGTGGTGCTGGGCGGCAAGCAAAGATTCCTATGTTGTTTGCGGAAGCAAATGATAGCTACAAATCCTATGGAGCTTCAGGTCATCGTCATTTGCCAGAAATTGAGCAAGGGCTATCGATAGCTGCAAGCGAAGCTACCCAAGTAACGTTTGTTCCCCATTTGGTGCCGATGATACGCGGTATCCAAGCTACGTTATACGCGACACTTAAAGATAGCAGCACGACCAATCAAGCATTGCAAGAAGCGTTTGAGCGTTTTTATCAAAATAGCCCCTTTGTGGATGTGCTGCCTTTTGGAAGCCACCCCGAAACGCGTTCTGTGAAAGGCAGCAATATGTGTCGTATTGCACTTCATAGGCCGCAAGGGCGTGATACCATCCTTGTGTTATCGGTTATTGATAATTTAGTGAAAGGAGCCTCTGGTCAAGCTGTTCAGTGCATGAATTTGATGCTTGGTCTGCCTGAAACAGCTGGTCTTATGCAGCCCGCGCTAATGCCTTGATTGGGTGTGACATTGAATAAACCACAGATAAAAGTGCCTCAACCAATATTGGTGCTGCAAAACTCGGATACACAGCGACGCCGATTAGTTTGGCGTATGGTGCTATTGACGTTGATTGCAATGTTATTGGTAGCGCTAGGCTATGGTTTAGCAAATCGCCAACAGGTGCTGTCTTATGTTAATGGCGAAGAGACACTGCGAGGCCAAGTGAAGCAACTTCAAAGAGAGTTAGAAGAAGCGCGTCACGAGCTAGTTTTGCACGAGACAGCTGTGGAAGTTTCGCAGCAGGCACAAAACAGCATCCGCCAAGAGTTGAAGGCGTATCACACACAAATGGCAGAACTAGAAGAAACCGTTGAGTTTTATAAAAGTATTATGAGTCCTGAATCAACGGGAAAAGGGCTTAGAGCGGATAGCGTGATATTGCTGCCTGCTGGCCCACCGCAAGAGTACAACATGGTTCTCACATTGGGGCAGTTTGGTGGTGAGCACACGACGGTTCAGGGTAACGTTGCGGTGAGCGTTAAGGGTGAACAAGGCGGTGAGACGCGAGTTTTAGAGCAAAGTCTTGTGCTTGATGAAGGCGCAAGTACGAGGTTTTCATTCCGTTATTATCAAGAATTAAAAGGGCGCTTGGTGCTGCCAGAGGATTTCGAGCCTCAGCAACTGCAAGTGCAAGTTATCCCAGATTCACGTCAATTAAAGAACACAGAACATAGTTTTGATTGGTTAGTTAAGGAGTCCTGAGTGTTGAGCAAGAGAAGAAAAAACACAGTAGTAACGCCTAATGAGCACACGCTTATTGCTAAGGGCAGCACAATCACTGGTGATATACAGTTTGGCGGGGTTTTGCATGTACAGGGCAATGTGGTAGGCCACGTTACGGTTGCGGGAGATAAGGGGCAGCTAGTGGTGGATCGCAGCGGTATTATCGAAGGCGAAGTGCGTGTACCGCATATCGTTATTAATGGCCAAGTGATTGGTGATGTATATGCGACGGAGAAGCTTGAGCTAGCTGAGAATGCTCGAGTGGAGGGCAATGTTACCTATGAGACCATCGAAATGATGGCGGGCGCTCAGGTTAATGGTAAGTTGGTGCGTAATAAAGAAGAGCAAAAAAGTTTGCCAGCACCAGAGAAGAAAGCCTCTGCGAAAGACGAGGTGGTGGCGGATAGGCTAACAGTGGCTAAAGCAGAGAAAGCTTGACGGTTTTGCTCGGGTATTGCATGCTTTAGCCCCTTCAAACAAACGGGTGATCTTGTTATGACAGAGTTTTCGCCTCTAATTCTTACCGATCAAGCAGCGGAGAAAGTTCGCAGTTTGCGTGATGAAGAGGGTAATCCTAACCTCAAACTACGAGTGTATATTACGGGTGGTGGCTGCTCTGGTTTCTCTTATGGCTTTAGCTTTGATGAAGAAGTAAAAGAGGACGACACCATAGTAGAGCATCAAGGGGTTGAGTTGTTAATCGATGCTATGAGCGTGCAATACCTTGCAGGATCAGCTGTTCATTACGAGCAAAGTTTAATGGGGTCTAAATTCGTAGTGCAAAATCCTAATGCCACTTCCACCTGTGGCTGTGGTTCGTCTTTCGCTATTTAGCCACGATAAAGTCCGCCAAGTATTAATCCTTTTGATGCCCCCGTGGTTTGCGGGGCATTTCCAACGATCTTGTGTATATGTGCCCACGCCAGCCAGGCGAAAGCGGCTGCTTCTACCTGTTCAGGTGGCAAACCATATTCAGCAGTGGTGCCTATTTGGATGCGAGTGGAGAATGTTTTACTAAATAAATTTAGGATAAATTTATTGTGAGCACCGCCGCCACAAACAATAAGCTCGTCGAGAGGCTGTTCTTTTAATGCGTTTGCTACAGATTGCACAGTGAGATGAGCGAGTGTGTGTTGTACATCTTCAGGTGCTTCATTGCCGTGCAGCAATGATTCTAGCCAAGAAAGGTTGAAGTGCTCTCTACCTGTGCTTTTGGGAGCTGGCAATGAAAAATAAGGATCAGCTAGCATCTTTTCTAATAAGGAGGGAAGTAAGTTTCCACTGGCTGCCCAATTGCCATTATGGTCATAACGTTGCTGGGTGTGCCTGTAACACCAAGCATCAAGAAGTGTGTTGGCTGGGCCTGTATCAAAGCCTAACGAAAGAGTATCGTTCACGAGCAAGCTAACATTGGCGATACCACCTAGATTTAGTATTGCCTTTGCTCGATGTTGTTGAGCAAATTGGTAAAGGTGGAACATGGGAACCAGTGGCGCTCCTTCTCCGCCCAGGGCAATATCTCCTCTTCTGAAGTCACCAACAACATCAATACCAGTAAGCGCAGCCAAGGCCCCTGGGTTGTTGGCTTGCAGTGAAAATCCATGTTCTGGGTGATGGCGCAGGGTTTGTCCGTGACAGCCAATAGCCGTAATTTGCTGAGGCGAGAGATGTGTATTTGCCAACAATGCCCGAACGATATTGGCGTAGCTTTCTGTCAGCTGCTTTTCGGCAATGCCTAGTTCATAAATCTCATTATCACTGGGGGAGCAAAGCCGCTCAAGACGCTGTCGTAGTTGTTCGGGAAAGGGGTGGTGCAAATGCGCTTTTACTGTTGTGTGCTTTTTGCTGATACTTGCCAAAACAGCATCAATGCCATCTAGGCTAGTGCCAGACATGAGTCCTACATATAAAGCAGAGGCCATGGGTGTGTACTCGCGGAGAAATAAACAATCTAAAAAAAGCAAGCGTAAATGTAATCAGCTGATACAATACCGCATTGTGAACTCTAATGTTGCGTATGATTTTAATTAGTGTGTTTAAACGTTGTTAAAAGGCAATAATGTAATGACCGATGTAGATGCCGCTTTGGCGCTAATTCGCCGTGGTACAGAAGAGATTATTCAAGAAGCAGATCTGCGTAAGAAACTAGAGCTGGGTCGTCCTTTGCGTATTAAGGCTGGGTTCGATCCAACCGCGCCCGATCTTCATTTAGGGCATACCGTGCTTATTAATAAGTTGAAAGTGTTTCAAGATTTAGGCCATACCATTGTATTTTTGATCGGTGATTTTACTGGGATGATTGGCGACCCCAGCGGCAAAAGTGCTACTCGCCCACCGCTGACGCGGGAAGAGGTGTTGGCTAACGCTGAGACCTATAAAGAGCAGGTGTTTAAAATTTTAGACCCGGCCAAAACGGAAGTGCGTTTTAATTCTGAATGGATGAGCAAGCTCGGTGCTGACAAAATGATTGAGCTTGCGGGTAAATATACGGTGGCTCGTATGTTGGAGCGCGATGACTTCTCAAAGCGTTTTGCGGGCGAGCAGTCGATTGCAATTCACGAGTTTTTATATCCTTTGGTTCAAGGGTATGACTCAGTGGCATTGGAGGCTGATATAGAGTTTGGTGGAACAGATCAGACATTTAACTTGCTAATGGGGCGTACCCTACAGCGGCAATATGGCCAAGAGTCGCAGGTTTGCATAACAGTGCCCTTGTTGGAAGGGTTGGATGGGGTGCAAAAAATGTCGAAATCGTTGGGTAACTATGTGGGAGTCACTGAGGCGCCAGGCGTCATGTATCGCAAACTGCTCTCCGTACCTGATGAGTTGGTGTGGCGCTACTACGAGTTACTAAGCTTTAAATCCATGGATGAAATTGCTGCACTTAAACAGTCAGCAGACACATTAGGCTCGCCACAGGATGCTAAAAAGATATTTGCTCATGAGATTGTCGCTAGATTCCATGGAGAAGAGGCGGCAGAAGCTGCGCCAAGGTCGGCCGGCAATCAGATTGCTTTGGGCGAGATTCCTGAAAATGTGCCAGAAGTAGAGGTGGATGCAGGTGAGCAGGGCCAGCTTATGCTTGTGCAGGTGCTCCGTCTTGCTGGGTTAGCGCATAACAGTAGTGCGGCTAAGGATGTGCTGAAGCGTGGCGCTGTTTATATTGATGGACAGCTTGCGGATGAAAGTCTTATACTCACGCCCGGCGACACGAGGGTGATCCAAGCAGGAAAGCGTCGTATCGCTAAAGTTATTGTAAAGTGATGGTAAATTGATCTTTATGATGGTGATTTGAACGTTCTGAGCAATATTTAAGCGGTCAGAAAAAAAGTTCAAAAAAAGGTTTGACAGGGGGCGCTAAATCACTAAGATAGGCGTCCTCAACACGGGGCACACACCCCAGAGATCGAAAGCAAGGATCTCGCGCTCTTTAACAATCTAAACA
>Ga0079226_10000295_pt1 | contig 33565 bp, 33 predicted proteins | sample Poulit2014_FD_76345 | JGI IMG/M metagenome (GOLD analysis project Ga0079226, IMG submission 76345) | Agricultural soil microbial communities from Georgia to study Nitrogen management - Poultry litter 2014 | ecosystem: Environmental > Terrestrial > Soil > Agricultural land | place: USA: Georgia...
CGGTTAATCCCCGTGGGCACGGGGAACGCTCTAAGCATACACTATTGTTTTATAAAGGAAAAACTACGCTCTAAATTTCCACCAACTTTTTTCCTTATTGTTAAAGAGCTTTTTCCACTATTTTTCTGGTAAAAACTTAACGAGCCTTAATCCGTCAAACTCCACAGGCATACGCCTATTTTCACCATAAGTAATGAACTCAAAACCCGACTCTGTATTCGTTGCCCACGCCATCACCACATTGCCTTGATCAGCAAGCTCAGTAACCTGATACCAAATCATTTCACGCACACGCCGGCTGACGTCTCCCACATAAACGCCAGCCCGCACTTCAAGCAGCCACACAGCTAACCTTCCGCGTAATCGCGGGGGTGCATTTTCTGTCACAACAACAAGCATGCTCATATAAAAACTACTTCACTCTATGGCCTGAGTCACCAATGCTTTCGGGTTCAGGTATGGCAGGTGGCTGGCTATCTTCAGGAGGGCTTGGCGGTACTATTTCGCCAGCAGCTAACACCTCTTCTATTAAAGGAATAATGGTTCTTAACAATCGGCTGGTTCTAAATACTTCGCGGCAAGCTAAACGCACTTCCCTGTCTGGGCTTGATGGATTTTGCGCCGCAACCTTAAACGCCACAGGGATAACAGTGTCAAACTTAACTAAATCAGCAATATCATAAACAAAGGAGAGCGGTTTTCCTGAGTGCAAAAAACCAATTGCAGGCGCGTAACCTGCTGCTAAAATTGCAGCTTCTGTTATGCCATACAAACAAGAGGTGGCAGCACTAATGCATTGATTGATCACATCGCCTTTTTTCCAATCCTTAACATCGTAGCGCCTCCCATACCATTCAACTCCATATTGCTGCGCTAGCATTTTGTAAGTTGCTCTAACTCGCGCCCCTTCGATTCCTCTTAGTTGGTCAATACTTCTTCGTTGCGGTGCTGGCTCTTTAAAGCGTACTTCAAACATTTTGCGCACCACTTTTAAGCGCAAATCATCATCTAAAGCTAACTTCGCTTGATATAAAAGCTTATCTGAACGTGCGCCGCCAGGTTGCCCCGCGGAATATAAGCGAACGCCAGCTTCCCCCACCCAAATCAACAAAGTACCTGTAGTTGCAGCTAGCTTTACAGCAGCATGACTGATGCGTGTGCCAGGCTCTAACATAATGCACACTAGTGAGCCCACAGGAATATGCATGCGCTCGCCATTTACTTCATCAATAACGACAAAGGCCCCATCACGAACATCAATGCGCCCCATACCTACAAAAATCATAGAATTACGTTCTTTGATAGGTATGGGTTTTAAAGGAATAAAAGCCATTACACTGGCCTAATAAGCATAAGCCCGCAACCTAACGATTTTGCACGGCCAAACCCTTGAGCATATTGCTGCAAAAACTTTTCTGGGTTTTCAACAGTTAGCAAGCCTTCAAAATCCACGCTAGAAAACTGAATAGTTCTTTTTTTCCCTTTTTGCGTGCGGTGCTGGGTATAGGCTTGCACCTCAGGTGCTGCATCAAGTTGAATACCCCAAGCCGATAAACGCTTTTCATTCATTAGCCATTGCTGGGCCGCTTCAAAGGTTAAAAACTCCAACTCTTTTGGCGCGAACCGCTCACCTTTGTACTGCCTCTTGGTGTGCATTAAAACGTCGTGCCTCTTTTGTTTACCGTTTTCGGTTACACAAATCGTCGGGTTGGCACGTAGCTTGAAGGCTAGACGTTGCCCTGCACTTAATTTAGGTGCAAAGACTTTGCTTGAAACCTGAAGCAATGGATTACTAAGCGGCTGTGTTTGTGAAAGAACATAGAATAATGGCATTCCACCCTGACCAATTTCTTGGCGAAAAATAAAATTTCTTTCTTGTTCTTCAGTAAATAAACGCCATAACAACTGATGCGATGCATAAGCACCATTCGAGTGAAGTTTGGCGAGCTCTACAGCCGTTTGGGCATTAGGCTGTAAGGTTATTTTAGATAAATACATTACCTCCCCTCCCGCATAGAAAGCTGATGAACGGTGCGCTGATTAAATTGCCAGCGAGAACGACTTAGAGGATTATCCCAAGGTTGCGTGGTCATCACTGTACCCCCTGCAGCTAAATCGTCCCTGCTGCCCTCCCAAAAATATGTAGCGATGCCGTTACCACTTAGCCATAAATCGTCTTCCTTAACTGAGCGTGTAAGTGGCGAAAACTCTGTATCGAGCGCTTCTTTTAAACTAACTCCCGACTCTATTTGTGGTGATAAAGGAAGCGCTAATGGGCATGATTTCCTACCTAAATACAAAGTGAATTTTGGCTTTAGCAAAGCTTGCTGCAGCTCTTCTAAGCTATATTTACTGTCACTTGTTAGGCTGATTGCCACCACCCACAAACCATCACAACGATAGTCCCGGCTAGACAAAATAGTATTTAATTTATCTTCTGCCAGTTCACTCTTTCTTGTTAAGTGGCGCACATTTCTTCTGGTGGAAGGTACCTGAGTGGTGTGGTAATCACGTAGCAAACTACTTGGCATTAATTGCTTTACTGCTATCGTCACACTTGAATTGAGCCATGTTTGCCGCTCTTCTTCTGAGCGGCGGATACCGAGTGCTGCTGCTAACAAACCTATAATCGCTGAGCGTCCTGGGTAAATACCAGTAGGCCGGTCTCCGCCCACAGCCGCTTGGCCCCAACTTGCGAGGGGGCCATACAAACGAAACACTAAATAATCCATGGTAAAACCTCGTTATTTAGCAACAAAATCTAATAGCTCTGCGAAACTGCCTTCACCTGTTAATGCATTGACTTGATATCGGCTATCAGCACAATCACCGTAAACTTTGTCGAAATTTTCAGCTTGCTGAACTAACGCTTTAACGGCTTCATCAGCTTGGTCTTCCGCGGTCACAGGTTTTAAAAAAGCCACAGATAAAGAACGCGGTTGCTGATCACCTTTTTCAGCTAAAACAAAACTGGCATAAGCACGGGAAGCATAGCTATTCTGCTTACCGCTCGGAGAAATCTTAGTAGCAGCTTCTGTTAAGGCACGAATGGCTTTATTAGCTAGCTCTTCGTTGCCATCTAGGTTATCAACCAATAAATTTTTATTGATGCAGATATAGCTATAAAATAATGCTGCCGCAAAGCCTGTTTCACCAATGTGTGCTGAGCCAGCATCCTCGCTACCATCATTCAAATCATCCACAGCTGTAAAGTAATCATCTTCCACAACCACGCTATGTACACTAATGGCATGGGCTACTTGGCAGGCGGCTTCCACATTAAACTTGGGCGACGATGCCAGCATGCGGCCAAACATGGCTATGTCAGCTGCGGTGTTTTCTTCTTTTAATAAATCTAGCTCTGCTTTTTCAGGGGCACGCTTTTCTTCTGCTAGAACATTAGCTAATGCGAATGCCGCTGCTTTTTCCGCAGGGCTTATATGCGCTAACTGCTCAATTTCAGTGCTATCTTTTTTAATCTTTCCAAAAACGCCAGCAATCTGGCCTGCCCAATCTAACGCTTGTTTTTCAGTGCAGCCTTTTTCTAGTAAATGGTCATAAATTTCCGTGCCAAGGCGCTTAGTACGTGTACCTATATGCCCGCTTAATGCTTGCTGGAAAATATCTGATATTCTCCAATTTCGTTTAAGGCTCTGAGAGCTTACACGCAAACGCTCAAAACCACCCATTTTTGCTGTTTTAGGGCGTCCTAAATCATCTCGGTTTAAATTAGATGGTGGATAAGAGGTCAACAAATGAAGTTGAACAAACTGGCTCATAATAAATTTCCTTAATGAATAATTTAATAGATAAAGTTATTTTGCTGCTTGGTAATAATCCATTGCCCAATTAACAGCTAAACGGTTAGCCGCTTTCTTAGGGCGAAAACTATAATGTTCATTAAACCAGCGATGAATATCGCTAATTAAAGGCCGCACCGACACTTGGCCATTTAGTTGTTGCAAAATTCTTCGTAAACGCATTAAAAACTCATCTGGTGTTTTCGAGTTTTGTAATTGAGCAAAACGCAACTCACTCACTATTGATTTATCACCATCACCCTTCTTGCCTGCAGCAGCTGCAAACTTTGTTTTAATATCTGCTTTCACAAACACTAACGCTGCTGCTACAGCAGCCCAAGCTTCAATGGTTTTAGGCTGCGCATCATTAGTTGTCTCTTCAGGTAAGGACAACCATAAATCACGAAACCCCTCACTTAGCATGGCAGCATCAAGGTTGTTGCATCGTCTTAGCTGTGCTTTAAATGCAGTGGGAGCTGGATAGCTATTAATTGCTTTTAGCTCAGCTGGCGACAAGAACATTCTTTGCCACCACCGATAAGCAAGATATTCAGCATCTTGCTGTATTTGTTTAAAGTCCATTAAGCCACCTCTTTATTAGTATCAATTTCATGTTGTTGTTTGAAGTTTTTAATATCTCTGCCGCCATAAACCCAAATACTTAAAAAACGTCTTGCTTTCATAACTCTCTTAAGAGTACGTGGATCACCGATATCAACGGACAAAGTATATTCATCAAATAAATCTGTAACTATTTTTTGAATCCCTTTAAGCCAAACACTTGCTGCTTCTGTTGATAGTGGATAATAGCCTTCTTGCTCGCTGAGGCGTTGCACAGCATCAAAAAAGATATTTTCTGTTCTTCGCCAAAACTCCGCCGCTATAAATTTAGTATCGCCTTTTGCATCGCCAGGCCGTTCAAACCAAGCTTCTTTAATTCGTTTATTAAGCTCCAGGCGGAATTTGTTAGTTAACTCTTGTAGCTCTTTCACAGCTCGCAGGAAATCTGCTTGTTTTTCAAACTCCATGTCTATTAAAGGCAATGTAGAGCTATACCAGCACTTAGCCTCTCTATTGCTCATATCAAACCCAAAACACCACAAGCTGACTTGATCACCAAATATATTTGTTTTGCGTCTATTAATGGCTTGATAAAAATGTTCAATGTTTTTTGAGCAAATCTGACCTGAAGCTTTACTCGTGAAAACTAAATTAGTCCATAGGTTATATGTAATACCATCTGAGTTTGGTTTTATTGTGTATTTTTCATGTTCGCCTTTTTTAACATCGTAAGCATATGGTGTTAAAGGGTGACTCCAAGATTCCGAAGGGTACTGGTTACCATAATTCCTTTTCTTAAACTCTTTCACCACGAAGCGTGATTTTTTACCTGTTAAATCACATACCGCCATTTCATTTTCATCACATAAGATCAGTCTTATTCTATTTGGCATAGCCCAGTAAACAGTTAGATCATTTCGTTTTGATTTTTCAGGGTAAATTTTAGAGTTTGGTTTATTACTAGAACGTGTTTCACCTAACCAAGGAAAAAGCTCTTCGCTATTTAGATCGGGGGCTTCATAGGGCCAAACGACTTTATTAATTACATTTAACCAAACCTTTTTCCACAATGATGCGTTGTTATTGTTGGGGACAATTAAATTGGTTAAAGGCCCACCACCTCTCAATCCAACACGATAACCAGTTCCAAAAGCCACACCATTTACCTGCCAAGCGAACAAAGCCAAAGCTGCCATTGGAAGAGAGATAATATTATTTGCGGTTCGCTTAACGAAGTGGTCTGTATTTCTCTTAATCCCATTTTCACCAGGCCCATCAATAAAAATACCATTAATACTACTTGGCTTCACATCCTCTAAAGCATCAAAATCCTGCATAAAAAGCGGGCCCTCACCCGTTACATTAAAAGCATGCGCAACCTTATCAAGTTGCTTTTGCAGCTCTTCGGGCGTAGGTGGATTGTTATAAAGCTGGTGCCATTCTTTTCTATTTTCTGGTGCCATAACAGTTTGTAGCAGCCCAATTAACAGCTGATATGCCGCCCCTTGAAAGTCAGCTCGCGGCAGCGCCAAATCAATCACATCTGGATTAACCATTTCAGCTATTGTTAACTCTTTTATGCTGCCATCTTTTAATTTGCATGGCAGCCAAACATCTTTAACTAAATTCATTGTTTATTCCTTTTCTTTTTCAAAAACGCCAGAAGATGGGTTATAGCCAAAGTTGGAATCATTTTCAGCGAACCACAGGTTTAAATACTCAAACTTAATTTTTGAAAAACTATTTTTAAGTTCAGATAAACGCTCATCTTGTTCTTCTAGTAGCGCCATCTTTTTAAGGTATTTATTAACACCCAGTTTTACAGTACTTAATGGCAAAGCAAATCTTTTATCCTCAGCATAAAAATCTAATTTCCCATTGTCTTTTAGCTTTAAAACAATAACCTCTGCTGTTTCCACATCGCTAAAGCGAGTACTTATATCCGTATTGTCTTCAAACCAAACTTGTGAGCTTTGATCGGAATAACTGTGGTTTTGCCAGTCAATTAAACTGGATTCAGCTTTTGCCACTTTAGCTCTTATTTCACCAAGAACTTTCTGCTCTTGTGCTAACAAGGTGTCAGGAATGTCTGCTTCCGCCTCTTCGCTATAAACCGCTTCTATTAGTTCGCGCGCATCCCCAGGCATTTGCCAACCGCCTAACTCTTGTAGTTTCTGCATACCCAGCCATAAACGGCCCGGCGAGCGATATACATATTCTGTATTTTGGAAATTTTCCGACAACCAGTTTTCATCTGGTTCTTCCTGCCAAACAGGTGCGTGTACATAAAGTAACGGCTCACCGCGTGCATCTTGAATACCGCCTTGGTAATTGCCCTGTTCATCCCGTGTATGCCGATGCAACCGCCCTGCCCGCTGTATCAAGTCATCCACTGGGCAAATATCTGAAATCATCAAATCGGCATCAGCATCTAAACTTTCTTGAAACACTTGCGTTGAAATAAGTACCTTGCCAGCACGGACATTGCCGCCCCCTGCTTTTCCAAACACTTCCAACACTTGCTTTTCAATACGTTTTCTATCTTGCAACGCAAAACGACTATGGAACAACACACAGCTTTCTTCGCCTATTTTTTTTACTAACGCATCGTAAGCATCTAAAGCATCATTTACAGTGTTTCTCACCCAAACCGCACACTTTCCTTGCTGTGCATTAGCAACTAGCGCTTCGATGCAATCTTCTGCACTGTGTAAGAAGCCCACATTCACCTTACGACTCACATCTTTACGGCTGGCTAAAGGCTCTTCTTCTATACCACCTGCCATAGAGACTTTAGTTGCCAAAGGAAACGCTTCTGACTGTGTTTGCTGGTTTTGAATTTGCAAGGGCATAGCCCAAATATCTACCAAGCGCTGGCGTTGTTTTTGCGACAAGGTTGCCGTTAGCAAAATAGCTGAACCACCTTGGTGTAAATGCAGAGATAACAAGCTTTCAAATAACTTAAACATGTATTCATCGGCGGAATGAATTTCGTCAAAAATAAGCACCTTTCGATTCATACCCAACAGCCGTAACGATTGATGGCGACGAGGTAAAATAGCCAATAAAGTTTGGTCTATCGTTCCCACACCCACTGGCGCCAGTAATGCCTTTTTTCGCGAATCCGCTAGCCAGCTATTGCATTGGGCGGTGTCGCTGGCATCAGTGCTCGCATAATTAGAATCTAACTCGGCGCTTTCCCAAACGGCCTCACGAAACTGCTCATGCATATCACGCGCGCCATGGGCTAACACAATGCTAGGTTTAGTGCCTTCATCTGTTTCCAACATCTGCAGATAATGCTCCGCAACCCTTGAAAACATTGCATTGGATGTGGCCATGGTGGGCAAGCCAAAGTAAAAGCCACTGGCTGCCCCTGCTTTCATTAATCTATGTGTCAGCGCCAAAGCCGCTTCTGTTTTGCCCGCGCCAGTAATATCTTCAAGAATAAATAATTGAGGGGTGCTATCTACAGAAACTGTTTCCGCCCATTGTTGCAAGGGCGTAGGTTCAAAACCGTAATGCTCTTTGATTGACAGGAAAGGCTTTACGGTAATTTTCTTCCATAAATCTGTTTTGGCTAATGCCTGTTTTGCTTTACGCTGAGCCTGGTTCCAATATTCTTCGAGCGGCATAGGCTCAGTCTCATAAGGAAAAAACTCGGTGTTCGAGCCAAGCCAGTCAGCTAGCACCGTTAGCCCAGCTAGGTGCCAACTCACCTGCTTTAGCCTTACATGCCAGTCTTCACTTTCAAGCAAGTGGTTAGGTATTTGCGGTTGAAACAGAGCCAACATTTCATCAACAAAAGCGTCTGCAGCTTCTTCATTTTGTGGCTCTCTATAAGACTTCAACTCAGAAGTATTGGTGTTTATTGGTTTCCCATGGTGCCCCAATACCACTTCAGCCAATACTTGCAGGGCATCATAAGCTTGGTCCTCATCTTCTAGCTCCTCTTCAGCCGTCACATAATCTAAAACCTGCTCCTCTACTTTTTGCCAAAAATGAAACCCCAATCTATCGTGACGGAAGTTTTTACCATCATATGGCTTGACGCCAGTTTTAGGTTCAAATAACAGAGAGGCTTTATCGGCAAAAATCATCTGAAAGGCCGATGCAAACTTACCCAAATCATGTAACGAGATGAAAAAACATAGCAGCTTAATTAATTGTTGTTGTTCCAACCCAAGCAAGTCTGATAAATCTTGCGCAAAAAATGTATTTTCTTCTAATAAAGCCTCTGCTACGGCTGCAACATCTAGGCTGTGAAATGGTAATAGATGATATTTTTTGGCATCCTCTGATGATGAAAACTTGCCTAAGTAGTTAAAACAATTTTCACTCAATCCCTGCCCCATACCCCTTCCTTTTCTTAGCATCAATAACTATGTTTTCGACCTAAAAACTTACTAGGCCAACACATTTTATTTTTATTTATAATTAAACTTACCCAAACAGCATAACCACAATCCATAACTTAACAACACTGTCCAAAACCACCGTAAACTAAGTAGACGGTCACCTCCTGTAAAAAATGATGCACATCAACTTTCACCCAAAAAGCCAAGGCGCAATATCATCTTTGTTGGCGATTATTAACTGTTGCGCTTCTGCTTCTGCGCTTAACACATCAGGGTTTATGTTTAGCGCTTGCAGCAAGTAATGCACCAAACACCCCCTTGTGGTGATCTTTAATACACCTTGCTCCATACCAAATTCGCGCTCAATAATTGCGCGTTGGTTTTCATTAAAACGGGTGTCTGGAGCCAAAATAATAGGTACTTGGGTTTGCCAACCAATGTCTTCAGCTGCCCCTTTTTGGCTTTTGTTTAATAGCAGTGGTGTGCCTCGAAAGCGGCTTAATACAAAGTCACGGTAATCTTGGTTTTTCTCGCACCAAGCACGCACATGCCAGCGCAATGTGCTTTTCACCAAATGGTGGGGAACAATAATGCGCCCGTCGTCGCTTGGGTTAGTGATAGAGCTATAGTCCACCTCTAGCCGGCGGCCTTCACGCAAGGCCTGAACAATAGGGCGCACAAAAGAAGGGGTAATATTGCGGGCGGGCAACTGCACGCGTTGTGTGGGCAAGGGCGCAACAGAAGAAGCATTTATGCCCACCAACCAGTTTAAGTATTCATTGGCATCGTTACCCACCAGGGTGGGGGTAAAAGCAGGCGTTGGCAGATACAGTTTTTTCGCTGCATTATAAATTTGTGCTTTGGGGTTTTTATTTACATAGCTGCTTAAAACCCGGCTAGGATACTGGCGCGTTATGCCGCCATAGCGCTGCAACTGGTTGGGCCGCACCCCACCTTCCCAATACAGCAATAGCTCTATCAACCAATAATAAAAATTATGGCTCATATCCCACCTCCTATGGAGGTAGTTATCCTAACCTAATAACGCTTTGCAGGGCACCACGCACCTACCCCACCTTCGGCAACACCCCCACCACCACCGCCAGCTGCATGGCAATTATCCCCACACCAACAAACAGCACGAATGCCAAAGCGGCGCTGCCGCCCCACACGCGGTAACCGGTGCCGTGCAAGTGGCGCACCCGCCAAGCAAGCAGGGCGGGCAGCAATAACGACAGCACCGCTAGCGCCACGGCGGCAAAGCCTAAGGCAAACACAAAGCCTTGGGGGAAATACAGGGCAAAGGTAAGCGGCGGCAAGAAAGTTATAACGCCTGTGCGCAGGCGGCCGCGCAAATGCCCGCCGTGGCGAAACACTTGCGCTAAAAAATCGAACAACCCTAAAGAAACCCCCAAAAAAGAGGTGGCTAATGCTAAACCGGCAAACACACGCACGGCCATTTCCACATGGGGGGTTATGATTTTTAAGGCGGTTAATAAACCATTAATGCCGGTGGCTTTCGCTAACACCCCTAAAAACACCTGGCTTTCAAGCACGCCTAAGGTGGCCAGCTGCCACAATAAATACACCAATAACGGCAAACTGCTGCCAATTAAAAACACGCGTTTTAGTTTAGCCACATCGCCTTGCATGTAACTTACTATGCTAGGAATGCTGCCGTGAAAACCAAACGACGTAAACACAATGGGTATAGCCGCTAACACTAGGGCGTGCTGCACGGGTTGCGCTAATAACAACTCGCCGCGCACATAAGGCAGCAGCAGCGCTAGCATTAGCAGCAAAAACAGCAGTTGGGCGGCAAACAAAAAGCGGTTCACCATATCCACCGAGTGGGTGCCGAGGGTTACCACCGCACCGCCAAGCACGGCGAACAGCACTATGCCTAAATATTCGGGTGGGTTTGGCACACCGAGTTGCTGCAAGAATACGTTCACAATGTGCCCGCCGCCCACCAAGTAAGCGGCCACTAAGGCATACAGCAAAAATGGCATGGCAAGGTTGGCGGCCCACTGGCCTGGGCGGCCTAGGTAATAATAAGCCAATGCGCTTAGCCCCTGGTGGGGCGAATGGTGTTGGTAAACCTCCACCATTAGCAGTGCGGTGTAGCTCATTACTGCCCACAGGCTAAACAGCAACAGCATGGTGGCGCTAAACCCCACGCCTGCGGTAGCAATGGGCATGGCTAACATGCCAGCCCCTAATGCGGTGCCGGCCACAATGCCGGCGCTGCCTAACGCACGATATTTCACCATTGGCTCCATGTGGGTTGGGCCATTAACGCGCTAATGCGCCATGCCTTATTGCCCTGCATGGTTAAGTTTTGCTAGCTGTGTTTCTGCCATGGGGTGCTCAAGCTCTAGGGCGCGCTCAAACCAGGTTTTAGCTTCACTGGGGTTTGTTGGCAAATGGTGCATGCCAATTTGGTAGGCGGCTTTAGCATCGCCCTGCTCGGCGGCCATGCGCAAAAAGCGCAAGCCTTCGTGTTTAGCGCCTGGCCCTTGGCCTTTGTAATATAACAAGTGGCCATAAAAAGCCTGGGCATCGCGGTGGCCCGTGGTGGCCATGCGCGCATATTGGGTTTGCATCCAGCCCCATAAGCGTGGGTTTTCTTGCGCCCAACGTTTGCCAAACAAATGCCGCGCCAGCCAATAACCAAGTTTTGCCCGCAATACCATCCACATAGTGCTCTCCTTTGAGCGTATTATTCCCGTGGCATGATAAAGATTGCCGCAGGGGGTTGCTAGCTAGGGCTAAAAAAGCGAATGTGGTGGCCTGTTTTTTGCCAAGGATTTGCCATGCTGGCCATGTTGTTGCCCGATAGCCTTGCCCCCAGCACTGCATTGTTGCTGGTGCTGTTGGCCGGTGTTACTTCGTTTATTAGTGCGGCATTTGGCAGTGGCGGCGGCACCTTGTTGCTTGCGGTAATGGCGCTGGTTATGCCCATTCAGGCCATTATCCCTGTGCATGGTTTGGTGCAGGTGGGCTCGAATGCTAGCCGCTCGTTAATGATGTGGCGCCATATACACTGGCCTACCCTGTGGTATTTTGTGCCGGGCGCTTTACTGGGCACTTTGTTTGCCGCCTATTTTTTGGTGATGCTGCCAACCACTGTGCTGCAGTTCAGCATTGCCGTGTTTGTGCTGTATTTATGCTGGGGGCCACCGCTGCCAAGCAAAGCGCTCAACAACACAGGCACCGTTGTGGCTGCCGGCGCCACCACATTTTTAGGTTATTTTGTGGGGGCGTCGGGGCCCTTGGTGGCCGCTTTCATTAAGCAAAAATTTGCCGGCGACCGCGCCACCACCGTGGGCACCTTTGCCACCACCATGGTGGTGCAACACGGGCCTAAAGCTTTGGTGTTTGGCATTGCTGGTTTTGTGTTTAAAGAATGGTTGGCCTTGGTGGTGCTGATGATCGCTGCGGGTGCGGTGGGCACTAAACTTGGCTTGCTGCGCCTGTTCACCCTTAGCGAACGGCGCTTTAGCTTTTACTTCAACCTAGTGTTAAGCCTAATTGCTGTGCGCTTGTTGTGGCAGGCGCTGCCTGGGCTTTGGCCCACTTAGCCGCTACAGCACCAGCACCGCCAACCAACCAAACAGCAACAAGGGGATGTTGTAGTGTAAAAACGTGGGCACCACTGTGTCCCAAATGTGGTTGTGTTGGTGGTCCATATCCAGCCCCATAGTGGGCCCTAAGGTGGAATCTGAAGCCGGCGAGCCGGCATCGCCTAGGGCACCAGCGGTGCCAACCAAGCACACAGTGGCCAGGGGGCTAAACCCAAGCTGCATGGCCAGCGGCACAAAAATGGCGGCAATAATAGGCACCGTGGAAAACGATGATCCAATGCCTAGCGTTACCAATAAACCCACCAGCAACATTAAAAAAGCACCCAATGGTTTGTTATCACCAATGGCGGCGGTGGCTGCATCCACTAGGGTTTGGATTTCTCCTGTTGCACGCATCACCTCAGCAAAACCCGAGGCGGCGATCATGATAAAACCAATCATGGCCATCATTTTCATGCCTTCGGTAAACACGTCGTCGGTTTCTTGCCATTTCACCACGCCCGAAAGGGAAAACACCAGAAAGCCAAGCAGGGAGCCCAAAATCATAGAGCCAAGCCACAGCTGCATGCTAAACGCCACCACCACAGCCACGGCGGCGGCTAACAGGCTCCTGGGGTTGTAATCGGCGGCTGTGCTTACCGAGCCAATGGCTTGCGTGGTGCGGTATTGCCGTGGGCGGCGATAGCTAATGAACACCGCCACAAGCAGGCCACACAACATGCCCAGTGCTGGCAGTGCCATGGCATGCATTACGTTAATGCCGGCAGTGCTCACGCCGCTCATTTCCACATTGGCAAGCAAGATTTCTTTTAAATAAACACCGCCAAAGCCCACCGGCAAAAACATATAGGGGGTAATTAGGCCAAAGGTAAGCACGCAAGCCACTAAGCGCCTGTCTAGTTGCAGTTTATTCATTACAAACAACAGGGGCGGCACCAGCAAGGGCACAAAAGCAATGTGAATGGGCAACAGGTTTTGCGACGAAATGGCTGCCACTAGCAACAGCAAAATAATCACCCACTTAACGGCAACGGCTTTGGTGGGATCGGTTTTGCCAATGAGGCCCAGCACTTTGTTGGCCAGGGCATTAGCCACGCCCGATTTACCAATGGCCACGGCAAAGGCGCCCAACAGGGCATAAGATAACGCCACTGTGGCGCCGCCGCCTAAGCCGCGGTTGAAGGCCTCAAGGGTGGTTTCTAGCCCCAGCCCTGCCACAAGGCCGCCGCTCAGCGCCCCCACAATAAGTGCCACCACCACGTGCACGCGCCACAAACTCAGCACTAACATTAGGGCAACGGCTAACACCATAGCATTCATGGCCTTTCCTTATCGCTTTACAAATAATGGCGAACTTTGCGGCAAGCGTGCCTTGCTGTCAAAAATTCCTTGCGGTTAGCCTAAGTGGGCGCTTACTAAGAATGCCTACCCCCTTACATTCATGGCCACAACCCATCACAATACGCCGCTTGAGGAAATTACTTCCCACGGGTTTATCTATGTCGAACGTTGAAACTGGCAGTGGCAAGCTGCGGCGTGAATTGAAATCCCGCCACCTTGCTATGATTGCCATCGGTGGCTCTATTGGCACCGGTTTATTTGTGGCCTCGGGTGCCACCATTGCCGAAGCTGGGCCCGGCGGCGCCCTGCTTTCTTACGCGCTCATTGGCTTGATGGTGTACTTTTTAATGACAAGCCTCGGCGAGTTAGCCGCCTATATGCCTGTTTCAGGCTCTTTCGCCACCTATGGTGCCCGCTATGTAGAGCCCGGTTTTGGTTTCGCCCTAGGATGGAACTATTGGTACAACTGGGCCGTTACCGTGGCGGTAGACCTAGTTGCCGCGCAATTAGTTATGGGCTATTGGTTCCCCGAGGTATCGGGGTGGATATGGAGCGCCATTTTTTTAGGCCTCATATTCCTTATTAACTATGTGTCAGTGAAAGGTTTTGGCGAGGCTGAATACTGGTTTTCGCTTATTAAAGTGGCCACGGTGATCATCTTTATTATCACCGGCACCTTAATGATTTTCGGCATTTTAAGTGGCGGCGAGGCGCTTGAGCAATCTAAAGGCTGGGGCAATTGGGCCATTGGCGATGCGCCCTTTGTTGGTGGCTTACCTGCCATGATAGGTGTGGCCATGTACGTGGGGTTTTCTTTCCAAGGCACCGAGTTAATTGGCATTGCCGCTGGGGAATCTGAAAACCCAGGCAAAAATATTCCCAGTGCCGTGCGCAAGGTGTTTTGGCGTATTTTGCTGTTTTACATCCTCGCTATTCTTATTATTAGCTTAATTATCCCCTACAATTCTGAGCGTTTATTAAGCAACAGTATTAGTGATATTAGTGTGAGCCCCTTCACCTTAGTGTTTGAAAATGCAGGGCTTGCTTTTGCCGCAGCACTAATGAATGCCGTGATCTTAACCGCCGTGCTTTCTGCAGGCAGCTCGGGCATGTATGCCTCCACCCGCATGCTTTATGCGCTGGCCCGCGAAGGTAAAGCACCACGCCCCTTTGCACGTTTGTCGGGCGATGGCGTGCCACGTAATGCCCTTTATGCCACCACCGCCATTGCCGCACTGTGCTTTTTAAGTTACTTGTTTGGCGAAAGCACCGTATACCTATGGTTGCTTAATGCCTCAGGCATGACGGGTTTTATTGCTTGGCTCGGCATTGCCATTAGCCATTACCGTTTCCGCCGTGGGTTTGTGGCACAGGGCCGTTCGCTCAGCGAGCTACCCTACCGCTCGCTCTTCTTCCCTTATGGCCCCATCTTTGCTTTTGTGCTGTGCTTAATCATCACCCTAGGGCAGTACTACCACGAGCTAATGGTGGGCCGCTTTGTGCTGGGCGATTTCATTGCCACTTACATTGGCTTATTTATTTTTATTGCCATCTGGCTAGGCCACAACATGGTAAAAGGCACCAAATTTGTGGCTTACCAAGATATGCGTTTTCCAAATACCAAGTAGGCAGGTGCGGTTGTGTTAATAGCGATACAAAGCGTAGTGCTAGCGCTTTACCCCATTGTGCTTACTTTTGCCTTAGGGGTGGTGCTTGGCAAGCTTATGCGCCCAAGCCAAGTGGCGCTTACTAGCCACGCCATTATGCCTGTGGTGTGGGGCATTCTTTGGGTAATTGGGGTGAAATCGGGCGAAGCCCTAAGCAGCCTGGCCCAAGGGCTCAGCACGCTAAAAGCTGGTGCCACCTATGGCGGGCTTACCAGTGCTGCGGTGTTTGTGGCGCTGTGGGCATTTAACAAACCACAGCAACAACGCAGCAGTTCTATTTGGGCTGCCCTGTGGCCACCCATTAAAGAATGCGCTATTGCCTTTGGCTTAGTAGGGTTTGGCTTATACTGCCATCGCTTTGGTTGGCAACACACGCCTCTTGGTGGCGCCCTATTAAACATCAGCTACTGGCTGTATGCCTTGCTCATCCTTATTGGCATGGAGCTTGCCAAGGTGCACATCAGCCGCTCTTGGCTATCGCCACAAGTGTTGCTTATCCCGTTAACAGTGGTGTTGGCATCCCTTGCCACAGGCGCGTTAATTAGCCTCGCCACAGGCGAAAAGCTCACCACGGCGTTAGCCTTAAGCAGCGGTTTTGGTTGGTTTAGTTTATCGGGGGCACTGGCAGGCGAACACTTAGGTGATAACTACGCTGGGGTGGCGCTGTTAACCGATTTGTTCCGCGAACTATTAGGCATTGCCACGGTGTTTTTATTAGGCAACCGTTTTGCGGTTAGTAGCATTGGTGTATGCGGCGCCACCGCCACTAGCACCACGCTACCTTTCGTGCGTAAAGCCTATGCTTATGAATTTGTGCCGGTGGCGATTATCAGCGGCTTAGTGTTAACCGTGCTAGCGCCCTTTTTGATGCTCTTTTTTATGAGCCTATAAAGAAAGCGAGCCAACCTACTAGCGTATGCATCCCCCATGCAAAACAAAGCGAGTAGGTTGGCTCTTAACCCCCCCAAGTGTTCGGGCGGTACTTTACCACATGTTAATATAAGTGCTAGCACTTTCAGCCAACTACAACTATAGGCTGAGGCCGCTTTAACGGCACATATTTAACTAACTTGCCAACCCGCTACAATAGCCGCTATCTCTCTTTCCTTGCTTGGAGCTAATGGTGACATATTTGCTAACTGCCCCGGTGCATTTTGAAGAAACCATCAAAAAAAGCCGTTTTCTTACCCAAGTGGTGCCACTCAACCACAGCACCCTAGCCAACGAATTGATCATCGAGTTATCCACCCCCAACGCAAGCCACAATTGCTGGGCTTGGAAAGTGGGCGACGAGTACCGCTTTAACGACGACGGCGAGCCTGGTGGCACCGCCGGCCGGCCCATGTTGGCAGCCATTGAACACCACGGTTTTAATAACGTGCTGGCGGTTTGCACGCGTTGGTATGGCGGCATTCAGCTTGGCACAGGTGGGCTGGCCCGCGCTTATGGCAACGGCGTAAACCAGTGCCTGCAACAAGCACCCAAAAAACGCCATGTGCCCCGCCAACGCCTGCGTGGCCACTGCCCTTATAGCGAAATTGCCACGCTACAGGCACGCCTCGCCGAATTTGATGCTGTTATTGAAAGCGAAACCTTTGATGCCGCAGGCGCCACCTTTATTGTGGCTGCCCCAATGCAACAGGTGGCGGCATGCCAACACTTATTGCAGCAACTTACCAGCGGGGCGGCACAATTCCAGGTGCTCGAAACCAGCGATTAAGGCACCCGCATTGAACTAACGCCATCAGGCACCGTCGAAGTGGCTATTGTGGTGGCGCAGTGGCTACACAGCTGCGCTAAAAGCGATCTTAATCAAATAAAACAGAGATAATGCCAACAAAGGGTTGTTTTTGCGTATAATCACCACAAAAAGGCCAAGCAACTATTGCAACCCTGTGTTTGCCCTTTATAATCTTTTTTCAGGTTGCTAACAAAATTAGTGCCTTATAAACCTTCTCTTAAGTGCTAGGTTACCTCTTATGCAAAACTAGCCGCCTTTTCTGCCACAAGCAGAAGCAAAGAGAACAACGCAAGCCTAATTGATGAACCTTTTGCTTTTGGAGCTGCTTGTGCGCGTATTTACCCTTTTTTTGGTAGCGGCCGGGCTCCTCAACAGGAACAACCCTTATGTCTCAACCACTCACACAAAATAAATGGCGCAGTTTTCCTAAAACGCATAAATGGATTCTGCTTGCCTGCCTGCTTGGCATCGCCACCACTGCCACCCTTGCTGGCTTCGAAAAAAAGCAACGTGCACTTGCTCATATTGCCGAACACGACGCCCTTTCTGGTTTTTTAGCCGCAAGCCAACACAGCAACAAAGAGCCTCTTAACACAACAGGCGAACCAGCCTCCCCCACTGCAACGCTCGATAATGTGGAGCCACTGGAAATTCCTGGCCCACTTTCCCTTGAATACACCGTATCGGCGGGCGATTCTTTAAGCACCATTTTCCAGCAATTTCGCATTAGCAGCGATACCCTGCACGCCATTTTAGAAGCAGACGAAGATTTACTTGCGCTCGACAGCCTAAAAGAAGGCACCAAGTTAGCACTCACTCTCAACAACAGCAGCGATTTCGAACAAGCTTTAGCGAGCATGGAAGTGTTCAAAAACCCTTCCTACAGCATTATTTACCATCGCGTCGACGACACCCACTTTTCTTTTGAAGAAAAGCGAGCCGAAACCTTTTGGCAAGAACACGTTTACAGCGGCACTATCCACGGCAGCTTTTTTAAGAGCGCTGAGAAAACCGGTTTAAACCCGAAAGAAATCCAAAGTGCTATCGAAATTTTGCAAGATAAAATCAACTTCTCACGCCAAATTAAAGCCGGCGATCGCTTTGAAATTGTAGTACTGCGTGAAGTTACCGAAACCGAAAACACAGGCAACATGCGCATTGAAGGGGTGCGTGTGCACACCAACGGCAACGTGGTTGGTGCGTTTTTGCACGACGATGGCCAGTATTACAATAAGAATGGCCAAAGCCTTACCACACGCGCCTTTAGGCGCTTACCCACCCATCGTGAATATCGTGTTAGTTCGCACTTTAACCCCAACCGCCGCCACCCCATTACTGGCCGCATTAGCCCACACAATGGCACCGATTTTGCCGCACCCATTGGCACCCCTGTGTTAGCCACTGCTGATGGGGTGGTATCGCGAGTGCGAAACCACCCCTATGCGGGCATTTATGTAGAAATTGAACATGCAGGCGGCTCGTTTAAAACCCGTTATCTGCATTTAAGCAAAGCACAGGTTAACCGCGGGCAACGCGTAAAAAGCGGCCAGCAAATTGCTTTATCTGGGAATACTGGCCGCAGTACAGGCCCACACCTTCACTATGAAGTGCACGTGAACAACCGCCCTGTAAACGCTTTAGGCAATAATGTGCCTTTAGTTACCTCCATCGATAAACAAGCGATGCCGAAATTTAACAGCAAGGTGGCGGCCCTAGAGCACAAAATGGCCCAACACGCCGACGGCAGTTAACATTGCTAGGCACAAACTACCTGGCGCGCCACACAAGGCGCGCTTTTTTTCGCTTTTCCTTTTTGAATTGCTTGCCTAAGCCCAAGCCTTCAGCTACATATTTATACATTCAGTTGCCGCTAACACCACCCGGGCGGTTTTCCATTCACCACTGCAAGGGCATGATATGCGCACCTTAAGCTATCTCATCATGTGCCTTTGGCTACTTAGTGCTTGCTCGCAACCTGAGCCAAAGCTTGCCTTTGATCTTGCTACTATTCAGCAAGATGGCCTTGTGGTGCTTACACGCAACGCGCCCACCACCTATTACATTAACCGCGACGAGGAAGCCGTTGGCTTTGAGCACGACACCATTATGGATTTTGCCCGCAGCCTTAACGTGCCTGTGCACTTTAAATTACTCGGCAGCAATAAAGAGATCCAGGATGCGTTAACTGCCAAACAAGGCCACATTGCGGCAGCGGGGTTTACCCGCTTAGCAAGCCGCGAGGAGCGTTTTGAAATAGGCCCTGAATATTACCAAGTGGAGCAACAGGTGGTATGCCGCCGTTCGGGCCCTGCCCCCACCACCCTCGAAGATCTAGCCCAAGTATCTTTACTGGTAAGCAGCGCTTCAAGTTATCACGAGCGCCTGCAAGAACTGCAACAAGAACAACCCAACCTAGAATGGCAAACCGCGCTTTTTTTAAGCCCCGAGCAATTGCTCGAAAAAGTGCTAGAAGAAGAGGTGGATTGCACTGTGGTAGATTCCAACATCTTTGCCATCAACCAACGTTACTTCCCTGAACTTGTGGATACCTTTGCCATTAGCAAGCCCCAGCCGCAGGTATGGCTTATGCCAAAGGGCGCCACCGAGCTGCGTGATGCCGTAAAACAATGGTATGCAGAAGCCCACAAAGAGGCCCGCACCACCCTTTATGCAGCACGCTATTTCGCCCATGTGGATATTTTTGATTACGTTGATGTAACGACGTTTAAAAAACGCATCAACAACCTGCTGCCACAGTATGAAGACATCTTTCGCCAAGCAGGGGAAAAATATGATTGGGACTGGCGCCTGCTTGCTGCTGTGGCGTACCAGGAATCCCACTGGAACCCAAATGCACGCAGCCCCACTGGTGTGCGTGGGATGATGATGCTAACCAATAACACAGCCAAAGAACTGGGGGTTACCAACCGCTTAGACCCTCAACAAAGCATCGACGGTGGTGCCCGCTACCTTAGCCAACTACGCGAACGCTTGCCCGATAGCATCCAAGAACCCCACCGCACCTGGATCACCCTGGCAGCCTACAATATCGGCCTTGGCCACGTGTATGATGCGCGCACCCTCACCAAAAACATCGGCCTCAACCCCGACAATTGGTTTGATCTGCGCACTGTGCTACCGAAGCTTTCCCAGCCGCAATACTATCGCAACCTGCGTTATGGCTATGCCCGTGGGGGCGAACCTGTGCATTTTTTGGCGCGCATCCGCAACTACGAAGACATCCTACACAAGCAGCTAGACCAACAAAAAGAACAAGAAAAAACCGATCAGCAAAACAGCAATATTGCAGGCACAAAAAAGCCCACCCAAGTAAAACTGAGTGGGCTATAGAGCCTACGGAATGGCGCTTATGCTTGCGCTAAAGCTTGCTCTAAATCGGCAATAATATCATCGATATGTTCGATACCCACCGATAAGCGCACCATGTCTTTCGATACGCCCGCACGGGCTAACTCTTCATCGTTAAGCTGGCGGTGTGTGGTGCTGGCTGGGTGGCTTGCTAAGCTCTTCGCATCACCAATGTTCACCAGGCGCTTGATCATTTGTAGCGCATCGATAAAGCGTGTGCCCGCTTCAATGCCGCCTTTCACACCAAAACTAAACAAGCTAGAAGGCGTGCCTTTAGCGTATTTTTTCGCTAATTCATGGTGTGGATGATCCGTTAAGCCGGCATAGCCAACCCAAGCCACTTTATCGTGGCTTTGTAGGTATTCTGCCACACGCTGTGCGTTTTCAACGTGGCGCTCCATGCGCAAGCTTAAGGTTTCAATACCCTGCAAAATAAGGAAAGAGTTAAAAGGCGAAATAGCAGCCCCCATGTTGCGCAGCGGCACCACCCGTGCACGGCCAATAAAGGCAGCTTCGCCAAGGGCTTCTGCATAAATCACACCATGGTAGGAAGGGTCTGGCTCGTTAAACTGCGGGAAGCGTGGGTTATCTTTCCACGGGAATTTGCCTGAATCTACAATGGCGCCGCCAATGCTGTTACCGTGGCCGCCCATGTACTTGGTGAGCGAGTGGATCACAATATGTGCACCGAACTCAAAGGGGCGGCACAACACAGGAGTGGCCACAGTGTTATCCACTACTAGCGGCACACCGTGTTTGTTAGCAAGCTCTGCCAAAGCTTCTAAATCAACAATGTTACCTGCTGGGTTACCAATAGATTCACAGTAAATAGCACGGGTTTTATCGTCGATCAGTGCCTCCATAGCGGCAATGTCGTTAGCATCGCCAAAGCGCACTTCAATGCCTTGCTGTGGGAAAGTATGGGCAAACAGGTTGTAAGTGCCGCCATACAGTTGGCTAGTGGTAACAATGTTTTCACCCACGCGGGTAAGCGTTTGGATGGTGGCTGTAATCGCTGCTTGGCCAGATGCCATTGCTAGTGCACCGATACCGCCTTCAAGCATGGCCACACGTTCCTCAAGCACCGCCGTAGTGGGGTTCATGATGCGCGTGTAAATGTTGCCTGGCACCGCCAGGTTAAATAAATCGGCACCGTGCTGGGTATTATCAAAGGTATAGCTGGTGGTTTGGTAAATAGGCACCGCCACCGAACGGGTGGTGGGATCGCCCTCAAAACCGCCGTGGATCGCAATGGTTTCTTGTTTCATGTTATCTCCGCAAAGGCTCTTTATAAAAGTGATCAATCTTAAAGCGAACAGTGTTAAAAGCAAACCCTAGGCGCCACCGTTTTTTTAGAACAAAACACCATAAGCTAATGGCTAACAACCCTACACAGTGCAAAAAAACGGGAGGCGTTAACACCTCCCGTTGCTTAGTTTAGCCGTGGCGCCTGTCGCGCAACGCTATAAGCACTTGGCTGCGTTCTAAAATGCCTAGCAGCTTATCGTTTTCATCTACCACGGGGTAAATTTTTGGTTTTTGCGCCAGCATCATTTGCGCTACGTCCACAATGGCGGTGTCTTGCCTGAGTGTCAGTGGCTCATTGTGCATGACATCTTCCACCTTGGGCTAGCCTTCATCGTGGTAACTCGATACCAACAAACTTTTTAAGCAATCCTGCTCAGATACAAACCCCACCACCACCTTGTTGCCATCCACCACGGGCAAACCCAAAAAACGGTGGCGCAATAACACCTCAACCACATCCCCAACTGTCATGCCTAACTGGATCATGGGGGAACGGCGAGACATGATAGAACCCACTAGCATACGATCCATTAACTGCCTCCTAAGCAGGCCTAGCCCGCATATTTTCCTTGGTTATTATGTTTGTTGTGCAAACCATTGCTCTAATTCATCGGCACCGCCAATGCATTGCCCTTCAACAAACACCTGCGGTGTGGTGGTTGCCCCACTCACAGCCACCAACGTGCTATAACTTAAGCCTTCATGGCCCAAGCTAATTTCCTCATACTTATAACCTTTGTTATCTAACAAATTTTTAGCACGCCCACAGTGGGGGCAACCAGGTTTAGTTAAAATCGTTACTCGCCGAGGCAGCTGAGCATTCGGGTTAATGTAGCGCAACATAGTATCGGCGTCTGATACCTCAAAAGGATCACCTGGCTTATTCGGCTCCACAAACATTTTTTCGATGGTGCCGTCTTTCACTAGCATGGAATAACGCCAGCTACGCTCACCCATTCCGTTGGCTGTTTTATCCACCAACATACCCATGCCTTTACTAAACTCACCATTACCATCGGCTAAAAAAGCAATGTGGCCGGCGCCTTGATCTGCCGCCCAGGCATCCATCACAAAGGCATCGTTCACCGATAAACAATAAATTTTATCGACACCTTCATTAGCAAACACAGGGGCTAACTCATTAAAGCGTGGCAAGTGTGTAGATGAACAAGTGGGGGTAAAAGCACCGGGCAAAGCAAATAACACCACATTTTTACCGGCGAACAACTCGGCGCTCTGCACTTGTTTGCTTACATCGTTTTCAATAACGGTTAGCGTAACGTTTGGCACTGGCTGGCCTTCTTTAAACTGCGACATGCATCACTCCTCAGCAATAGTTTCTTCTTCTACTTTAACGTAACCAAGCATTGAGTAAAGCGATTAGTGCGGCCCACACCCACAAAAGCCGCTTTCCCCGAAGCGAGATCAACAAACTACACATTCGCCGTAGCGCCACACCATGCTTCGCAAAAATAAAATACATTTACCCATAGCTACGATATTATTGCCTCTTCGTACAATTCTAAGGGTGAGGGTTAGCCATGAGTTTTATTAAAGAATTTAAAGAATTTGCCGTACAAGGAAATGTTGTTGATATGGCAGTGGGCATCATCATCGGTGGCGCATTTGGCACCATCGTATCGAGCCTAGTAACCGACGTTATTATGCCACCCATTGGCTTGCTGCTTGGCGGCGTGGATTTTGCCGAACTGTTTTATGTGCTTGGCGATGGCGAATACAGCAGCCTTGCCGCGGCGCAAGAAGCAGGAGCTGCTACTATTAACTACGGTTTGTTTATTAATAACGTTATTAGTTTCTTAGTGGTTGCCTTTGCCGTATTCATGCTAATTCGCACAATCAACCGCTTAAAGCGCGAAGAAGTGGTGGAAGAAGAGCCAGTTGTGGAAGAAACACCTGAAGATATCGTATTATTACGCGAAATTCGCGACAGCTTAAACAAATAGCAAATAGTGCTACTAACAAGGGCAGCGCCGTTAGCTGCCCTTGTTTTGTTCTGCCACTACCCGCGCAATTCTTAGTATTAATTCTCTTTCTGTAGGGCTTAAAGTTTTCAAAATACGCAATATTTGCACGGTGCTTTGGTCCCAAGCTATATCAGGCTCTGCCACTTCAAATTGGTTTTCAATTTGCCCAAATACAGCAGACAAACGCACATTCAATGCGTTGGTAATACTCCTTAACACCTTCACCGAAGGCTGCTGCAAACCGCGCTCAATGCGCGACAAATTACTCGCATCTGTGCCCGCACGAAACGCCACCTCTTCGAGGGTGTCGCCTAATCGTTCTCGGTAGTATTTTAAAATATCGCCTATTTCCATGCACCCGATTGTCTTGCGCATGTGCCCATTGCACCATAGCGGTGGCGCCAAAAACAAAACCTCATATGGCGGCGGCGCCAAAGCGTTGCTGTGGCACTTGGCGGTCACAAACATTTTTCTTTTTTCCATCTCAAACCTATACACTTGTGCACATAAACGTATTTACAGGAGCCGCTATGAGCGAAGCTTATTCGCCCGTTGAAGAAACCATTAACAGCCTAACCCACGGCATTGGCGCCGTGCTAAGCGTAGTGGGCACTTTTTTGTTACTCATGCCTGCCATCGAGCAACAAGACGTGTGGAAAATTGTTGGTTTTAGCGTGTTTGGCACCAGCCTTGCCCTACTGTACACCGCCTCCACCCTATATCACGGCGCACGCCAACCGCCGTTGCGTAAAATTTACAAACTCCTAGATCACTGCGCTATTTTTCTGCTTATCGCCGGCACCTACACGCCTTTTTTGTTAGTTAATTTACGCGGCGCCACCGGTTGGTGGTTATTCAGCATTGTATGGGGGTTAGCATTCACAGGCATTACCATCAAATTAATTTACGGCCATCGTTTAAAAGCCGTACGGTTAGTCATTTACCTCACCATGGGTTGGCTCGTGCTATTTGCCTCCAATGAATTACTTAGCAATATCGATACGCTAGGCTTTGCTTTGCTGCTAGCAGGTGGCATTACCTATACCGCTGGCGTGGCTTTTTACTTAGCCACCTCTGTGCCCTACAGCCATGCCATTTGGCATTTATTTGTTGTTGGCGGCAGCGTGTGCCACTTTCTTGCCGTGTATTACAGCGTGCTGCCTTATTAACACATCAAATAATTAGATCATTCCCTGTTGTTTTTCCCTCTCCATTACTTGTTGCCGCCTTCCTAAAATAGGCAGCAACTCAAACAAGCAACCCACAGGGAAACACGAATGACAAAAGTTCTTATTCTTTACTACAGCACATGGGGCCATGTTGAAACCCTCGCCAACGCCATCGCCGAAGGTGCCAAAAGCGTTGCTAATACAGAAGTAACCATCAAACGCGTGCCCGAAACCATGCCACAGGATGTGGTGGCAGCCATTCATGCTAAAACCGAACAGGCGGCCCCTATTGCTAGCCCAGAAGAGCTTGGCGGCTACGATGCCATTATCATCGGCACCCCCACTCGTTTTGGTAACATGGCTGGGCAAATGCGCAACTTTTTAGACCAAACCGGCGGCCTATGGGCGCAAGGCAAGTTGATTGGCAAAGTGGGCAGTGCATTTGTTTCCACCGGCACACAGCATGGCGGCCAAGAAACCACTCTCACTTCTATGCACACCACCATGTTCCACCACGGCATGGTAGTGGTGGGCGTGCCTTACAGCTGCGAAGAGCTCAGCAACATGACCGAAATTACTGGTGGCACACCCTACGGCGCCAGCACTTTGGCAGATGCCGATGGCAGCCGCCAACCATCAGAAAACGAGTTAGCCATTGCTCGCTTTCAAGGCAAGCACGTGGCTAGCATTGCTGCAAAACTAGCGCAGTAGTAGCCCAGCACAAAAAAGGCCGCTGTTTCAGCGGCCTTTTTTATTCTGCTTGCAGAAGCGTTTCAATCTGTTTGCGCAACGCCTCTGGTTTATCTTTTGGCGCAAACCTCGCCACCACTTTGCCCTGCTTATCCACTAAAAACTTCGTGAAATTCCACTTAATAGATTCACTACCCAAAATGCCCGGTGCGGCGCTTTTCAGCAATGTAAAAATAGGGTGTGCACCCTCACCGTTCACCTCCACCTTGGCAAACATAGGGAACGTTACCCCATACTGGGTATCGCAAAACTCAGCAATCGCCACTTCATCGTCGGGCTCTTGTTTGCCAAATTGGTTGCAAGGAAAGCCGAGCACCACCAAGCCGCGCTCAGCATATTCCTCATACAAGGCTTCTAAACCCTTGTATTGCGGCGTAAAGCCACACTTGCTTGCAGTGTTCACCACCAACAACACCTTGCCTTTAAATTCACTCATGGCCAGCGTGGCGCCATCAATAGTTACTGCCGATAATGTATGAAAAACCGCCATTTTATTCTGCCTTTTTTGCTTAGCTTCTCGCATGAAAACCAAGTGTAGCAACTTCCCTTCACTTACCCTATGCAATATGAAACCTCAGCAGAACGAACAAGCAAAAAAACAATAAGGCCAACTTAATTTGGCCATCAATAGGCGCTGCCATACTAGGTGCGATGGCTATCTTAGATAATGCGTTAACACTGCCTAAAGGGTGGGGCGCTAATGCTCTTTACCGAACACTCTACTTAAACGCTGCCGCTATACAAAAAGCAAACAAACCTGCGTTACTGTGCACCACCTGAATATGCGTATACTGGGGCCCCTTAGCTAGCAGTGGTTAACCTATGGATTGGCACAACTTATTAAACAACCAACGCCTTGGGCACCGCCCAGCGAAGGAAGATATTGGCCGCACCGCTTTTTTACGCGACCACGATAAAATTATTTTTTCCGGCGCCTTTCGCCGTTTAGCGCGCAAAACCCAAGTGCATCCACTAGCAACGAACGACCATGTTCACAATCGCCTCACCCATTCCCTCGAAGTGTCTTGTGTGGGCCGCAGCTTAGCCATTCAAGTGGGCGAACAACTGGCCCGCGAAGGTTTTTTGCCGAGTGAAAGCAGCATTACTGACTTAGGCGATATCGTGCAATCTGCCTGCCTTGCCCACGATATTGGCAACCCACCCTTTGGCCATACAGGCGAAAAAGCCATCCGTGCTTGGTTTCACGATCGCGGCCAACATTATCTGGCACTGCTAACACCTGAACAAAGCACCGACCTTACCGTCTTCGAAGGCAATGCCCAGGGGTTTCGTGTGCTCACTAACAGCGAGTACCACGTATATGATGGCGGTATGCGTTTAACCTATGCCACCTTAGGCGCTTTCTTAAAATACCCGTGGCTTTCGCCCTATAGCTTGCAAGACAACTGCCCGCGGCCGGAAAAATATAGCGCCTTTGCCAACGAGGCGGCGGCCCTGCAAGAAGTGTGTGCTGCCAATGGCATGCATTTGCTTGAACCTGGCCGTTATGCGCGCCACCCGCTCGCTTATTTAGTGGAAGCAGCTGATGATTTTTGCTATGCCATTATCGATTTAGAAGACGGCCTAGAAATGGGCTTGCTTAGCTGGCCCGCCGTACAAGAGGTATTAAGCCCCGTGCTACCCAACAATGCCGAAACCGAGGCCATTATCCAAGCCGATTTCCGTGTAGGCCGCAAAGCGGCATTATTGCGCGGCAAAATTATTGGCCATTTTATTAACAGCGGTGTGCAAGCTTTCTTGCACAACCACAGCGCCTTACTTGCAGGCCAGCTGCAAGGCGACCTTATTTCCCATTGCAGGGCCGAGGTTAAACAGGTGGTGGATGGCGCCAAAGACATGGCCAAAAACCAAGTGTTTGAGCACCCACGTAATGTGGAACTGGAAATTGGTGCTTTTGAAGTAATAGGTACTTTGCTAGATGGCCTAGTGGAGGCCGCAGTGAGCTTTGCCAACGAAGAACATTACAATTTTAAGCACCAGCGCATTATCGATTTAATGGGCCGCAAAAGTTTCCCAGCAAATTTATTCGCCCTGCCTAAGGAAGAGCGTTACTACCCTGCCATCATGCGTGCTATCGATTTTTTAGCTGGGATGACAGACAACTACGCCACCTATCTCGCTAAGCAATTTTCGGGCATGGCCGTGGCGCGCTATTAAAGTGGCTTGGCAAACACCTCAGCAATAGAATCCGCCCATGTCCACGGCAGTGGCTCTAACAACTCTGTGCTACTGGCAAAATGCGGGGCAAACAACTCGCTTAACAACTTGCGCACCGTGGGCTCGTGTGATGTGGCCAAGTTTAGCTCTTGGTTCACCTTCATGCTCAAGCGGTCGAAGTTGGCCGAGCCAAAGCTTGCCCAACCATCAAACACGGCGGCTTTCACATGGCTCATGCCAGGGTACATATATACTTTCACGCCACTTTCTAGCAGCTGGTTAGCGGTGGCCACATTCACCGTGTTCATAATGCCGTGGTTGCCTTGATCAGGTAACACCACACGCACATCCACCCCACGGGCCCGCGCAGTAATTAAGTGGTTAATCACTGCCGGCTCAGAAAAATATGGTGTAGCAATATAGATGTAACGTTGCGCTCTATCGATGGCGGCTAAATGCGCCCGTAAAATTTCCCGCTTCCCGGTTTTAGTTTGCAACACCCGCAGCGGCACAGGGTAGCGCTCGGTTAACTCTGCCGACACAGTGGGCAAACGCAAAGTACGCAACAAATAGGCAAAATCACCACCAGGGCCAGCATGTGCCCACGCTTTATCAAATTCTTTTTGTAGCCGCCACACAATAGGCCCTTCCACCCGTGCCATCATGTCGTGCCAGTGGTAGCGGTATTCTGCGCCATAGTTCATGCCACCCATAAAAGCCACTTCGCGATCCATCACTGTGATCTTCACATGATCGCCTGTAAGCCAGGGGTTGCCCACTCGGCGGGCTTGCACAGGCGATCCTTTCTTGAGGTATCGCACCATATCGTTTGGTGGCACAAAACCCTTGGGATACCCTCCTGGAGGTGGCTTCATGCCCGCCATGATAGAGCCAAGATCATCCATCATCACACGCACCCGCACTTGCTGTGCGCGTTCGCGCAAATGATCAGCAATGCGCACGGCAAACGCATCGTTATCAAAAATGTAAGTGCGAATATCAATGCTTCGCTTAGCCTTAGCTAGCGCATCCTCAAGTTCATTGAAATAAGCCGTGCCGCCAATTAAGAAATCAATGGTGCCTGGGTAACTGCGCGTGCGGGTAAGGTAATCAAGGGTGTTTTCCCAACGGGCTAAGTTCATGCTTGCCCCCTGCGCATAGGGCGCTTCAGGATACACTTCCTTCGGGCCACGGCGAAAAATGCTCACCACAGCATCCTCACCATGGCCTAGCAAACGGCGCAACGTGGTAACGGGGTTCTTTAGCAAAGTAAGCAAATGGCTGCGCAGCACAATGTGATCTAGCGAGCGTAAAGTAACCTTAAGCACTGGTGTGCTGCTGTCTTCCATTTCTTGTGGCGAGCGAATAAACACCACTTCTTCGCCCCCTGCTGGCAGGTACACCCAGCCAATGGCGCCTGGGTCTTCTGGCAGCACTTCGAGTAACCGGCTTTTAGTTTTGTTTTCAAACATAGAGAGCGTACGCAGCATTAACGCCTGTTCATTCATGGTGCTAAATATAGCCACATGTTCGGCTTGCGTTGGGTCATCTGTTGAAGCGATGCCCCCTTCTTCGGTGCGCCACACATACCAATCGCTTTCACCAACCATTAAATGCACGCCCATATTAGGCGCCTGCGGGATAATCCATTCAAAGGCTTTAGATAACGAGGCCCGCAGCGCAGCATGGTCCACTATTTCTACCGGCTCACCAAAGCGGGAGTATTGGCGAAAACGGTTGGCAGGCGTTAACCGTGCCAGTGTGGTTTCCACACCCGTCTCTTCACGCTTATCCACCACTTGCAAGCCATACCACTGGCTTTCGTCTTGGTTGGTAAAACCAAGATATAACTCGCCTTCGGCTTCCACAGAAACAAGGTTGGCATCAGCCACCGCTTTAGTTAGCGATGCCACCGATAATTGATAAGGACTATCACCTGATAGGCTTGGCCGCGTTGCGCAGGCAGCAAGCAATAACAGCGCCAACAACAATAGCGCTGCTCGTAAAACGGGGGAAAATAAACAAAAGGCAGGCTGGGCAGAAGGAGCCATGTTGCACCCTAATCAAACATTCACCGAGCGCAACATAACATAAAAGGCCACTAACTGTTTGCTATTAAGCTAGCGTGGCGCACCTCTTCTGGCACCCAAATTTCTGTTTCCACAGGCAAGTGGTCGGATAATTGGCAATCGAGCAACACTTCGCTGCGCCGCACCTTTAAACCTTCGCTTAACAAGATGTGGTCTAAGTGTTTTTCTGGCGACCAACTTGGGTAGGTGGCGTGTTCGCCATGCATTAATTGCAGTTGCAAGGCAGCCAAAGGCGAATCCACTAATGCTTCAGAGGTGCAGTTGAAATCACCCATAATAATCACGTAGCGGTATTTCTTCAGTTGCTTGCTTAAAAACGCCAGCTGCTCGTTGCGGCGTTTTTCGCTTAAGGCAAGGTGCACCCCCACCACCACAAGCGGCATGCTAGGGTGGCCATACTTCGCCACAAAAGCACCACGGCCGGGTAAGCCAGGCAAACGATAATCTTCCACGCTGTAAGGCACCAAACGGCTTAGCAAACCATTGCTAAATTGGCCCCAGTTACCCAAGTTGCGGTTGAGTTGTTGGTGCCAAAAGGAAAATTCACCCTCGTTAGCCAAATGCACAAGCTGGTTTAAAAAGCGCGAACGATGGCTGCCGCCATCAACTTCTTGCAAGGCAACCAAATCGTAATCTTGCAATACTGCGGCAATGTTTTCGATATTTTTGCGGTTATTTTTCGCCGCCACCACATGCTTCCAGCTGCCCGTGATGTATTCGCTAAATTTGCTAGTACCTATGCCCGCTTGAATATTAAAGCTCAGCAGCTTTAAGCGATCTGCCGACAAATGCGTCATCCGCGGCTGGCGCACACGCTTCAGCTTTCCTGGTTTTACCAAGGAAAGCTGATGGCGCAATGGTGCTTGATAAGTACTCATTCCTGTAGGTATCACTTAGCTTTACGCTCTTTGCTTAACAGGTAATCGATCACTTGGAAGGTTTCTTGCTCAGAACGTAGGTTCTTACGCAAAATGACGTATTTACCATTCACAGTAAATGCAGGCACACCGGTTAAACGATAATCACCCGCTGCGGTATCGCCTTGGCGAATACGCGTATTCACAGCAAAAGATTTATACAGCTTATCGAACTGTTCTTCATCAACGCCATATTTAGTAAAGAACTTACGAATGGCTTCTTTAGTGAACAACTGCTCTCGATGGTTGTGAATGCCTTCAAACAACGGTGTGTGAACCTCATCAATAATATCCGCCGCTACAGCCACATGGTAAGCACGTGCTAAAGGCTCGGAGCCACGAATGAAGGTAATCGGCGTGCGCACAAAATCAACGTCGTCTTCTGCTTTGCTTAACCAGCTATCCACCACCGTTTCGGCATTAAAGCAGGCTGGGCAGCCATAATAAAAAAACTCACGCACTTCTAGCTTATCGGGATCATGAGTGTTCACCGAGGTGCTAAGCGTTTCGTAGTGGGTTCCTTCAATAAAGCGGCTTGGCGCAGCATTCGCCGCACCTATGGTTGCCAATAACAGCAGTGTCATAAAACCAGTAATAACCTGCTTCATGTATATCTCCTTATGGAACGTCTTAATAATGGACAGTGCAATAGACAATAGAACTGAAAAAACATTCAATTTCGCTACTAAAGGTTGCCTTTATAGTGCTTTGCTAGGTGTTTTGCCATAAAAAAAGGCGGCTTCAGCCGCCTTTTTCAAGAGGTTTACTTACTTAGATAAACCACTGATGTAGCTTGCGAGCGCTTTAATTTCACCGTCAGTTAGGTTAGCTGCAGTGGCCTGCATCATACCTAGTGCATCGGGGTCATCAATGTCGTTAGTACGGTACTTAGGTGCGTCGATATCGCCGCGGCCTGCCGCACGGAACGCACGTAGTTGCTCTTCTGTGTATTCAGCATGCTGGCCACCAAGTGCTGGGAACTTAGCTGCTTCAATGCCTTCGCCCGCAGGGCCGTGGCAACCAGAACAAGCGGCAACACCTGTTTCAATATTACCGCCGCGGTATAAACGCTCGCCTTGCTCAACAAGTTCGGGGTCAGCAGCACCCACACTAATGGTTTGGCTAGAGAAGTAAGCTGCTAAATCTTCCATATCTTGTTCAGAAAGCGCTGCTGTCATACCTAACATGGTAGCGTCTTCGCGCACACCCTCTTTATATTCTTTTAACTGCTTAACAAGGTAGGGTGCACCTTGGCCTGCAATTTTAGGGTACATGGCTAGTGGGCTGTTACCATCGGTGCTGTGACAGGCCGCACACGTTGCAGACTTGTCTTTACCTGCCGCGGCATCACCGGCGGCAATTGCATTACTAGCGAATAAACCTGCTATTAGAAGGGCGGCAAGCCTCAAGGATTTCATGGCAGTTCCTTTTTCTTGTCAACATAAATAGACATAAACATAATTGGCTGCAAAACAGAACTCAGTGCGCATACACTACAGTGCCTTCCCCACACTGCTGTTTTGGCTAACGCCGGCATTATATACCACTCGCGCTAAAGGGCATACCCACAACCACAATATTTTTTAGCGTTGCGGTTTTCACGATCGCCACGCAGAATACTACAACTCATTGTAGCGTATCAGGCTTTAGGCCATTTCCATGATGCGCATCAAGTGCAGCCCTGCACTTTAGCTACCACCTACTGAGGCCCACATGCATCCTATTGCTAAGGTTTTACAGCAAACGAGTTTTCTTTCTAGTGCCGAACGGCCACACCAAGCGCCAGCCGATGTTGGTTTTGAAGTGGCTTTTGCCGGCCGTTCTAATGCTGGTAAATCAAGCGCCCTTAACCGCCTCACCCATCAGCGAGGCCTTGCCCGCACCTCTAAAACCCCAGGGCGAACCCAGCTCCTTAACTTTTTCACTATCGACGATGAACGCCGCTTGGTGGATTTACCAGGCTATGGTTTTGCCAAGGTAAGCCAAACCATGCGGCAAAAATGGCAACGCAACATTGATGCCTATTTAAGTGAACGCAAAAGCCTACGTGGCATTATCTTGCTTACCGATGTGCGCCACCCCATTAAAGAATTCGATGAAATGATGATTGAATGGGCATCGCACTCTGGGGTGCCACTGCATATTCTATTAACTAAAGCCGACAAGCTCAGTTTTGGTGCAGCTAAAAACACGTTGCATAAAGTGGCAAGCCAATTAAAAGAGTTCGATAATTTTTTAACCTTGCAGCTGTTTTCTGCCACCACAGGGGCTGGCGCCGATGCAGCGTGGGATATTTTGGGGCAATGGTTAGATATTGCTGTTGCTGAGGCATAAAAAAACCTGGCAGCTGCTCTGGGGAAGGATGCTGCTGCCAGGGAATGCTTGCAATCTCGCAAAAACTTAGGAAAGGACGAGAAAACAACTATGAGCGGTGGGTGTCTGAGATACAATTGGAAGGGTTACCGCCCATAGTTAATAAGTAAGAGCGCCCTTCCTCTATTTAGTTCAATGAAAGTGTAAAAAATTTATTATTCCGTGGTGTAAGCATTTTCAGCGTAAAACTGTTTAACAACTTTTTTATCTATTCCGCGGAACTATCTGTAGTATTAACATTAATTCGTACTTAATTAGCTACGCATTTGCACCACAAATGCGTTAGTATCCACCCACTTCATACAAACGGAAGGGTATAACATGAAACTACGTACAATATTAGCAGCAGCTATCATCGCAGCGCCTCTCGC
>Ga0079226_10000296_pt1 | contig 33562 bp, 46 predicted proteins | sample Poulit2014_FD_76345 | JGI IMG/M metagenome (GOLD analysis project Ga0079226, IMG submission 76345) | Agricultural soil microbial communities from Georgia to study Nitrogen management - Poultry litter 2014 | ecosystem: Environmental > Terrestrial > Soil > Agricultural land | place: USA: Georgia...
GAAAGCAAAAGGGATTTCTTATGAAGTTTCAGTTTTCCCTTGGGCAGCAAGTGGAAAGGCGATTGCTAATGGTCGCGATGAAGGTTTTACGAAATTGCTCTATGATCCAGAAACAAAAGTGATTCTCGGTGGTGCGGTTGTGGGTATTCATGCTGGTGATCTCATTGGTGAGGTTTGTCTCGCTGTAGAAATGGGTGCTGATAGTATCGATATCGGGCATACAATACATCCACATCCAACGCTTATTGAGTCCGTTGGAATGGCTGCTGAAAATATTCTTGGTGCTTGTACGGATTTACCGCCGGTAAAGCGAAAATAGCCTGATGAAGTAGTATTTATAAGATTCTATGAGTCGTAAAAATAAAAAAATCCCGAGGTTTTTAATAAATCTCGGGATTTTTTATATCGATAGACAAAGTCTGATATGAAATTGAATAGCAGTATGAAAAGCTAGGACTATTTCTCTTCGTTCATCATTGCATAATACTCTTCTTCAGTGAGAAGTTTATCGCGCTCTTTAAGAATCGCTTTTTTAGCTTGCTCGTCATATTCATTGACTTCATCTGCGCGCTCTTTATCAATTTCATCCATAATCTGATAACACATTTCACGTGTATGGAGTTTGGAGATAGCAGAGACGGCAAAGTGTGGTGATTGACGATCCCACTGAATTGTATTTAAGAACTCTTCGATGACAGAATCTCTTTCATCATCAGGAATGAGATCGATTTTATTGATGACAAGCCAGCGAGGTTTATTCGCAAGCTCTTCACTATATTTTTTAAGTTCTTCTAAAATCGTGAAGTAATCTTCAACAGGATCTTGAGAATCACTTGATGGTGAAAGATCAACGAGATGGAGGAGAATTGAAGTGCGGCTTAGATGTTTTAAGAATTGGTGACCAAGACCAATGCCGTCTGAAGCACCTTCAATTAATCCCGGAATGTCAGCAACAACAAAACTGCGTAATGAGTCGATATCAACGACGCCAAGACTTGGAACGAGTGTTGTGAATGGGTAATCTGCAACCTTTGGTCGAGCACCGGAGATTGCGCGAATTAGTGTTGATTTTCCGGCATTTGGTAAACCGAGAAGCCCTACATCAGCCATCACTTTAAGTTCTAAGCGTAATTCGCGCTCATCCCCTTCTGTACCAGGTTTGTGTTGTCTTGGTGCTCGGTTAGTCGAGGTTTTGTAGCGAGTATTGCCAAGCCCATGAAAACCGCCTTGAGCGACTTTAACAGTTTGACCTTCTTCAGTAAGGTCGGCGATAAACTCGTTAGTCGTATTATCAAAAACTTGTGTACCTAAAGGAACGTCGAGATAGAGGTTTTCTCCATCTTTTCCAGTTCTATTAGCGCCGGCACCATCTTCACCTCGTTCAGCGCTATAAGTTCTTGTGTAACGATAAGTCATTAACGTATTTAATGCTTTCGTTGCGCGAAGAAATACTGAACCACCATCACCACCATCGCCCCCATCAGGACCACCGAATGGGATAAATTTTTCGCGTCTAAAGCTGACGCAGCCATGTCCGCCATTTCCAGCGATCACAACAATTTTTGCTTCATCAATAAATTTCATTTGGTTACCTCAAAATTCAAAATTTAATGAGCGGAAATAAAAAAGCTCCACGTATAAAAAGTGGAGCTTTCATGACTGTTTAGTGCGATATATTAAGCAACAGGATCGATGCTTACATATTTACGCTTGCCTAAACCTTTGGTTTCGAATGTTACGTGACCGTCAGCTTTAGCAAATAAAGTGTGATCTTTACCAACACCTACGTTTAATCCTGCATGAAAACGTGTACCACGTTGACGAACAATGATTGAACCAGCTGTTACAAGCTCACCACCAAAACGCTTTACTCCAAGACGTTTACTTTCTGAGTCACGGCCGTTACGGCTCGAACCAACACCTTTCTTCTGTGCCATGTTTAAGTACCTCTATTGTTTAATTAAGCGCTAATGCCAGTGATTTTGATTTCTGTAAAATGCTGACGATGACCTGCGTGATGACGGTAGTGCTTACGACGACGGAATTTGATAATGTCGATCTTACGAGTACGACCTTGTTTTCTTACTTCCGCAGTCACTTTTGCGCCCGCTACAACAGGAGTGCCAACTGTTACATTGCCATCTGCACTTACAAGAAGTACATCATTAAGTTCGATGTTTGAACCTTCTTCTGCGCCTTCGATTTTTTCAATACGGAGGATTTGACCTTCCGCAACGCGATATTGTTTACCGCCCGTTCTAATTACTGCATACATAATTGCTGAATGCTCCGCATAAATTAATTTACATAAAATATTCGATCAAACCAGCCATTTGAGAGGGGACTACAAAACGGTCGGGTTTAAGAGGGGTAATATTAATGCCTATCTAAAAAATAGTCAAGTATTCTCCACGGCATTTATATCAAAATCCCATTGAGGAATTATAACTTATTTAAAATAAATTGATATGAAACTTATGTGAGATTTCTTGGAAATTTCCCTTATTTATAGGACGCTTACTAATATTGATGGGTCTTTATGGTATTTGCGGTATGGTGAGTAAAGTATTTGCATATTTTTGATGAATAAAATTTTGAGTAATTGAAAAGTAAAGTTCGTCATTTAGGTAGATAAATTGAATAACAAGATCGTCAATATTAGATAGAGGTAGAAAATGATATTAGTTCAGATAAATTTTGATTTTCCGGTTGAAATGATGGGGGAGGCGCTGAGTCAAGGTGCTAAAGGGTTGGCCGATAGTATTAATAATGAACCTGGTTTTATTACAAAGATTTGGGTTGAGAATGATGAAACCGCAGAGAGTGGTGGGATTTATCTTTTTGAGGATCAAGGTAATGCAGAAAGATATGTTGAGATGCATCGTCGTAGGGTGGAGAAGATGGGAGCAGCGAATATTTCTGTAAAGTATTTTCAGGTGAATGATGTGCTGAGTAAAATTAATCATTTTGTATTAAAAAAGAATGGGGCGTGATGCGGCATTTAGAAAAAGGGTATTCACTATTAGAAGCTCTATTGATGATAGGGCTTTTTTTATGGCTGATTTTAATGGTTAATCAGACGATGGCTAGTTATTGGCGGGTTGTTAAACTTGCTCAGAAGGAGAGTGTGTTAAGAAGTGAGTTGGTGAATCAACGGGAAATAGAGCGTTTGGGGCGTGTGGAGTGATTGGATAATAATGTGTTATCGGAGGTGTTATGAAAGAGCAGGGGTACACTCTTTTAGGAATGTTGGTTGCGCTTGGATTGCTCTCTTTGATTTTGTTACTGGTGATGGCCAGTATTAATCACTTGGTACGAAATCAGTACTTGTTGCAAAAGGAGGTGGGAGCATTAGACCAGATGGTTGAAGCTGAAGATTTTTTGCGAAAAGAGTTGGGGCGGTTGCAGTTTGTGCCTTATTGTCCGGCGATGTTACCAGATTTTCATAATATGTATATCGGTAGTGAGTTGTCATTTGAATATCAAGATAACTTATATCGCTCTATTGTTGTTTCTTTGCCGGAGCTTGTTCATGAAAATAGTGTATTGGATCTTTGGGCGTTAAGAGGAAGTGGAGGGGCTGGTTATAAGCCCATTTTACCAAAAGATATTTCAGGGATTGTGAGGGGTTCCTCGGTTCTTCAGGTCAGAGGCTTGTTGCCTGTGGATTTATATTTAGAGGATTCTTTTTTAATGGGTGATCTTACGGCGGAGTTGATTGGGGTGAGAAATGTGGTTTTCTATTTGACTGATTGTCGAGCAAGTGCCGCGGTAAAAGCAAAGCGAGAAGGGGATTTTTTTGAATTAGGCAGTGTCGATAAAAAGATGGTTTCTGAAGTGCTAGATCTGCAGAGATTACAGGTTTATGTCGTGAAAGAGTATTTAATATACGTAAAGGTAGAGAAAAATAAGTCCAATCTTGTCGTTGATTTTTTAGATGGGCAAGCCTTTTTAAGGATTCCTGATTTTGTGGATTTAAGGGCGGAGCTGATGTCAGAAGGAGTTTTATCTATGGGATTATTGTTAGCAAAACCTTCCATAGGAGTTGTGATGGAAAGCTTCGTTCAGGAGGGTGAGTATATTAGAAAGTTGAGAAATTTTGATGTGCTCGAATATCGGCGGTTGCTAATAGGGTTGGGGGATGATTAATCGTTTAGAGCGTGGGCATATGCTACTAAGTTTACTGATTGTTTTTTTATTCGTACTAATCACATTGTTTTCTATACAGGATGTTATTCGACATTATCTATTTCAAGAGAGATCGTTATCCCGAGCGCTATTTGCGGATCAATATCGAACGGAAGAGGTTGTAAGAATGCGATCGTTATTGCTAGAAAATAATGATGTCGATATTCAGTGGTTAGATCGTGGTGTAGATCAGATGTGTCGGGTTTTTACGGATAAGTATGATGATTCTCGCTTGAGTGATGGCTGGTATGGTGTGCGGTTGTCTCAGGAATGTTCTTTAGGAGTGGGTTATGAAGAATTTGGTATTTACTATGTTGGTGATGAGATGGTGGAGGGTTATGTCTCATTTTCCTATCTGCGTCGGGAGATTGAAGATGAATATCCAAATTATATCGATAGTTGGCAGCAGAGTTTTGATGGGAAACAGCTGGTATTGACAATTGTAGAAGGTGATTTGATATATCGTTATCGAATGTCGGAAAGATTCGATGAAGCTGTTATTAGAGTGTTGAAAAGTACGACTGATGATGCGTTTTATTTATTATATCAGCGAGAGTTGTGGTTGTTGCCAAAGGAGAGTGAGTCCCCTTATAAATTAGTGAGTGATATTCACCAGGGCGGGGTTCTTGTTGCGGATTATATAGAAAAGAAGGGAATTTATTTACTCTTCTTTCAAGATGCGTGTAAAGCTGGTGATGGGTGCTTTTATATAGTGTTTTATCCTAACTCACCGCAAAAGGTAGATGAAAGTATTGATGTGTTATTGCAAAGGTCGTTGTCTTGGAAGGCATATAGAGTCTTGTTAGTAGATCGTTTTAAAGTTTTCATCGAAGTTGAAACTGAAGATACGCATCAGTTGTTGGCTGTGATGTGGGATGGGAGAACTGTCTGGGGTGAAACGTATTTGTGGGAACCTCAAAGATCTATTGTTTGTCCATTGCAAAGTCAGATTTTTGAGCCAATAAAAGGGTGGGTTATTGGTTGTCAAAGGCGTTTATGATAAGTGTTCTAGTAGTTTTTAATAGTAGGATTGAAGTTATGGTGTCAGATAGTTGGTAAGAGGATTTGATAAGGGAATTTATAGGGGGAAGCTTTCAGGGAGGGGCGATAGTAATCTAGGTGCGGGAATTTGAGTTGAGCTGCCTCGATGTGAGTGTGGGGAAATTTAATTGCCAGCGCGGTTGACAGCAATAGCTATTAATTATACTATTTCGTATCCTCTAGAATAACTAGAGGTATTTGTTATTTTTTTGTAACTCATGTTTTTAGCAAGGATTTAGATTTAATGGTAACAGTTAATCAGTTGATCCGCCGTCCGCGCGGAACGAAAGCTGATAAATCTGACGTTCCTGCACTTGAGGGTTCTCCTCAACGTCGTGGAGTGTGTACAAGGGTTTATACAGCAACACCTAAGAAACCTAACTCTGCTATGCGTAAAGTATGTCGTGTTCGTTTAACTAACGGATATGAAGTATCTAGCTACATTGGTGGTGAAGGTCATAACTTACAAGAGCATAGTGTTGTTTTAGTTCGTGGTGGTAGAGTAAAAGACCTTCCAGGGGTTCGTTATCACGTTGTACGTGGTGCTTTGGACTCACAAGGTGTTGATAAACGCCGTAAAGGTCGTTCAAAATATGGTGCTAAGAAACCTAAATAGGTTACTTGGTTCGATTGGATTTAGTATTTGTTGAGAGTATCTCATGTCTAGAAGAAGAGAAGTCCCAAAACGCGAAATTTTACCAGACGCTATTTATGGCGATGTAATGCTTGCGAAGTTTATTAATATGGTGATGATTTCTGGTAAGAAATCGATTGCTGAGCGTATCATGTACGGTGCATTAGACATCGTTAAAGAGAAAGGCCACGAGAATCCTGTTGAAGCTTTAGAACAAGCTTTAGACAATGTTCGACCAAAGGTTGAGGTTAAATCAAGACGTGTTGGTGGTGCAACTTATCAGGTTCCAGTTGAAGTGCGTGCATCAAGACGTGATGCATTAGCGATGCGCTGGATGGTTGATGCGGCGAGAAAACGTTCTGAGAAATCAATGATGCGTCGTATGGGCGCTGAGATCTTAGATGCGCTTGATAACCGTGGTGCAGCAGTAAGAAAAAGAGAAGACATGCATCGCATGGCAGAAGCAAACAAAGCGTTCTCTCATTTCCGCTGGTAAGAAATTTACAGAATTTGTTCATGCAATTGCGGTGCTCATTTTTTTGGGGTCACCGCATTTGTTGTTTAAAGAAAACGAGATTTAATTATAAGAAGGATTTATTATGGCTCGAACTATGCCTATTGAACGATACCGTAATATTGGTATCAGTGCTCACATCGACGCAGGTAAAACGACGACTTCAGAGCGTATCCTGTTCTATACGGGTAAAAGCCACCGTATTGGGGAAACTCATGATGGTACTGCAACAATGGACTGGATGGCTCAGGAGCAAGAGCGTGGTATTACTATCACATCTGCTGCGACAACATGTTCATGGAAAGGGATGAAGCAGCAATTCCCAGAGCATAGAATTAACCTTATCGATACTCCAGGACACGTAGACTTTACGATTGAAGTTGAGCGTTCAATGCGTGTTCTTGATGGTGCAGTAATGGTTTACTGTTCTGTTGGTGGTGTTCAGCCACAATCTGAAACTGTATGGCGTCAAGCAAACAAGTATGCGGTTCCAAGAATTGCGTTTGTTAATAAAATGGACCGTACTGGTGCTGATTTCTTCCGTGTTGTTGAGCAGATGAAAGAGCGTTTGCGTGCAAATGCTGTTCCAATTCAAATTCCAATTGGTGCTGAAGATAATTTCGAAGGTGTAATTGACCTTGTAACAATGAAGGCAATTTACTGGAATGAAGAAGATATGGGTATGACGTTTGAGGAGCGTGATATTCCAGCTGCGCTTCTAGATGATGCTGAAAACTATCGTTCACAAATGGTAGAAGCTGCGGCAGAATCTAGCGAAGAATTAATGGACAAATACCTTGAAGAAGGTGAGTTGACTGAAGAAGAAATTCGTGCAGGACTTCGTGCTCGTACATTAGCATCTGAGATGGTTCCAGTGTGTTGTGGTACGGCATTTAAAAATAAAGGTGTTCAAGCGCTTTTAGATGATGTGATTTACTATCTCCCGTCGCCGGTAGAAGTTAAGCCTATTGCGGGTGTGCTTCCTGATGGTGAGCCAGGCGTTCGTTTGTCATCTGATGATGAGCCGTTCTCTGCGCTTGCGTTTAAATTGGCGAATGACCCGTTTGTTGGTAACTTAACATTCGTAAGACTTTACTCTGGTGTTATTAAATCAGGGGATCATGTATTTAATCCTGTAAAAGGTAAGCGTGAGCGTGTTGGTCGTTTACTTGCAATGCACTCAAATTCTCGTGAAGAGATTGATGAGGCTCGCGCGGGTGATATTATTGCGATGGTTGGTCTTAAAGATGTAACGACAGGGGATACTCTCTGTGATCAGAAGGATCAGATCACTCTTGAGCGTATGGAATTCCCTGAGCCAGTAATCTTTGTTGCGATTGAGCCTAAAACAAAAGCTGACCAAGAGAAAATGGGTATGGCGCTTTCACGTCTTGCTCAAGAAGATCCATCATTCCGTGTGCGTACTGATGAAGAGTCAGGTCAAACAATTATTGGTGGTATGGGTGAGCTTCACTTGGATATCATTGTTGATCGCTTGAAGCGTGAGTTTAAAGTTGAGTGTGGCGTTGGTGCACCTCAGGTTGCTTATCGTGAGACAATTACTAAGGCTGTTGAAGTTGAAGGTAAGTTTGTTCGTCAGTCAGGTGGTCGTGGTCAGTTTGGTCATGTCTGGTTGAAGATCGAGCCGCAAGAGATTGGTAAGGGTTATGAATTTATCGATGAGATCGTGGGTGGTGTTGTTCCGAGGGAATATATCCCAGCGGTTGATCGTGGTGTTCAGGAGCAGATGGCGAATGGTGTAATTGCGGGTTACCCAATCGAAGATGTGAAAGTAACACTTTATGATGGTTCATATCATGATGTTGACTCAAGTGAGATGGCGTTTAAAATTGCTGGGTCAATGGGTTTCAAAGCTGGTGTACAAAAAGCGGGTCCAGTCTTGCTTGAGCCAATGATGAAAGTTGAAGTTGAAACGCCGGAAGATTATATGGGTGATGTTATGGGTGACCTTAACCGTCGTCGTGGTAATCTTCAGGGTATTGATGATGCGTTTGGTTCTAAAGTTATTAGAGCTGAAGTGCCATTATCAGAGATGTTCGGTTATGCGACTGCATTACGTTCATCAACACAAGGTCGTGCAACATACTCAATGGAGTTCTTGAAATATAGTCAAGCTCCTAATAATGTTGCTGAGTCAATCATTAATGCAAATAAAGCAGACTAAATAAATCGTCTGATTTAAATAATTTGTTTGCAATCTAACAGACGAGCTCTATAATGTAGAGCTTGTTTTTAGCTCTTTAAAAAATTGGGGTATTAAATAATATGTCAAAGGAAACTTTTAGCCGTAATAAGCCGCACGTAAACGTCGGTACAATTGGACACGTTGACCATGGTAAAACAACTTTAACAGCTGCTTTAACAAAAGTAGGTAACGAAGCTGTTGGTGGTAACGTTCGTGCATATGATCAAATCGATAACGCACCTGAAGAAAGAGAGCGTGGTATCACGATTTCAACTTCACACGTTGAGTATGAGTCACCAAATCGTCACTACGCACACGTTGACTGCCCAGGACACGCAGACTACGTTAAAAATATGATCACTGGTGCGGCGCAAATGGACGGAGCAATTCTCGTTTGTTCGGCAGCTGATGGTCCTATGCCACAAACTCGTGAGCACATCCTTTTATCACGCCAAGTTGGTGTTCCATATATCGTTGTTTTCTTAAACAAAGCAGATATGGTTGATGATGCTGAGTTAATCGAATTAGTTGAAATGGAAGTTCGTGAACTTCTTGATGCTTATGAATTCCCTGGTGATGATACCCCAGTTATCGTTGGTTCTGCACTTAAAGCAATTGAAGGTGATGAGTCAGAGATTGGTGTTCCTGCTATCAAGAAACTTCTTGATGCTTTAGACTCATGGATTCCACAGCCAGAGCGTGAAATCGATAAAGCATTCTTAATGCCTATCGAAGACGTATTCTCAATTTCAGGTCGTGGTACGGTTGTTACAGGTCGTATCGAATCAGGTATCGTTAAAACTGGTGAAGAGCTTGAAATCGTTGGTATCCGTCCAACTACAAAAACAACTTGTACAGGTGTTGAAATGTTCCGTAAGCTTCTTGATCAAGGTCAAGCAGGTGATAACGTAGGCGTTCTTCTCCGTGGTACTAAGCGTGAAGATGTAGAGCGTGGTCAAGTATTAGCAAAACCAGGTTCAATTAAACCACATACAAAATTCGAAGCAGAAGTGTACGTACTTTCAAAAGAAGAGGGTGGTCGTCACACTCCATTCTTTAAAGGCTACCGTCCACAATTCTATTTCCGTACAACAGACGTAACTGGTGCGTGTGAGCTTCCAGAGGGCGTGGAAATGGTAATGCCTGGTGATAACGTGAAAATGGTTGTTGAGTTAATCAACCCAATCGCGATGGACGATGGTTTACGTTTCGCGATCCGCGAAGGTGGTCGTACAGTTGGTGCTGGTGTTGTAGCTAAAGTTATTGCATAATTAATTTTTTCCTAGGCTCATTTTGAGCCTGGGATTTTTAAATGAGAGTTGTATGGATAATCAAAGAATTAGAATTCGCTTAAAAGCATTTGACTATCGTTTAATCGATCAGTCTGCGAAAGAAATTGTTGAAACTGCAAAACGCACTGGTGCGCAGGTAAAAGGGCCTATTCCTTTGCCGATCAAGCGTGAAGTGTTTACAGTATTAACATCACCACACGTGAATAAAGATGCACGTGATCAGTATGAGTTGAGAACACATAAGCGTTTAATGGATATCGTTAATCCAACAGATAAAACTGTAGATGCTTTAATGAAGCTCGACTTAGCAGCTGGTGTAGATGTACAAATTCGTTTAGACTAATAAGCGGATTTGTTCGCGATGAAGGTCGCCAACCTTCCTCTCGTTTTTATTATTATTTATTGAGGTTATTAAAATGGCAGTAGGATTAATCGGAAAAAAACTCGGGATGAGTAGAGTTTTTGGTGAAGATGGTCGCTCACTTGCAGTGACTGTTGTGCAAATCGAAAACAATGAAATTGCCCAAATCAAAACAGAGGGTATTGATGGTTATAGCGCTATTCAGGTAGCACATGGTCCCCAATATTCAAGTAAAAAGAAAAAAACTTTAGATGGTCATTTTGCGAAAGCAGGGATTACATCAGCGCGTTCACTTTGGGAGTTTCGTGTAAGCGCAGCTCAAGAAGCAGAGTTCGAAGTTGCACAAAAGTTAACTGTAGAATTGTTTGAAGCGGGACAAAAAGTCGACGTTTCAGGTATTACGCAAGGTAAAGGTTTCGCAGGTACAATCAAGCGTCATAACTTTGCTGGTCAGCGTAATACACACGGTAACTCATTATCGCATCGTGTTCCGGGATCAATCGGTCAATGTCAAGACCCAGGTCGCGTTTTCAAAGGTAAGAAAATGTCAGGTCACATGGGTGCGGTTCGTAGAACAGCTCAAAATCTTGAAGTCGTTGGTGTAGATACAGAGCGCAGCTTACTTCTCATTAAAGGTGCTGTCCCAGGATCTAAGGGGTCAGATGTTGTTGTGTCTCCTGCAATCAAAGTGAAAAGAGGTAAGGCGTAATGGAAATTCAAGTAATTGGCGGATCTCCAGTTGAATTAGATGAGGCGTTATTTGCTCGTGATTTTAATGAAGCATTAGTGCATCAAGTTGTAACTGCATATCAAGCAGGTGGAAGAGCTGGTACTCGTGCTCAAAAAACACGTGCTGAAGTTGCAGGTAGTACAGCAAAACCTTGGAGACAAAAAGGTACAGGTCGTGCTCGTGTAGGTAGTAAGCGTAACCCTATCTGGAGAGGTGGTGGTGTAACGTTTGCTGCAAAACCGCAGAACTGGAGCCAAAAAGTAAACAAAAAAATGTACAAAGCGGCAATGCTTAATATTCTTGCTGAGTTAATTAGAAGCGAGAGATTAGTTGTTGTTGAGGAGTTCACTATGGCGGAGCCGAAAACTAAAGAGTTTATTGCGAAGCTTGCGAATCTCAAAGTACAAAATGAGAGCGTATTATTAGTCACAGAAGCTGTTGACTTCCCATTATATTTAAGTGCAAGAAACGTGCCACACGTTCTTTTGCTTGATGTGGAAGCGATTGATCCAGTAAGCCTCGTGCATTTTGATAAAGTTGTGATGACTAAGCAGGCGCTTGAATCGGTTAAGGAGTTATTAGCATGAGTCTAGATGTTAAAGAAAGATTAATGAAAGTGATCATTGCTCCTCATGCGTCTGAAAAAACAGCGCGTCAAGAAGAGTTGAATAGAGAAGTAACTTTCCGTGTATTAAGAGACGCGAATAAAAAAGAAATTGCAGATGCAGTTGAGCTTTTGTTTGGTCGTAAAGTAGAGAAAGTTACTGTGCTTAACCAAAATGGTAAGCGTAGATCATTTGGGCGTCATATGGGTGTTAAACAAGACTGGAAAAAGGCTTATGTAACACTTGCTGATGGGGAAGATGAAATTGATTTTTTAGGTGATATGTAATGAGTATAAAAAAAGCAAAACCAACTTCACCAGGTCGTCGCTCACTGATCCAAGTTGTAACTCCTGGGCTTCATAAGGGTAAACCTTTTGCGGCATTAGTTGAAGGTCAGCATAGAACGGGTGGTCGTAACAATGATGGTCGTATTACATCACGTCATCGCGGTGGTGGCCATAAACAGCATTATCGTTTGATTGATTTCAAGCGTAATAAAGAGAATATTCCAGCGAAGGTTGAGCGTATCGAGTACGATCCTAACCGTACAGCGCATATTGCTCTTCTTTGCTATGTTGACGGTGAGCGTCGTTATATTATTGCGCCGGCAAAAGTTGAAGTAGGTGATGTATTATTCGCTGGTTCAAATGCGCCAATTAAAGCAGGTAACGCACTCCCACTTCGCAATATTCCAATTGGTACAACTGTGCATTGTGTAGAGATGAAGCCAGGTAAGGGTGCTCAGTTAGCACGTTCAGCTGGAACATCTGTGCAGCTCATTGCTAAAGAAGGCGAGTATTCAACGCTTCGTTTGCGTTCAGGTGAGATTCGTAAGGTTCTTTCTGATTGTAAAGCAACAATTGGTGTTGTAAGTAATGGTGAGCATAGCTTACGTGTTCTTGGTAAAGCAGGTGCGAAGCGTTGGGCGGGTGTTCGTCCACAAACTCGTGGTGCTGCGATGAACCCAGTAGATCACCCTCATGGTGGTGGTGAAGGTCGTACTAAGGGTGGTCGTCATCCTGTAACGCCTTGGGGTCAACCAACTAAAGGTTACAGAACTCGTACTAATAAGCGTACAAGCCAATATATTGTTCGCCGTCGTACTAAATAATTAAATCGAATAAAGGGTAAAATATGCCACGTTCTATAAAGAAAGGTCCATTTATCGATCATCATCTACAAAAGAAAGTAGATGAAGCAGTAGCGTCAAATAACCGTCGTCCGATTAAGACATGGTCACGCCGCTCAATGATCCTTCCAGAAATGATTGGACTTACAATTGCCGTACATAACGGAAAAATTCATGTGCCGATTTTAATTACTGAAAACATGATTGGTCATAAGCTGGGTGAGTTTGCGCTTACTCGTACTTATCGTGGTCATGCTGCAGATAAAAAAGCACGTTAATAAGGAGATAAAACATGGAAAGTAGAGCAGTACATCGCCATGCGCGAATTTCTCCTCAGAAAGCGCGCTTAGTTGCAGATCAGGTACGTGGATTGCCTGTTGATCGAGCACTTACTTTATTGCAATTCAGTGATAAAAAAGCTGCTGATCTTATTCTTAAAGTATTAGAGTCTTCAATGCAAAATGCTGAGAATAACTTCGGGGTAGATATCGACAGCCTTTTTGTTAAAACAATTATGGTTGACGAAGGACCTCTTCTTAAAAGAATGCGTCCACGTGCTAAAGGCCGTGGTGATCGTATCCTTAAGAAGACCAGTCATATCACTGTAATCGTAGCTGAAGCTTAATAGGAGTAAGTCAAAATGGGTCAAAAAGTAAATCCAACCGGTATACGCTTAGGGATCTCAAAAGACTGGAATTCGCGCTGGTACGCGGATTCTAAGACTTTTCCTGAGTTTATTGAATCTGACTTTAGAGTTAGAGAGTATTTAAGAGAGAAGCTTGCAGGTGCTGCGGTTTCTAAGATTCATATCAGTCGTCCTTCAAAATCAGCTCAAGTTGTTATTCATACAGCAAGACCTGGTGTTGTGATTGGTAAGAAAGGCGAAGATATCGAAGTTTTGCGTAAAGAACTTTCTGAAATCATGGGTTGTCCAGTGCATGTATCTATTCAAGAGGTTAGAAAACCTGAGCTTGATGCATACTTAGTTGCTGAGGGAATCGCTCAACAATTAGAGCGCCGTGTAATGTTTAGAAGAGCAATGCGTCGTGCTGTAACGAATACTATGCGTTTAGGTGCTGAAGGTATCCGTGTTAACGTTTCAGGACGTTTGAATGGTGCGGAAATTGCTCGTGCTGAGTGGTATCGTGAAGGCCGTGTGCCATTACATACATTCCGTGCAGATATTGATTACGGAACAGCGGAAGCATTAACAACTTATGGTATTTTGGGTGTTAAAGTTTGGATCTACAAAGGTGAAGTATTTGATTACTTAGCTGTAGAGCAAGAAGAAGCTGCACCTAAAAGAAGAAATAGAAGAAGGAAAGGTGAGTAATCATGTTGCAACCAAAACGTACTAAATTTAGAAAAATGCGTAAAGGTCGTAATCGAGGTGTTGCGGCAGCAGGTAATAAGGTAGACTTCGGCGAATTCGGTATGAAGTCTACTGAAAACGGACGCATTAATGCTCGTGAAATCGAAGCGGCTCGTCGTGCAATTACTCGTTACATCCGTCGTGGCGGTAAAGTGTATATCCGTGTATTTCCAGATGTTCCAATTACAGGAAAACCATTAGAAGTTCGAATGGGTAGTGGTAAGGGTAACGTAGAGTACTGGGTAGCAAAAGTTCAACCAGGTCGTGTGCTTTTTGAAATTGAAGGTGTCACTGAATCTGTTGCTCGTGAAGCATTTAGACTTGCTGCTGCAAAGCTATCTGTTAAAACAGCGTTTGCTGAACGTACAGTTCTTTAATAGGTGAGGTATTCATGACTAAAGTAACGAAAGCAACTCAGTTAAGAGATAAATCTGTTAACGAGTTAAGAGAAGAAAAACTTCAGTTGCAGCGCGGTTTATTTAACCTTCGTATGCAAAAGGCAACTGGTCAACTTGCAAAGTCTCACCAGTTTAATGAATCTCGTAAGCAAATCGCGAGAATTAATACAGTACTTGGTGAAAAAGAAGAGGGTGGTAAATAATGACTGCTGCTATTGAACAACAACATGCTCGTACTGTGATTGGTACAGTAGTTTCAAACAAAGGTGATAAAACCATTACTGTATACGTAGAAAGATTAGTAAAGCACGCGAAGTATCAAAAATACATCAAGCGCTCAACTAAGTTCTATGCGCACGATGAAGCGAATACATGTAACATCGGTGATATCGTTGAGATAAAACAAGTACGTCCTATTTCTAAGAGAAAAACTTGGGATTTAGTTCGTGTAGTTGAAGAGTCGAGAGGTTAATAATGATTCAGACACAAACAGTTTTAGACGTAGCTGATAACTCTGGTGCACGTAAAGTAATGTGTATTAAAGTTCTTGGTGGATCGCATCGTCGATATGCTACCGTTGGAGATGTTATTAAAGTTTCTGTAAAAGAAGCAATTCCACGCGGTCGTGCGAAAAAAGGTGATGTGTATAATGCGGTTGTCGTAAGAACTCGTAAAGGTGTTCGTCGTCAAGATGGTTCACTCATCAAATTTGACGGTAACGCTGCTGTTCTTCTTAACAATAACTTAGACCCAATCGGGACTCGTATCTTTGGCCCAGTAACTCGTGAGTTACGTGGTGACAAATTCATGAGAATTATCTCGCTTGCGCCAGAAGTTATCTAAGAGTAGAGGGTAATTGAAATGACAAAAATCCGTAAAGGTGATGAAGTTGTAGTAATCGCAGGAAGCAGTAAAGGACATCGCGGTAACGTTCTTGAAGTGAAAGATGGACGTGTAAAAGTTGCTGGTGCAAACAAAGTAACTAAGCATGTTAGACCAAACCCACAACTCGGTATTGAAGGTGGTAAGGTTGAGCAAGAGTCTTTCATCGATCTTTCAAACGTGATGATTTATAATCCTGAGACGAAAAAACAAGATAAAATCAAAATCGAATTAACTGAAGAGACTCGTGAAAACGGTAAAACTAAAGTTGTTCGTGAGAGAGTTTTTAAATCGACAAATAAAAAAGTTGGCTAGTTAAAATACTTTTGGTATTATAGCCAGCTCATTTTATAAATAATTACTGTGCCAAACAGGATGTATCGCATTAAAAGACATATCCGTTTGGCATTGAGGAATATCATGAAAGCAAGATTAAAGCAGTATTATGATGAAGTCGTAGTACCTAAACTCATTGAGGAGTTTGGTTACGCTAATCCTATGGAAGTTCCGAAAATCACTAAGATCTCATTAAATATGGGTGTTGGTGAAGCGGTTCTTGATAAAAAAGTTATGGACAATGCAGTTGCTGAAATGACTGCGGTATCAGGGCAGAAAGCGCAAGTAACGCTTTCACGTAAGTCTATAGCTGGATTTAAAATCCGTGACGGTTGGCCTGTAGGTTGCCGTGTGACTTTACGTCGTACAACGATGTATGAGTTTTTAGATCGCTTAGTAAATATCTCTTTACCACGTGTAAGAGACTTCCGCGGTGTGAGTGCACGTTCATTTGATGGTCGTGGTAACTACAACTTCGGTATTAAAGAGCAGATCGTGTTCCCTGAGATCGAGTATGAAAAAGTTGATGCTGTTCGTGGTATGGATATTAGTATCGCGACAACTGCTAAAACTGACGCAGAAGCAAAAGCTCTCCTTAGCGCTTTCAACTTCCCATTTCGTAATTAATTATAGAGCAGGAAATTATGGCTAAAGTATCAATGGTTAATCGCGAGAAAAAGCGTGCAGAGCTAGTAGCAAAGTATGCAGAAAAACGCGAGCAATTAAAAAAGATTATTGTAAGTGCAGATGCATCTGCTGAAGAAAAAGAAGCAGCTGTAGTTGCACTTCAGAAGTTACCAAGAGATTCTTCTCCATCTAGACGTCGTAGACGTTGTAGCATTACAGGTAGACCACACGGTGTATATCGTAAGTTTGGTCTTGGTAGAAACAAGTTGAGAGAAATCACTATGCGTGGTGATATTCCTGGCTTAAGAAAATCTAGCTGGTAGGAGAATTAATAATGAGTATGCATGATCCAATTTCAGATATGTTGACACGCATTCGTAATGCGCAAAATTCTGAAAAAGTAAGTGTTGAGATGCCTTTCTCAAACTTAAAGAAATCAATCGCTGATGTGCTTTTAGCAGAAGGTTATATTGCTGGTGTTGACACGGCTGGTGATAAAGCTTCTAATAAAAAATTAGTGCTTACATTGAAATATTATCAAGGTAAAGCAGTAATTGAGCGTATTGAAAGAGTAAGTAAGCCAAGCTTACGTGTATATCGTGATAAAAACAGCTTGCCACAAGTACTTGGTGGTTTAGGTGTTGCGATTGTTTCTACTTCACAAGGTATGATGACTGACCATAAAGCGAGATCTTTATCGCTCGGTGGTGAAGTAATCTGCGTTGTAGCTTAATAGGGGGTTAGAATGTCACGTGTAGCTAAACAGGTTATTACTGTTCCAGCAGGTGTTGAAATTACAATCTCTGGTAACAATGTTAAAGCAAAAGGTCCTAAAGGTGAGCATAATCTTCAATTGCACTCATCAGTAGGTATCAAGCAAGAAGGTAGCGAGTTACAAATCGTTCCTGATCTTGAGCAAAGCAAAGGTAGTTATGCTATCGCTGGTACAATGCGTTCACTCGTAAGTAACTTAGTGATCGGTGTTTCGGAAGGCTTTGAAAGAAAATTAATTTTAAATGGTGTCGGATATCGTGCCGCAGCGCAGGGTTCAAATTTGAATCTTACGTTAGGTTTCTCTCACCCAATCGTTCACGCAATGCCAGAAGGTGTTACTTGTGAAACTCCTACACAAACTGAAGTTGTGATCAAAGGTGTTGATAAGCAAGTTGTTGGTCAAGTTGCAGCGAAAATTAGAGCATATAGACCACCTGAGCCATATAAAGGTAAAGGCGTTCGTTATTCTGATGAAGTTGTTTCATTGAAAGAAGTTAAGAAGAAATAGGTGAGAACGATGAAAAAAAGAGACGCAAGATACAGAAGAAGCCTTAAGGCTCGTATCAAAATGAGAGAGTTGAATGTTGATCGTTTAACCGTTCACAGAACTCCAAGACACATCTACGCTCAAGTAATTAGTGGATGTGGTAGTAAAGTATTAGCTGCGAGTTCAACACTTGTAGCAGATGTTAAATCACAAATCAAAGGTACTGGTAACGTTGATGCAGCTATCGCAGTAGGTAAAGATATTGCCGCTAAAGCGAAAGCAGCTGGTGTTACTAATGTAGCTTTTGATCGTTCAGGATTTAAATATCATGGCCGCGTTAAAGCTCTAGCAGATGCAGCTAGAGAAGCTGGATTAGAGTTTTAATAAGGAAGGAAATAAATGACTACAAAAGTTGAAAATCAAAACGTAGCTGCAGCTACTGACGGTTACCAAGAGAAGCTTGTGACAGTAAACCGTGTTTCTAAAACTGTAAAAGGTGGTAGACAATTCGCATTTGCTGCACTTACTGTTGTAGGTGATGGTAATGGTAAAGTTGGTTATGGATATGCAAAGGCGAAAGAAGTGCCGGTAGCAATCAAAAAATCAATTGAGCAAGCTAAGCGTAATATCAAGAACGTTTCGCTTAATGGTGGTACGCTTCAATATTCTGTGACAGGAATTCATAACGCAGCTCGCGTTTACATGCAACCAGCTTCAGAAGGTACTGGGGTAATTGCAGGTGGTGCGATGCGTGCTGTATTTGAAGTTGCTGGAGTTAAAGATGTTCTTGCTAAATGCCAAAACTCACGTAACCCAGTAAACGTTGTACAAGCAACTATCAAAGGTTTAGCGCAAATGCAAACTCCAGAAGAGATTGCAGCAAAACGTGGTAAATCTGTTGAAGAAATTAGAGGGTAAGTTATGACACAGAAAACTGTTAAAGTCACTCTCATCAAGAGTACAAATAGCCGTTTGCAATCACATCGTGATTGCGTTAAAGGCTTAGGTTTACGCCGTCTTCATCATACTGTAGAGGTGCAAGTAACACCTGAGAATATGGGGATGATTAACAAAGTAGCTTACTTACTTAAAGTTGAGTAGTTGGAATAGGTATACAAATGAAATTAAATACATTAAAACCTGCATTTGGTAGTAAAACTGACAAAAGACGTGTAGGCCGTGGTTGTGGATCAGGTTTTGGTAAAACAGCTGGTCGAGGACATAAAGGTCAACATTCAAGATCAGGTGGTTACCATAAAGTAGGGTTCGAGGGTGGACAACAGCCATTACAAAGAAGACTTCCGAAAGTTGGTTTCAACTCTCAAATTGGTCTTGTAACGGTAGAAGTTCCATTATCAGCACTCAATAAAGTTGAAGGTAATGAAATTACTTTTACTTCATTGATTGATAGCAATATTATTCCTGCAAAATACACGCGTGCGAAAGTAATGCTTTCAGGTGAGATTAATAGAGCAATTACCTTAAAAGGTATTCATGTTACTAAAGGAGCTAAGGCTGCGATCGAAGCTGCTGGCGGCTCTGTTGAAGAGTAAATATGCAAAAAAATCAAATAGGGTCTAGTAACCTCGGACGTTTCTCAGGACTTTTGTCAAGACTATGGTTTTTAGTCTTGGCACTAGTTGTTTATAGAATTGGGGTGTATATCACGCTTCCTGGAATTGATGCTGTCACACTTTCAAATGTGATGGAGCAACAAGGGCAGCAAGGTGGTATATCTGCGATGATAAACCTCTTCTCAGGTGGAGCATTTGAGAAGATGTCTGTATTTATGCTTGGTGTAATGCCATATATTACAGCGTCGATTGTTATCCAGATGTTATCGGTGGTTTATGCACCTTTGGAGCAGTTGAAAAAAGAAGGAGATTCGGGTCGTCGTAAAATGACTCAGTATACTCGTTATATGACAATTGCTTTTGGTGTTGTTCAAGGGGTCGTTTATTCGATCGCTATCATGAACGGTGGTTTTGTTAATGCTGAGCTGGTAGTAATACCTCCGGTATTATTTGTAACGCTATCTACGCTTACACTCGTCACTGGTACGATGTTCTTAGTGTGGTTAGGGGAGCAAATCACTGAAAGAGGTATCGGTAATGGTATCTCAATGATCATCTTTGCAAGTATCCTCATGGGAGTTCCTTCTTCGGTTGCTTTCCTATTTGAAACTGCTACCACTCAAGGTGGTGCAATGTGGTTATTAATCGTTGTTCTATTCCTGCTTGTTTTAGCTGTGATTTTTGTAATCGTATTTATTGAGCGTGGTCAACGCCGTATAACGATTCAATACGCAAGAAGACAGCAGGGGAGAATGATGTCGGTTGGGAATCAAACTAACCATTTACCATTAAAACTCAATATGTCGGGAGTTATACCGGCAATCTTCGGTTCGGCATTCCTATCTTTTGTTTTTACGATTAGTACTGGTTTAAGCAAAATTAACGTGCCTGAATTGACTGACGCGGATACAGGGCTTTGGGGGAGCTTTAGCTATTATGTATCCTTGACACTTAATAAGCTCGGATTTTATGGAGTTAAGTACTTCTCTATAGGTCAGCCTGCATATATGATTCTCTTTGCAGCGCTCATTATCTTCTTCTGTTTCTTCTATACTGCTTTGCAGTTTAACTCTAAGTAGACAGCAGAGAACCTTAAGAGAAACGGTGGTTTTATACCAGGAATTCGCCCAGGTATCCATACCTCGCAATATTTAGATAGAGTATTAACGCGTATTACGCTATGGGGTTCGCTCTATATTACGATTATCTGTTTGTTGCCTGAATTCTTTAATGGTATTAGCCCTGTACAGATGTACTTCGGTGGAACATCAATCCTGATCGCAGTTGTTGTTGTGATGGATTTAGTGACACAAATTCAAGCTTTGTTAATGTCTCAGCAGTATGAGTCTTTAATGAAAAAAGCAAACATTAGTTCAGCATTGAATGGTACCCCACCAAACTTTTAGTAAAATTATCGGAGTTATCAAATGAAAGTAAGAGCGTCGGTTAAAAAAATATGCCGCAAATGTAAGATTGTAAAACGCGCTGGTGTAGTTCGTGTGATCTGTGAAGATGGTCGACACAAACAACGTCAAGGCTAATAATATTGAGTAAATTTAAATTATCATGTAGAATAATCTGCTGATATGATTTTAGGATAGGTTTTATATGGCACGTATAGCAGGTATCAATATACCAGTACAAAAGCATGTGATTATTTCACTGCAATCTATTTATGGTGTTGGCCCAACTCGCGCAGCAGCAATCTGTGTTGCAGCAAATGTTGAACCAACGACTAAAGTAAAAGACTTAACAGATGAGCAAGTTGATGCACTTCGTGCACAAGTAGGCGAATATGTGGTTGAAGGTGACTTACGTCGTGAAGTTTCTTTAAACATTAAACGCTTAATGGATCTTGGTTGCAACCGTGGTATCCGTCATCGTCGTAGCTTACCTTTAAGAGGACAACGCACTAAAACTAATGCGCGTACTCGTAAAGGTCCAAGAAGACTTGTTAAATAATTTGTTAGGGAAATTTTAAAATGGCAAAACCTTCAGTTAAAACGCGTAAGCGCGTTAGAAGAAGTGTTGTTGACGGTATTGCGCACGTTCAAGCGTCGTTCAATAACACAATCGTGACTATCTCAGATCGTCAAGGAAATGTTTTATCTTGGGCAACAGCGGGTGGTTCAGGCTTCCGTGGTTCAAGAAAATCAACTCCTTTCGCAGCACAGGTTGCAGCGGAAAGAGCAGGTACTGTGGCACAAGAGTATGGTCTTAAAAATTTAGACGTAAACGTAAGTGGTCCTGGTCCAGGTCGTGACTCGGCAGTTCGTGCACTTAGCGCGATTGGCTATAAAATCACTAGTATCTCTGATGTGACACCAATTCCACATAATGGTTGTCGCCCGCCTAAAAAGCGCAGAGTGTAATTAAATTTTTAAGGAGTATAGATAGTCATGGCACGTTATATTGGCCCAAAATGTAAGTTAGCAAGACGTGAAGGCGTAGATCTTCATTTGAAATCTGGCGCACGTTCTTTCGAATCTAAATGTAAGCATGACAGAGCACCAGGTCAGCACGGTTCTAAACCAGGCCGTACTTCTGACTACGGTCTTCAGTTACGCGAAAAACAAAAATTAAAAAGAATTTACGGTTTATTAGAGAAGCAATTCCATCTTTATTATAAAGAAGCGGATCGTCGTAAAGGTTCAACAGGTGAAAACCTCTTGTCAATCCTTGAGTGCCGTTTAGATAACGTTGTTTATCGTATGGGATTTGCGTCAACACGTGCAGAAGCACGTCAGTTAGTAAGCCATAATTCAATTCTTGTTAATGGTGAGAAGGTAAATATTCCTTCATATCAATTAAAAGCAACTGATACAGTTTCAATTAGAGAACGCTCTAAGAAACAAGCACGTATCTCATATGCTTTAGAATTATCAGAAGCAAATGGCCTTGTTGACTGGGTTTCAGTTGATAAGACAAAAATGGAAGGCGAGTTTAAACGAATTCCTGAACGTTCAGATCTACCAGCAGATATTAACGAGTCATTAGTTGTAGAGTTGTACTCAAAATAATAAGCATATTGGTTTTATTTCGTTCCTTCTTATTATTTTAGATCAATCGGGTAAATACATATGGCTTTAAATGAGTTATTAACTCCACGTATTGTGGAGATCAAAACCGACGAAAATCACTTCTCTGAAATTGCGTTGGAGCCTCTTGAAAGAGGCTTTGCGCACACGCTAGGGAATGCCCTTCGTCGTATTCTGCTATCTTCGATGCCAGGGGCAGCGATTACAGAATGTGAAATTGATGGTGTTTCTAAAGAATACTCAGCAATTCCAGGAATGCATGAAGATGTTATTGATCTTTTGCAAAACCTTAAAGGAATCGCAATTATTCTTCACGATGCACCTGAAGCATACATTACCTTAGAAAAGAAAGGTAAAGGTGTTGTCACAGCAGGAGATCTCGAAATTCCTCATAATGTGGAAATTGTGAATCCTGAACATGTAATTGCAAACCTTACTTCAAGCGGTTCATTAAAAATGCGTTTGAAAGTAGAAAGTGGTCGTGGGTACAGCACTGCTGCTAATCGTGAAAACGAAGCAGGGGATAGCTCTTCAATCGCATTAGGTTTATTCAAGTTAGATACGACTTTTAGTCCAGTAAATCGCGTAAGCTACCGTGTTGAAACGGCACGTGTTGAACAACGCACTGACTTAGATAAACTCGTAATTGCGTTAGAGACTAACGGAACTTTAGATCCTGAACAAGCAATTCGCAATGCTGCGACGATTCTTCATGAGCAATTAAGTGTCTTTGTTGACCTTAAATCAATGCCAGAAGAAGAGCCTGTTGAGGAAGAACCAGAGTTTGAAATCGATCCTACGCTGTTAAGACCTGTTGATGATTTAGAGTTGACTGTTCGATCTGCAAACTGTTTGAAAGCAGAGAGTGTGTATTACATCGGTGATCTGATTCAGAAAACAGAAACAGAGTTACTTAAAACACCTAATCTTGGTAAAAAATCATTAACAGAGATTAAAGATGTGTTGGCGCAATATGGATTATCATTAGGGATGACGCTAGACAACTGGCCGCCACCTAATTTAGATACATCAAAGCCACCAGCATAATTTTAATTAATTGAATAGGAAGTATTACAATGCGTCATCGTAAAGCAGGTCGTGCATTTAGTCGCACCTCAGCACATAGAAAAGCTATGTTCAAAAATATGTCTGTATCTATTCTTGAACATGAAATTATTAAAACAACCCTTCCAAAAGCAAAAGAGCTCCGTGGTGTAGTTGAGCCTTTAATTACGCTTGCGAAGGTTGATTCAGTAGCTAACCGTCGTAAAGCATTTGCTGAACTTAGATCACGTGAAATGGTCACTAAACTTTTCGAAGTTTACGGTCCACTTTTCAAAGATCGTAATGGTGGTTATTTACGTATCATGAAGTGTGGTTTCCGTCCAGGAGATAACGCTCCAATGGCATATATTGAGTTTGTAGATCGTCCAGCGAAATCAAACGAAGCTGATGCCAGCTAAAACATAAATCAATTATTAGCCGGTTATTCTTATAGCCGGCTTTTTTATTTAACGGTCGAAAATATGGATTTTATCTTTTATCGAGATTCATGTGATATCCCAAAGGGACCTCGCGTTCTTACGATTGGTGCGTTTGATGGCGTACATTTAGGGCACCAGAAGTTGTTGCATCAGTTAAATGAGTTACACCAAAAGTATCCAGATACTAAGCGTACGTTAATCACTTTTGAGCCATTGCCTCATGAGTTCTTCTTAAAAGCCGATGCGCCGGGAAGAATTATGTCTCTGAAGGAAAAGTTGATCTTCTTACGCAAGCGAAACTTGGTCGATGAGGTGATTATTCTTCCTTTTACGGCAAGACTTCGTGATCAATCTCCTGAACATTTCATTAACCAGTTTTTAGTGGCTGACCTTGAGGTAAAAGGAATGGTTGTTGGAGATGACTTTAGATTTGGTGCGAAAGCGGCAGGATCTTTCGAAGATCTCTTAGCGGCATCTAAACTCTTCAATTTTGAAGTAGTGAAAGAAGATTATTATTATATCGGTGGTGTTCGAGTGTCATCGACTCTAGTGCGAGAAGCATTGAGAGAGGCAAATTTTAACCAAGCGGAACTTTATTTAGGAAGACCTTACGAGATTATTAGCCGAGTTGTTTATGGAAATCAACTAGCCAGACAGCTCGGGACGGCAACGATAAACTTGCCTATAAAACGCTTTAAACCTCTGTTTACTGGCGTGTTTAATGTTGAAGCTCATCTGTGTCGCAGTGGTGAGTTATTTAATGGTGTTGCAAATATTGGTTATCGACCAACAGTGAATGGCGTAAAACCGAATTTAGAAGTACACTTACATGATGTGAATCGAAATTTATATGGTGAGACTTTTAGTGTGGAGTTTCTCTCTAAAATCAGAGATGAGCAACGATTTGAGAATATCGAAGCCTTAAAAAAACAGATTCTGGCAGATGCAGAAGCTTCGAGAGATTATTTTGATCTTCAAAAGTAGGATATGAACGTGAGTAAAGTAAACAAGAACGAAGAGAAAAACGATCACGTATACCGTGATACGTTAAATTTACCCGAAACAGACTTCCCAATGCGCGGAAATCTCCCTAAGCGTGAACCTGACTTTATTCAGTATTGGGATAGCATAGACCTTTATCATAAACAGCGTGAAATTTTTAAAGGTAAGCCAAAATTCATTCTTCATGATGGTCCTCCTTATGCCAATGGCGCGATTCATTTAGGTCACGCTGTTAATAAAGTACTTAAAGATATGATTGTTAAATCTCGCAGCCAACTAGGATTTGATTCTCCTTATGTTGCGGGTTGGGATTGTCACGGTTTACCGATTGAGCTTGTTGTTGAAAAAACTTATGGAAAGGTCGGCGATAAATTAACGCCTGCTGAATTTAGAGCAAAATGCCGTGAATTTGCCGGTACGCAAATTGATATTCAAGCTGCTGGATTTAAACGTTTAGGGGTTCTCTCATACGAAGAAAAACCTTATTTGACGATGAATCAGGATACGGAAGCAGATATCGTTCTTTCATTAAAAGAGATCGTTGCAAAAGGGCATTTAGAAAAAGGTGCTCGTCCTGTTAACTGGTGTTTAGATTGTGGTTCTTCTTTAGCAGAGGCTGAAGTTGAATATCAAGACAAGAATTCTTTAAGTATTGATGTAGCATTCCCTGTTGTTGATACCGCTGATTTAGCCAAACGTATTAATCATGAGGTTGCAGATAATGCGGCGGTTGTTATTTGGACAACAACACCATGGACTCTTCCTGGAAACGCGGCAGTATCGGCACATGCTGATTTTATCTATGTTTTAGTCGATAAAAATGGGCAGCAGTTATTGTTAGCTAAAGATTTAGTAGAGGCGCTCGAAAAAAGCTGGAAATACGAATTACCGGTGCTTGCTGAGTTTGAAGGGAAAGTCTTAGAGCATCTACAAGTGAAGCATCCAATTGATGTAGATAAAGTTGTCCCTGTCATTTTGGGTGACCACGTGACGTTAGATGCCGGAACAGGATTTGTTCATACAGCACCGGCACATGGTGAAGAAGACTATGCGGTAGCTCTTCAGTATGGTATCGAGTTTGAAAATCCAGTCTTAGGGGATGGTACCTACAGCGATTCAACGCCAGTATTTGCGGGTAAGAATATTAAAGATAATGAAGCAAATATGGTGGCTTACCTTGAAGAGCGCGGTATTTTGCTTAATAAAACCAAAATCAGCCATAGCTATGCACATTGTTGGAGACATAAAACCCCAACGATTTATCGTGCAACGCCACAATGGTTTATCAGTATGGATAAGCAAGGTTTGCGTCAAGAAGTCTTAAATGAAATTGACCAAGTTCAGTTTATTCCTTCATGGGGACGTGAGCGTCTTTATAACATGATCGAAGGTCGTGGCGACTGGTGTATTTCTCGTCAACGTTATTGGGGTGTGCCAATTCCTTTCTTTTTAAATAAAGAGACAGGAGATCTTCATCCAGAAACCGATGCATTAATGCAAGAAGTTTCGGATCGTATTCGTAAAGATGGTTTAGAAGCTTGGTTCGGTGCAACAGTAGAGGACTTTATTAAAGATCCTGCTGAAGCGGCACTTTATCAGAAGAATACAGATACGTTGGATGTTTGGTTTGACTCAGGAACAACGCATTTTAGTGTTCTTGCACGTCGTCCAGAATTAGCATATCCCGCAGATCTCTATTTAGAAGGTTCGGATCAGCATCGTGGTTGGTTTAACTCTTCTATTATTACATCTGTTGCGATTAATGGCATCGCGCCTTATAAAGCACTTTTAACACATGGTTTTACGGTTGATGCAAAAGGTCGTAAGATGTCTAAATCACTCGGCAATGGTGTTGAGCCGGCAGATGTGATTAATAAAATGGGTGCAGATGTTCTGCGTCTTTGGGTTTCTTCAACAGATTATCGTGGGGAAATTCCGGTATCTGATGAAATTTTGAAACGTACTTCTGAAACCTATCGCCGTATTCGTAATACTGTTCGTTTCTTATTAGCGAACACCAACGAGTTTGATTTAGCGAAAAATGGGGTTTCATTTGATGAAATGTTACCGCTTGATCGTTGGATTGTCGCGCGTGCGCTTGAGATTCAAGAAGAGATTAAAGAAGCTTATTTAGATTATTCGTTCCATAACGTGTATCAAAAATTACAGTACTTCTGTTCAATTGATTTGGGTAGTTTCTATCTGGATATCATTAAAGATCGTCAATACACAGCATCGAAAGATTCATTAGCAAGACGTAGTGCGCAAACAGCGCTTTATCATGTATTAGAAGCGTTAGTTCGTTGGATGGCGCCAATTTTAACCTTTACGGCAGAAGAAGTATGGTTAGCAATGCGTGAGCGTGGTAATGAACGTTTAGAATCTGTGTATTTAACGGAGTTCTATGATGGTTTAGTACCATTAGATGCATCAAGCGCATTTAATACAGCATTTTGGAATAAGCTTTTGGCGGTTCGTGGTGAAGCGGCGAAACAGATTGAGCTACTTCGTGCGGATGGTAAAGTCGGTTCATCGCTACAAACACGTATTACTGTCTATGCAACAGAGGAGCTTTGTAAAGAGCTCTCGATGTTAGAAGATGAGTTACGCTTTGTGTTACTCTCTTCATATGCTGAGGTGAAACCATTTGTTGAACGTGATGATGCGTTAGAGATTCATGAACTCAACGGTGAGAAATTCTCAGTGGCAGTTGATGTGCTATCTGATGAAGAATACAAAAAATGTGTAAGATGTTGGCATCATCGTGAAGAAGTGGGTCATAACCATGAGCACCCTGCACTTTGTGATCGTTGTATTGAAAACGTCACGACTGCCGGTGAAGTTCGTCACTATGCGTAAGGTTATTGCTAACCAAGAGCGACCAGTAAATATGATTTACTGGTCACTTTTTGTGATCATCGGTGTGGTTCTGGATTTTGGGACTAAATCTTTGGCTGAGAATCTTTTGCTATATGGTGAGCCGGTACCTGTTATTTCAGGATTTTTAAATTGGACATTAGCATATAATCCCGGTGCAGCATTTAGCTTCTTGGCAAATCAGTCAGGTTGGCAGCGCTGGTTCTTTATTGGAATTACCGTAATTATCGCGATAGTCCTATTTTTCTGGATTAAACGAACTGAGAAAGTTGAAAGGCTTTTAAGATTTGGTTTAGCATGTGTATTAATTGGCGCGATTGGGAACTTAATCGATCGAGTCTTTTTAGGACACGTGATTGATTTTATTCATGTCTATTATAATGGTCGAAGTTTTCCAATCTTTAATGTCGCCGATATTTTTGTAACCTCCGGTGTTGGGTTTATAATTTTATCGTCGTTTACTGAGAAGAAACGAAAGTTAGCTAACAGCGAAGCATAATATTAATCTTAGTAGGATATAAAATATGGCAGACGATAAATCAATGCTAGATAAGATTTTAGAGCATAACCGTGAATTCGTTGATGCGAAGGAGTATGACAATCTTTGTACCGATAAGTACCCGAATAAAGAGATTGCGATTCTGACTTGTATGGATGCTCGGATCGTAGAATTATTGCCGAAAGCAATGGGTATTCGTAACGGTGATGCAAAGATTATTAAAAATGCCGGCGCACTGATTAGCCATCCTTGGGGGGCTGTGATGCGCAGTCTTTTAGTGGCGGCGCTGGAGTTTAATGTAAAAGAGATCATGGTTGTGGGTCATACAGATTGTGGCATGCGGGGCTTTGATCCAGAGCATTTACTTGATAAAGCGCGTAAATTCGGCATTACAGATGGCACAATTACGACTTTAAGAAACTCCGGAATTGATCTTGATGGTTGGCTTCGTGGGTTTGATAATGTGGCGGATAGTGTCAGATTTACGGTGGACAAAATTCGTAATCATCCATTAATGCCAGGACGAGTAGTGGTTCATGGCTTGGTGATTCACCCGACAACAGGGAAGTTGCATACGGTGGTGAATGGTTACGTTGAAAATATAAATTTGCTTGATGAAGAGCGTGAAAAATTAGTTGAAGGGAAGTCATGACTAAGAAGATATTTTTAGCAAATCCACGAGGATTTTGTGCGGGTGTTGATCGTGCGATTAGCATTGTTGAGCGCGCATTAGATCTTTTTGGTGCGCCGATCTATGTTCGCCATGAGGTTGTTCATAATAAATATGTTGTGGATACTCTGAAAGATCGCGGCGCGATTTTTGTTGATGAATTAGATGAAGTTCCCGATGGGAAAATTGTCATATTTTCAGCGCATGGGGTTTCAAAAGCGGTTCAAGATGATGCTAAAAATAGAGGGTTGGAAGTCTTTGATGCGACTTGTCCTTTAGTTACTAAAGTGCATTTAGAAGTCACGCGCTTCGCCAAAGATGCGATGGATACTGTTTTAATTGGTCATGAAGGGCACCCTGAAGTGATCGGCACGATGGGACAGTTTGATGAGCAATATGGCGGAAAAATCCATCTCATTGAAGATTTAGATGATGCCGATCAGTTAGTTGTGAAAGACCCAGCAAAACTTGCTTATGTCACGCAAACAACATTGTCATTAGATGATACTTCGCAAATTATTGATCGTCTTCGTGAGCGTTTTCCAGAGATTCAAGGTCCGAAAAAGAGCGATATTTGTTATGCGACACAAAATCGACAAGATGCAGTAAAAACGCTAGCTGAGCAATGTAGCTTAATCTTGGTAGTGGGTTCGAAAAATAGCTCTAATTCTAATCGCCTTCGTGAGCTTGCAGAAAAAGAGGGATCGGTGAGTTTCCTCATAGATCGTGCAACTGACATTGATCCTGCATGGCTCGAGGGTCATACAAATTTAGGTGTTACGGCAGGCGCTTCGGCACCAGATGTTTTAGTGCGTGAAGTGATCAATTACCTGAAAGAGAATGGCTATACTTTAGAAGGGAATATGCCAGGTTGTGAGGAAGATATCGTTTTCCCATTGCCAAAACTATTAAGACCTTCTGAAGAAGCATAATGGATAGTAATACCTTGAATTGCTAAATCAGGGTATTCCAACAAGAGAAAAGATACCGAAGTCTGCTAAAGATTTCGGTTTTTTTTATATCTATTTATTTCTCAAATATTCCAGCGTTTAACTGGAAAGGATTATAGAGATAGTGAAATGTGATGTATCGCTGTGAGGTATGTTTGCACTCTTTTATCAACCATGTGCTAGCAGTTGCAATAGTTATTCTTAAACCAAAACGACTATAAAAAAGTGCCGAGATCTTAGGGATATCGACACTTTGAGGGTGTAATTAACAGATTGTTAGTTTCTGTTATAGAAATAGCTTAAATGCCGGATTATCGTTTTCATCTTCAAAGCTATAACCGAGCTCATCTAAGAAGGATTGGAAGGAACCATTGCGAATATGTTCTTCAGGAACCTGCATACCGATTAATACTCGACCGTAATCAGAGCCATGATTGCGGTAATGGAAGAGACTAATATTCCATCGACCCGCAAGCGTTGATAAGAATTGTAAGAGAGCACCAGGGCGTTCAGGAAATTCAAATCTAAAAAGGCGTTCATCATTGACATTGGCTTTACCGCCAACCATATGACGAATATGAAGTTTTGCCATCTCATTATCGCTAAGGTCAATGACATTGAGCCCATGTTCAGTTAAGCGGTCGATAATATGGTTTTTTTCATCATCGCCTTGCGTCAGCTGTAAGCCGACGAAGATCACCGCTTCCTGCGGATTGCTATAACGATAGTTAAATTCGGTAATACTTCTTTTACCAATAATATTGATAAAGTTTTGGAAGCTTCCTGGAGATTCTGGAATTTTTACCGCAATCAATGCTTCATTACGCTCGCCGAGTTCAGTACGTTCAGCAACGTGACGTAATCGATCAAAGTTAATATTCGCGCCACTTAAAATGCCGGCAACATTTTTAAAACCATGTTGTGGATTTTCTTGAAGATATTTTTTAATGCCGGCAATACTTAATGCGCCAGAAGGCTCACTGAGTGCGCGCGTGTTATTGAAGATATCTTTCATTGCCGCACAAAGCTCATCGGTTGAAACGGTAATGATTTCATCTACATATTGTTGGCAAATTTCAAAAGTTTTTTCGCCCACAAGTTTCACGGCAGTGCCATCGGCAAAAGAACCTACTTGGTTGAGTTTAATGCGTTTATTCTCTGCTAATGAAACTTTCATCGATGCTGATTCTTCAGGCTCTACTCCGATGATTTTACAATTTGGGGCGATAAATTTTACATAAGCGGCAACGCCGGCAATGAGTCCGCCGCCACCAACTGGAATAAAGATCGCATCTAAATCGGGCTTCTGATCGAGCATCTCTTTACCGATCGTTCCTTGTCCGGCAATGACGGAAAGATCATCAAATGGATGAACAAAACATTTGCCTTCTGTTTCTGAAAGATGAACCGCATGATCATACGCATCATCAAAAGTATTGCCATGAAGAATGACATTTGCGCCCATTTCTCGGCAAGCATTCACTTTTAAGTCTGGCGCGGAAACTGGCATGACGATGGTCGTATCGAGTTTGAGATAACGGCCACTTAAAGCAACACCTTGTGCATGATTGCCAGCAGAAGCACAAATCACACCGCGTGCGCGTTCTTCTTCAGTTAATTGGAAAATTCGGTTAAATGCGCCTCTAATCTTAAAAGAGAAAATCGGCTGAAGATCTTCACGTTTGAGCCAAATATTGCATTTTAATTGGCGGCTTAAGAGATAGAGATTGTCTAGTTGCGTGTTTTTTGCAACATCATAGACGCGGGCAGATAAGATATCCCGGATTAACGAATTCATGGGTGATTGACCTTTGGTTTGTAACAAAATTATTATTCTCAGTAGAACAGAATGCCTGAGCGATTGAGAGTTATCAAGGATTACTTAGAGATAAAGCTGTGTCGAGCAATTTTTAAAAGCATTCATGAATATTTCTCAATTTTTACGAGGAACTATCAATGAATTAATTCGTTGAAATTGATTGATGAAAATGATGCTAGAAGATCTCTTGCGGCAATGTTTCTCGGAGCATTAATCGGTTAATAAAACTAGATACTTCATTGAAAATCAGACGATCTTGCTCAGTATGATGATCTTTAGCATCGTGTGTGTTGTGAGAGAGTTGCAATGCTTCACATTTCTTTAAAAGTTGAGAGTGCTGGGTTTGCATCTTAAATTTTGCAATAAACGAATCATCACCAATTAATGCCGAGATCATCCGTGAATCTTCTTTAGCATGCTCAATTAGTTTTGCGATTTGTGATGTTTGAATGATCTCAAATTGAATCTTTTCAAATCCTGGCACTTCAACAGTATTAAAGAGCTTTAAAATTGCCGGAAGCAATGTGGGATTTCGAAAAATATCGGCATCAATGACAATGGTTCTAGTAAAAAATGGACGAATCATTGTGGGAATATAGGTCCAATACTGGAATGGTGTCGTGCGAATTTTTGTGGCGGAAACAGGGAATTTGTCACGTGGAGGATCAACGAGAGTGACTTCGGTATGAAAGTAAGATTCATAAAAATCTTTATCTTGTAGCTCACTGCTAAAAATGACAGTTGGCTGAATATTCAGTGCATGCAGCGTTGTTTTCAGACGATCGCTCCAGGCTTGCCAGCCATTAGGATATGCCGGAATTCCGTCTTCATTAAATCCATGGACGGTAATTCCAGAAATGCCGGATAACATCTCTTTTGCCCAATTTACGCGATCTTCGCTGGTGGGTGCTTTAGTAAATTCACTCTCTAGGAATAGTTCCCAATCTCTGTCTGTTTCGCTACAGACAAAAACATAGAGTTCGTCAACGGCTAATTTAGCCGCCAAGATCATATTAATATGTCCCTGATGTAAGGGATAAAATTTACCAACAATTAAACCAATTTTTTGTATAGACATATATTTTAAATATTATTTACTAAAGTAGACAAAAACCCTTTAAGATAAGGGTTCTGATATAATATCACGCATTAAGTGATCCTTTTCCCATTATACTTTATAAGAAAGACAATCAATGATTACATCAATACTTACCGGAAGTTTTTTATGGGCAGGCAGTATGATTGCCTTAATTCTCTATATCATTTTTATCACGGCGATCTGCGTCAAAATTATTTTTGATACGACAAGTGTGAGTAAAACATTAGGATATCTAGTATTGATTGTTTTTTTACCACTGTTTGGCGTGATTCTTTATCTTTCGCTCGGTGTGAATTATCGCAATAAAGCAATGTACGATAAAAAACTTGAGTATAACGGTGATCTGAAAGATGAGATTTATGAATATACAAAGCATATTGATCAAGATCCATTAGCGATTGATAATCCGGTGATTGAGCAGTTTAAACGTTTAGCACATTCCGTTGCGACAGAAGATGCACATTGGATGAGTCTGAATAATGATGTGAAATTGCTGAAAAATGGGGAAAATAAATATCCGGAAGTTTTGAAAGAGATTGCAAAGGCAAAAGAGACGATTCATATCGAATATTACATTGTGCGTAATGATGGGATTGGTAATGAGATTAAAAATGCATTAATTAAAAAGGCGAAAGAGGGCGTAAAGGTTCGCTTTATTTACGATGATTTTGGGAGTAGTAAGATCCGTAAAGCGTTTGCACAAGAGATGCGAGATACCGGCATTGAAGTTTTTGCTTTCAGAAAATTACTCTTTATTTTTTGGGCAAATCGCGTGAATTATCGTAATCATCGCAAAATTATCGTGATTGATGGGCGCGTAGGTTTTGTGGGCGGCATTAATATTGGTGATGATTATATTAACGTGCCTAATAGCGGTAAACCGATTTTACGTGATATGCATGTACGCTTGGAAGGGTATAGTTGTTATGCATTGCAGCATCTATTTTTATCAGATTGGAACTTCTGTTCTAAAC
>Ga0079226_10000297_pt1 | contig 33457 bp, 42 predicted proteins | sample Poulit2014_FD_76345 | JGI IMG/M metagenome (GOLD analysis project Ga0079226, IMG submission 76345) | Agricultural soil microbial communities from Georgia to study Nitrogen management - Poultry litter 2014 | ecosystem: Environmental > Terrestrial > Soil > Agricultural land | place: USA: Georgia...
AATGCCTTGTCAATTGCGATACATAAATTCAAACTTGGGTTATATTGGGTTTTCTCTATCAATCCAATCGTTTGCCTTGTTACCTTCACTTGTTTTGCTCGTTGAGCCTGAGTTAATTCCTGCTCTAACCTTGCCTGTCTTATTATACTCACCATTTTACTCACCTTTAAATGTAATATATATATTGCCTAATGTTAGTTTTATATTACATGAAGGATTTCCTAAATGCAAGATATATATTACACACTGCAAAAAGACTGTTTTCTTAAGAGCATTCCCTAGGTTTTATATAGGAGCACCACATGTATAACAAAAACCTCTTCCACATAAATAGGAAAAGGTTTAAACACTAACAATATAAAGTTAATATATCAACTAGTTTAGGCTATTGATTTATATCTTTTTAAATTATTTTACAAGATGTTTGTGAACAGCTAGTAAGTAAAAGCCTTTATAAGAAAATAGATTCAACATAGTTCTTGGTATTAAGATCCCAATTCAGCTTCAACATACTCCTCATAATCTAAAACTTCAATAACATTTGACCAATTAAGGACTGATCCCACAAAGTCACGAATATCTATCCCAGGAAATTCATAGGTATGATCATTATTAATTGTAGCTGTTGCATCTTCTATAAAAGTAACCTTGTAACCTCTATCATATCCGGCAATTGCTGTAAATTGTGGGCAATACTCAGTATTAAATCCGGTTATAAAGATATGATCAACACCCAAGGATTCTAATCGTGCATCCAAATCGGTCTTAAAAAATGCACTTGGACTAGTTTTTTCAATAATATGATCTGCATATTTCACTAATTGTGAATCAATTTTACCACCTTCAGAACCATCAGCTATTGGACTTCCACCATTTTCATCCTTGTGACGGATAAAAATAACTGGGTCTTCCTTATCTTTAAAAGCTTTGATAAGCTTTTCCACTTTCTCTCTCTCTTGATTAAAATCACCCATTTGAAGAAATCCTACTTGAAAATCTATAACCAATAAAGCCTTCATATTTACACCTCCACTCATTTTTAATCCCTAAAATGACAGATTAATTTCATAGTATCACAATAAGAAGTTGATTAAAACAGACCTTTAATCTTAATATGTAAGAAGGATTCCGTAAATTCCACTTCTTTGTAAATATATATATATATCACTTTTAATCAAGGAGATAAATATTCTAGCTGTTAACTTTCTCTCTTAAGAGTTATAAGATTATTTCTGAATATAATATTCCTCCATGATAAAATCAACAATCTCTAGGCTAAAAACAGATTCCTCTTCTGCGGATATATCTTCTCCTATGCTGATAAATTTCGTTTCCGCATGATCATCTTTACTAATAGTAAAAATAAAGGCTGGATTTACGGGGTAATCACTTTTAGAATGTGGTTCATTGTCTTCAAATACAAAATCTGGATAAAAACGATCGAAAACGATCCTGGTACCATCATCCAATTCAAATTCCCTTTCAATATCCCTTAAATCTACCTCAAAGTTTCCTAGGTCTTGCTCCTTCTCACGGACAGAAAATACAATGACATCAAAAAACTCCATCGTTTCTATATTCGTTGAATCTGATCCATTTTCTACTTCTTCATTACTATTTTCTTCTTGATTTCCTTCGTTTGTTGACTTACTACAGGCCGTCATCAAAAGAATTGCTATTATAAAAAAGGTAAGCAAAATACCTTTATTAATCTTTCCCATCTCCGCCTCTGCACCTCGTTTTTTCCTTATTTTTTTTCAAACCTTAACGAATCCCCTTTATAATCTCCGTATAATAAATTTGAACCTCTATAAGTGGATGACTTTCTATTTTATTAGCTAATAATTGCAAAGGTTGATGGGCTTCATTATCTAGAGGATCTGTTTCAATAGCTCGCATTAAGTAATTGAGCACCTCTGGTAAAACAAATTCACTTTCTTCTCCATGGATATTCAGGATTTTGGTAACTTGCTTGATCAGCCATTTCATATCACAGTCAATTACTGAAAAATATAGGACTCCATCTGTTAAGGCAAAGGCATCATCTGCCGCTTCTACGATTCCTTCAAACTCTTCTTCGCTATATACTCCCTCTGCGCCACCATCTTTTTCGATACTTCCACCAGCATATAACCCATTCATAAATTCCGTGAAGTTCCTAGCAATCATATAATCTTCTTCCGTTTCTAGATCGATATAAGCTACAGATGCTTGGTCTTTATCCCCTCGATAATCTAAGAGTACCCAACTATGTCCATATCCACTTAATAGAATAATATTTTCCGGAAGGTCCCATTCTTCACGCATGTATATGGTTGTTAAAATCCCCTGACCATCATCTTCACTAATCCCTAAAAGTTCATCTACCATTATTTCTTGCCCGTTCTCCCCTTTATACAGATTTCTTGCTAACCTCCCACCATTTTGCTCTTTCATGAGCCTGATATAGTCAACAGGTAGTTTTAACTGTAATTTCTCTTCCACAATGGAGATTGTATTTTTATTAAAGGGTTTTAGTGTATAACTTTTGCCCTCCCATAAATTATCTAGCATCCTATCTTCCTCCCTTAGTCTGTTCAGTAAAAAGTAGCGTCTAACACCTTATATTCATATGGCTCTCGATTTATCGTCGAAATCTTCGCCTCAAAAGGTATAGGCTTATTCATCTCTGCCTAATCTAAATTTTCATAACCAAATTCTGTTAATGCTTGTTGTAGTGGATCATGTAGTGGTTCATACTTCAGTGGAATATCTATAAGTGTAGCATGACCAGGTAAATGAATTCCCCCCACCCATTACCTCCTGGGTCTCGATTCAAAGGGTTTCATAGCGTTCATCTTGACCAAGAATAAACACTGGTGCCGGCCGACTAATGTTGATAATAACTCCTGTTTTTACAAGTTCTAGAATACCATATTTCTCTTTTTCCCTATTTTCAACGACATCTTCCTTTCGGTAACAGAAAAAATCAAGGAAAGAGGCATAACCACTATCAAAATGATCCCATTCCGCTTCACAAACTATGTTGGAAATTCGCTTGATTCGGTAATATAACTGCTTTATATATGCTTCAATTTTTTTCATTTTTTGTGTCATAAGGATATTCAATTCCAACTATAGTCCCTCGAATAAAACTTTGTAATTCTTCTTTAGAAAACATTTTATCCATCTTTGCCCTTGTTTAATTGTAACCGAATAATTATACCACCTTTTTCTTAAATTATAAAAGCCCTTCCTCACCAAAGGGAGAAAGGGACGAAGCTAAGCATCAAGTCGTTTATTCCACCATATTCGCTAATAACTAGATCCTTTCATTGTTTGTATTATAAATGCTTTTATTCGAGCTATAATATATGTATTATTATGCACGGTATATCTTTTATAGTATAAACACAACTGATTCTACCGTAATCATTATAAATACCTTTCTATCAGATAGGGAGAAAATCATTTTTAAATGGCTACTTTCTCCTTAGACTTATCATCAATAAACTTAAAATAAGGTAACCCCATTCCAATCCCTGATACGATACTTATGATTAGACCAATCAAGAGGTACAAAGGCCTTATGCCTAACACTTCGCTAAATACTCCTCCGACTAATACGCCTAGTAGCATAGCTCCTCTAATGATTAATAAGCGAACAGAGAACACTTTCCCCATAAGATTATTTGGCACAGCCTGTTGGCAGATTGTTGTATTATGAACGCTAAAGATAGCCATGACAATCCCCCCAACAATTTCGGTAGTTATCCCCAATGGTACACTTTGATTAAAGTAGAGTGCTAAGAATGTCATCCCTCCGATGAAAAGAGAACCAAGCATAAGGAGTCTGCGACTTTTATATTTTATTCTAGATACAAGCATAGCACCTACTATATAGCCTACCGGAAAACCAGCCATAAAATAACCATACTCAGCATAGCTTCCTCCTAATTCTTCTGTAATGTATGGCAATGTTGTCACCATAGTTACACCCACCCCGAATTGTACAAACGCTAGAAAAACACCTAACCATAGAATAAGTCTCTGAGTAAGAAAAAAGGAAATTCCTTCTTTAAAATCAGCTAACCATGGTTTTCTAACCTCCATATGAACTTTTTGTTCTTGAATGAATAACAGGGTAAAACCACTTATGATAAGGAACGAACTAACGAGGGAAAGGGTAAATTCAACTCCTATATATTCGATGACAATTCCCGCTAGGATGGGTGCTAAAAAAGTCATTAGACGAACCGTTCCATCAATGTATGCATTTGCTGACTGTAGTTGCTCTTTGGCTACAATGGTTGGTGTAATTGCTTGATTCGCCGGCACATAAAAGGGTGTAATTAATCCATTAATTGCCTGGACCACATAAATATGCCAAATTTCAAGGTTTCCAAATATTAAGGCTACAAGAGGGATTATAAATATTATTCCTCTAACCCATTGAGATAAAACCATAATCCACTTTCTACTCCAACGATCAATATATGGCCCTATGAAAAGCTGAAGAATTAATGATGGAATGAAATATAATAGCCACATACTCCCCAGCGCTAAGGTGGAACCCGTAAGTTGATAGATTAAAATAGAATTACAAAATGTTCCAAAAGCACCCCCCAGTTCGGATATACCATTTCCTAACCACGTAGCGACAAATGAACGATTTTTAAATACAGGTGATTTACCCGTCATATTTCTCCCTACCCCTCCTTCACTCACTGTTTTATATACTGGTCTAACTCATTGCACAGTATTTTTAATACATTCGCTTTAAGGGAATAATTCATATTATTCATTTCGATAATTTTAGCTGCACGTAGTGTTTTCAGATGATGATAAATTGTTGTTTTACCCATATTTAAATGTTCCGTTAAGTTTTGTAATGATCGATCACTTTCAGATAACAACTTTACTATCCTTAACCTAACCTCATCCCCCAAAGCTTTATGCTTTTGCACCAAGAAATTGTCCGGCATGTATTTATCACCAGGAGAAAGACTAGTATTGGCTACTGGATAATAAAATATCTTTGTACCTTCTAAATCCGCTTCAATATTCCAAGGACGGTAGACGTATTGTGGAATAAGTAATACCCTGTGAACATTTGGTTCAGGGAAATAATTTACCCCTCCAGTTGTCCATTGAACAAATTCCTCAGCACCCATTTTCCCCCTCATCTGCAGTTTAGACTCATAATCAGTTTGCAGAACTTTTTCAGTTAGCCCAATGTCAGGAAGAATGACGGATTTATACCATTCTGACATAACTGTAGTAAGATGTGTTTTAAGTTCAGTGGCATTCGCTTTGCTAATGAATTCAATATATTGAGGAAAAAAAGGATTTTCCTTTGTTAATTTTTTATATTCAGAGACAGCGCTCTCCTCACCCAAAGCAGCACTTTCCCTCAAATGCTGATGATCACTGCCTATGAAAGGCAAACAAAGATACTTTAAGTCTACCGATTCTAAAGCCCTTACATACGAACAAAAATTATCCAAACTATTGTTATTATTATTCTGATGCAATAATTGTAATAGTGCTTTCCATGTATTGTTCTTCTCAACATAATCTAATTGTTCAATGAGTCCTTTCGATAGGTTTTTCTTAAGCTTCTCCCAGTAACTTGAAGGCTTTTCCAAGGTCTTAATTACTGGTTTATTCGTTATTGCAGCAATCCCAAGAGCGCATTCCCATAAGGGAGAATGCATTAACTGAACATCGTATGTCTCTCTTTTTCTACTAGTCGCATGTATTACATCCATTAAATCACCTCAATAGTTTTTGTGTTAGTGACTATTATAGGATAAATAAACATTTTATTCAATTGTTATTGAATAAAATGTTCAGTATTAATTTAATAAGCTGTATTAGTTATTGAAAAATTTATCAAAAATAGATAGCGTGAACTCTTAAAGTTGGCTTTAAAATAATCGTGTGAATTAATCAATCACATAAAGAAGAAATCTTGATGGGTAAAAAAGCATAAAGAATCTTACAAGCTTACAGATAAAATAAATTGATAGAATGAACCATTAAAATGTAAGAGTTAAATCATTCTTCAGAATTAAAAAAGATGATTCCTATATTCTTCCGGAATCATCTTTTAACGGGCTAAGCCCTTCTTAAATCCTTCCCACTCTTGTTTTATTAAGTGAAATTACTGGCCCCTTACCTATGTATTTTCTATATCTTGGCTATCATAACAAAATAAATAAATATTTCCTAGCCTAAATTTCCATCTGAATTATGAATTTAATACAGACAAGGAATGTCCTTTTTCATTAAAAAACCCTCTCTCTGGTAGGAGAAAGGGTTAGGGCTTAATTTCTTATCGATATTCCAAATTTGTCTACCAATAATTTTGAAATCTGACTTTCTTCAACTTCTTTCTTTTGTCTTTCTTGATTTTCCGTAATCGTTAAAGTATTCCCGGATAGGGTGAGACGACCTTCTGGAGTGGCCATTGTTACTAGCCTTCTTTGAGTGAAATGGGAATCAGGAGAGCTTTGATTATAATGACAAACCTCTGCAAAATCCTCCAACTGTCTCTCCTTATTTAAAAATCGAAATCTTGTCACCCATTCCCCTTCGACCTTCTTCTGTTTATGAAAATATCCGTCACCCGATTCAACTACTCTGAAGTTCCCACTTATATCCTTCCTGACCTCCCCAGTAAGGGGTAGAGGAATCCGTGCTGTGTCTCCAAAACCTACATCCACTAAATAGGGTTGATCGAGTTCAACAATTTGTGAGGCATGGCTTTCCGGAATGGCCCAGCGATTTCCTCCACTTCTTACCGTACAAGCTATTAAGTAATTCGAAAATCCTAATTCTCCTAATAACCAATGAAATAAACCATTTAACTCATAGCAAAAGCCGCCCCGATCCTTTTTGATAATTTTATTAAAATAAGCTTGGACATTTAAGGGAATTGGAACTCCGTTCATCACATCCAAGTTTTCAAAGGGAATCGATAAGACGTGTTGCTCTTGTAAGCCGGCTAGGGATTCAAGATTTAGGCCAGGGTCTTCTTTGATTTGAATTCTTTGTAAATATTGTTTGACATTCATAAAGATCGGTTCTCCTTCTTCTTTTATTTTGACATCTCTTCAACGGATCTTACTTTTAAGCGGGCTGTACCTTTATATTCCTTGGGTTTACATACCACACCAACAAGCGGATCCATCATCATAGCTTGTCTTAATAGCTGATTATCCCCTGTAACGGCAGCCTCTACAGACAATCTTTGAAAAGATATACTGACATTGCACACTAGAGCACATCCGAGGGGCAGGTCCCAACTAGAGTCAGATTGATTCCATTTGCATTTACGTATCCTGGAGCTTCAATAACTGCATGGTCAGCTGAGTTTTTAATCACACCATTATTCGTAAGATTAAAATACCCTCGATAGAGCCTGCCTAATTCTAGTCCATCCAAAATATAAGAGCCATGTTCGTCACTACGATAATCATAGATATATTCCATCGCGGCTTCCTTCAACCATTTTGGATAAGAGTTTTCTAGTAAACTCAATACTACCAGCACCAATAAAAGTAACTTCAAATAACTTCCTCAGGCCCTTTTCATCAGTGTAACATATGTAGAGATTCATTTTTTATTTCTAAAGGAAAGCTTGAGCTTCCTTTTAATTATATGATTGTCCCCTTTTAGATAATCAATGTAAGGTATAGCCCTAGTAAAGTAATAAATAAAATAGGAACCGTTAAAATAATTCCCGTTTTAAAATATGTTCCCCAGGAAATTTTAATTCCTTTTTGAGATAAGACATGGAGCCATAATAATGTTGCTAGTGATCCGATAGGGGTTATTTTCGGACCTAGATCAGAACCAATCACATTGGCATAAATCAGCGCTTCACGGATAAGACCGCTTGTATTTGTCTCGGCAATAGCAATTGCATCAATCATTACGGTAGGCAAATTATTCATAACTGAAGATAAAATGGCCGCAATAAAGCCCATCGATATTGTCGCAATGAACAAACCCTGTTCTGCACTTCTTTCAATCAGATGAGCTAGTAAATCAGTTAGCCCAGCATTTCGTAAGCCAAATACGACCACATACATTCCTATAGAGAAGAAGACAATATTCCACGGTGCCCCTGTAATTACCGTTTTCGTATTAACAGATTCACTATTTCTGGCAATCAGTAAAAAGAAAATGGCTACAAGGCCTGCGACAAAGGATACAGGAAGAGAAAGGAATTCACTCGTAAAACACCCGAGCAATAATACCCCAAGAATATACCACGAAAGGCGAAACAATCTAGGATCCCTTATTGCTTCTGCGGGTTCTTGCAGTTGAGAGATTTCATATCTTTTAGGAATGCTTTTTCTAAAGTATATTAATAAAACCACAATTGTAGCAAGAAAGGAAAAAAGATTTGGCAGGATCATTCGAGAAGCATATTCTACAAAACCTATATTAAAAAAGTCAGCTGACACGATATTCACTAAGTTACTTACGACTAAAGGTAAGGAGGTTGTATCAGCAATAAAACCACTTGCCATAATAAAGGGGAAAATCATTTTTTCCTTAAAGTTTAAGTTACGAACCATGGCAAGGACTATCGGTGTAAGGATTAAGGCGGCACCGTCATTAGCAAAAAGTGCAGCGACCAGAGCACCGAGAAGGCTTACGTAAATAAACATTTTAACCCCATTACCCTTGGCAATTCTAGCCATATGCAGGGCTGCCCATTCAAATAAACCAATCTCATCTAAGATGAGAGATATCAAAATAATAGCGATAAAGGCTAAGGTTGCATTCCAGACAATTCCTGTCACCTCTATAACATCACTGAAATTGACAACCCCCACTAGTAAAGCAAGAATGGCGCCTCCGCAGGCAGACCAGCCAATAGACAGTTCTTTCGGTTGCCAAATAACAAATATCAAGGTTATTATAAAAATAAACAAGGCTAGCAATACTGATGATGTCAAAGCTTTTTCACTCCAATCAATAACACTGAATCCGCGTTCCTTTTTCTTCCAATCTTTTTATCTTTTCATTTTGCTGGGGTAATAGATGGAGTAACTGGGAAACAAAGTGATAATATTCATTTTCCTTATTTATAGAATAAAAGATCCATTGCCCTCTTTTATCTTCCCCTACTAAATCCAGGTCTTTTAACTTTCGCAAGTGTTGGCTGATTGAAGGCTGACTCACTTCAAACATCTCGACAAATTCACATACACAGCAATCATGATCTTCCAAAATTTTAAGTATGGTTATGCGGGTTTCATTACCTAATAATTTTAAAATTCCTGCCGCTTTACCCATTTCAATACTTGCTTTTGTCACCGCTCTTCCTCCCCTGTAAAGCAATTTCATATAAGCATATAATGATATACTTATATATTCAATTAATAGTATCTTGTTACCTCTGATCCATCGCACAAAAACCCCTTCTCAACGGTAAGAAAGGGTTTGGAATATGAATTTGACCTTGTACGAAGCAAAGCGACTTGAAAATAAAGTATTATAGCCTAGCCAAGATAGAATGAATAAAATCCGTTTTTTCCTCTGCATATTTATGTTTATTATGTTTATTTTCCTTTGATAATTGGAATTTAAGTTCTTCATACTCTGTTTTCACTAGGTCATTACTCCGCAAGTAATCTCGAAATTTTAATTGTTCAACTAAAAACTGGCTTCCCCTTTGGTACATATGAATTTGATGTGTCCGTGGTTCACCCTTGTTGAAATAATGTCTATCCGGGAGAATGTTTATTCCACCATAGGAGTAACCTAGACTTTTCAGTGGCATAACACAGTGCTTACCATCCTGAAAATCTTTAATTTCTACAGCAATGTCAATAATCGGCTTAGCACTCAGTCCTTCTACGGCCGTGCTGCCGATGTGGTGAACTTCTACAATATAGCTTCCAATTTTGTTTTGGATTCTCTCTTTCTCCAATAGAAACTCCTTTGACCAACCCTCTGTCCAAGGCGATAAAAACACCTCACCCTTCGGTAATCCGAGCATTGTATAATCCCTCCTTTAGTTACTTAATAAGACTAGAAAGCCACCTTAAGGTAAGATGCTTTCTTCTTGCGGACTTCCGATTCATGGCTTATTTTACCCCGGATCATTATAATTCCCACAATCAAAATCCACAGCATGAAGAGTAAGCCCACAAGCTCATTAAAATCGTGCATATTTTGCTTGGCTTGCATTAGGATCATCTAAGCAATAACTCTCAAAAGACACAAGCCCCATAATTCATTTAAAGAAATAATTAACATTTTCCTTTTCTAAAAAAGTGATGCTAAACCCCATTATTTATAAGACGAGCTTCATCCCTTCATGACTAGCGGTAAATCCTAACTTTTTATAAAATCGGTGGGCATCACCCCTTTTTTTGTCAGTAGTCAGCTGAACCAGGCCACAATTCTCAGTTTTCGCCCTCGTGATCGCTTCATTAAATAACTTTTCCCCAATCTTTTTCCCGCGGTAGTTTCGGTCAACCCGTACTCCTTCAATCTGTGCACGCTTCATGCCTAGCCTTGCCAATCCAGGAATGATAGTCAATTGCAGACAGCCAATCACATGCCCATCATCGACTGCTAAAATAATCTCATTTCCACTTTGGCCCTCCATCGCCTGAAAGGCTTCTTCATAAGCTTGTGGCAATGGATTTTCAAAGCATTCTCGAGACGAGCCTAATTCATCATCAGCAAGTAACCGAACGATTGTAGATAAATCATCTTTAGTCGCTTTACGAAACTCCATCATCCTCCCAACCCTTCCCTAGTCTCTTTACTCCATAAACTTTAATGAATAACTCCATAGTAACATAATACAAAAGGGGGCATCTAAGCCTTTACAGGAAATGCCTGTACTGGATTAACCTACATTCTCTTCCTAAGTATTTTTCACTGCCGATTCTACTAAGCTCTTTAAAGCTTAATCGCTTGAGCATCTTCCTCGCACGGACATTTGTTTCATGGGTTTCCGCATGAAAGACTGTAATACCTAAGTGGGTCTGAGCATAATCCATCATTATTAAGCTAGACTTATAAGCAATACCTTTTCCCCAGAGTTTACTATCACCAAGGGCAATACCTAACTCTGCTGAGTTTCCCTTAATATGGGCTAGATCGGCATAGCCTATTAACTTATTTCCCCGTTCAATTCCTAAACGAATAAAATCATCTACCTGATTTTCCACACAATAGATCCACCACTTATATAGTTCTTTTTTGCTTCTGTTTTTCTCCCAGTCATTTGCGGCACAAAAGACCGGATCTTTACTCCAATTTAAAACTTCATCGAAATCTCCTTTTGTTATAGGCCTTATTGTAATAACTTCATCATTATTAGCTTTTACATTCATTCTTGTCCTCCATCTAGCATGAAAAATCTAATTGCTTTAATTAATAGCTTCTACTCAATATATTTTCCAAACATATCATCGCTGTCTTTAATTTTTAGACCTTCTTTTATCTCATCTCTTAATTCTTCATATTCCTCTTCATTGAGTAAAACAAGTTTCTCCCCCGACTCATCCCAATCATAAACTCTCATACTTAGGTCAAATTCTCTGAGCTTTTTCATATAATAATTCTCTGTTTCCGTATAATCGTCTCCCCTCAAATATAAGTCATTTGGAAAGATATGCTCAGGACGGGCCTTATAGTTTTCCGCATTTTTAGCCGCTTGTTCATACTGGGGTGTATCCTTATACCACTCAATTGAATCCAAATCTAGCTCTAATGTTACAATCTTCTGGGTTTCATAGAAAAAATACCACTCAACTAATTCTTCATAAACCTCATCACTAATATCATCAACCCGGGTTTTCCCTAGGTCATCCTTTTCACAAGCAGCTAGTACAAGTAGACTTAAGGCTAGAATATATATAGTTAACCTTTTTAACATGATAGACATCTCCTTTTTTTATATGTTTCTATACTAATGAAAAAAGCTCTATTCTACAAGACTATTTCAAAATAAATCCTGTAACTTAATGTAACCTAGTCTTTTATCCTTTATAATGGAGAGAGATTAAACCATAAGGAGTGAATCAGATGGGGAAAAAGGAAGTTTATGTGGAAACAGAAATTGAAGCCCCAGTTGATGATGTCTGGGAATATACACAGAATCCTAGCTTACACCAAGAATGGGACCTTCGCTTTTCGTCCATTACCTATATGCCCAAGGAAGCAAACAAACCGCAAAAATTCACCTATACGAGAAGGATTGTCCTTGATCTGAAGGTAAGTGGTTGGGGTGAAAGCGTTGGGCAGCATGAAAGCAAAGATGGAAGGAAAACATCCTCTCTTCACTTCGGCACCCCTCAAAGGATATCGCCTATAAAAGAGGGGCGAGGATTTTGGCAATACAGCCCGCTTCAAGCAGGGGAAACAACAAAATTTCTCACAGTCTATAATTATGAGAGCAACTACGGAAAATTGGGTTCCTTTTTAGATAAATCGTTATTTAGACCAATGATGGGCTGGGCAACAGCCCTTAGTTTTGACGTCTTAAAAAATTGGCTGGAAAAGGGGGAAGCACCAAAAAGTCAGTATAGTCGTTTCTTTATTAGCTATGTCTTCACCTTCCTTTTCGCTTTCATATGGATCTACCATGGTTTAGTGCCTAAAATTATCGCTAGCCATCCAGAGGAGTTGCGGATGACGGGATATATGTTTTCCCTAGAGGGGAAAGCACTGAAAAACTTACTGACCGGTATTGGGATGGTGGAAATAATCTTTGGTCTTGTCTGGTTGTTTTATCGACAGAAGCGACACTTGTTTGCTTTGCAAGCTTTCCTTTTTCCGCTTTTAATGACATCCGCGTTAATCGTCGATATCGGAAATACAAGCCACCCCTTTAGTCCGGTTACATTTAACTTGGTACTAATCGTCCTTTCCATCCTTGGATTTATCCTAAGTAAAGATCTTCCAAGTGCAAAGAACTGTAAGCGAAGGAGGGATCAATAATGTGCCAAGCTTCCATTTATGAAAAGGTCCTTGGTCCAGAATTTATAAAGTTACATCCTAAACTGCAAGAACGATACCGGATTCATAGTGGTGAAAGCTTTGTGGCCAAAGGAATCATGAAGAAGATTACAGGCGGACCAAGGATATTGTATCCCCTTTGGTGGTTGGGCACATTTGTAAAGTTCTTTTTCCCGGAACGAGGAGAAAACATTTCTTTTACCATTACCAATCATGCCTACATCAGTAAAAAGGGGGAAGAAGAGGTGCACTGGGAAAGGGCCTTTCACTTCCCCCAGAAAACCAGGTATTTTAATGCCGTCATGAGTTATGATAAGAAACGCCAGATCATCAAGGATTATTTAGGAGAACCCTCTCCCTTATATTCAGATTTAAAATTTTCCGTCTTAGAGGATGGATCTTTGCAAATTGATTCGGTGAAGCAAAGACTAGTCTTTGGCAGGATTGAAATTCCCTTGCCTCGTTTTTTACACGGCCTAGCTAGCGTACGAGAAACTTATCAAGACAAGAGGCAGTCTTATACAATTTCTGTGACCGTAAAAAACAAACTTCTTGGAACTATTTTCGCTTATGAGGGGGAATTCCATGCCTAGGATATTTTATACGCACTTTGCTTTCTTTATCTTTATTACCCTATGGATGGAAAATCAATGGCCAAGTATTTTATTATTACTTGCCCAGATCGTCTTGATTCCAGTCCTCTTTTTAGTCATTGTTGACGAGGAAAGTTCCTTTAAAAAGGCCTATCCTTTCTTTGCCCTGCCCGCCTATGCTTCGCTAGCATGGATGAGTATTTTCCCGTCCAACTGGAATGGGCTTTTATCCGTCATTTATTTACTTTTCACAGTCTATATTGCCCTTTTTGGGATTCGGCGTTTTCTTCATCGGGGATTCATACAAGTGGAAGAGTTCGTCATAGATTGTGGATTTATTTTCCTCTCCGTTGGAGGTATCTGGTTCCTTGCCTATGAAATGGGGATTGATACAGGTTTCTCCCCCTTAATTACCTGGTTAACAGCCATTCACTTCCATTACTCTGCCTTTTTGATGCTGGTCTTTATCGGCTTGCTCGGGCGGCTTAAAAAGGGAGTTCTCTATCCTTATATGGCAAGTTCAATGATCCTACTCCCTTGGGTCATGGCTGTAGGAATAAGCCTTTCACCTTGGGTTGAATTGATTGGAATTATTGTATATATCCTCAGTGTATTTTCAATCATAATCTACAGCTTCAGATTAGCCTATGTCAATCGCTTGCAAAAAACACTGGTGATAACGAGCTTTGCATCTGTTGGAGTGACTATTATTTTTGCTTATCTGTATATTATTAGTCATTCCTTTCAATATGGGATTGTGACAATCGAGTGGATGCTTATTTTCCATGGGATTACAAATGCCCTTCTCTTTGGTCTGATTGGGTCTGTCGGTTGGTTGCTAGCTATCCCTTCATCCAAATGGGAGGCGCCAAATTTCCCCTTAAGCTTAATCCGGGGTAAATATCGCCCTTCTAAAGAAGCCATTCCCCTCAGGGGCTTAGTGGATGACATGACAATCTATGCTCCCTTTATCAAAGAGGAAAGAGTCTCCCAAACAGTCATCGACTTTTACGAAAACACCCTGGATTACCAACTGCATGCAAGGGTGCATTGGCATACTTGGTTTAAACCCTTTGCCTTTGTATATCGAGGAATTAGTCGCCTTCTAGAACAAATTAATTTACCGCTTTCGAGTAAAGCTATCAGGATGACGGGAGACATCTACCGCGTTGAGGGAGATGGGCGGGGGGATGTCCGGGCATGGATGCGTAAGATTGGAGAGGAAACTGTATTCGTCGCCCTATATAGTTTCCACGAAAAAGAAGGACGGACCTATATGAACATTGCCCTGCCCTTTCCCTTCACATCCATGCACGGGATATTAGCACTGAACGAACACGGGAAAGACTTGGAATTAACGAGCGAAAGAAAGAATTCCACCATGAAGGATGCGGGTATTTATCTAGCCTTCGGAAAAAATATTCGCTTCCGTTTACCCCTTTCCGAGAATTTTTATGTCCAGGAAATTAAAAAAGGAAAGCTTCAAGCAAGCCACAGGATGCGTATCCTTGGAATTCCTTTTTTAACCATTCATTACGATATTACAAAATAAAAAGTGGTGAATTTTATGAAGACCTTCAACAAGTTATTTGTAATTTCTATGATTACGGGGAGCATATTAGCCGGAAGCTTGAAAATCGTCCAAGTTTTATTTCAGGTGGATTCATATATCCTTCTCTTTAACATGGACTACATTCCCTTCCTCCGACAATGGAATGATATCTTTGGGGCTGGCTATATATTTCACTTCGTATTTTGCTTCCTAAGTATTGTGGGAGTTTATTATCTGGCAAAACTAGTCCAGCTAGAAAATAGACCCCTGATCTATCTTGGAGTATATACGATTGGGAGTGCTATCTTGTATTTTCTAACCGCTTTAACAGAGGAGCCTCCTGAAGTAACTTCTTTCATCTCCTGGCTATGGTGGGTCGTGGCCCATGTGATTTTCGGCCTGGCAGTAGGTGTTTTAATTAAAAAGTGGCTGCGGGAATAAAGTTTTAGTAAATCATTTACTTCCGAACCCATTAATGTCTACTGCTAAAGATGCTGTTTTCTAGAATTATTTTCGTCATCTTATTCTTGTCTTTGAAATATAGCTTATCTTTTATGCAAACTGAATATCCCCTTCTTCTTATAACTTTTTATAAAACTTAATACATTCTAAAATGTCCTTTTTCATTTATACCCCTTTTTTATAATATCTATTTCCTCCTACAATACTTACATTAGCTCATTTATATTCAACTTCGTATACCCATAACACCAAAGCATTTAATAACATCCAATAACACCATATTAAACTCAGCATACATCTCTATCCCCATCCGCATATTTACTATGGCTAAATTTATTTAATTAAGCTTACTCAATATATTTACTTGAAATCACAAAAACTCTTTCCACCTCCGTTAGAAAGGGTTTGATATAAGGAATATGAAATTAACGGTTATTAAATTTATAGATTTACAGGTAAGATAATTGTAAAGATAGTTCCTTCATTCCGTGTACTTTCCACCTGTATGTTACCGTTATGAGCCTCTATTATTTGTTTTACGATTGCCATGCCCAAACCTGTACCTTCTGTCGATTGATCAGTCCTAGTACCACGATAGTAGCGACTAAATAAATGTTGTTTTGTTTCACCCGACATTCCTATCCCATCATCTTCAATCTGTAAAATAACATGCTTATTCTCTTGAGTTATCGAAGTAGATATATTGACGGGTAACTTATTATGAAGAATCGAATTCATATAGATATTTTGAAGTGCGCGATGTAATAAGGAGACATCCATAGCTAGTTGGATATCCTCCTTTGTTTTTTTTAATTCAAAATGATCATGTTGTGCACGTAAATCATTACTCACATCAGCCAATACATGTTGGACTATAGCCACAATGTTTTGTGGTGTAAGATGTAACGGAACTTTCCTTGAACCATCTAGACGTATAGCTATATTTAAATCCTCTATTAACTTTTCCATATGCCTTCCTTTATCATCAATTTCTTGAATAAATTGATCCTTTTCTTCATTTGACCAATTATAATCTGAGTTTAACAACAATGTGGAGTAACCCTTAATATAGGTTAAAGGTGTTTTTAAATCATGGGAGATTCCTGCAATCCAATCCTGCTTTGCCCTTTCTACTTGAGCACCTTCAACCTTTGCCTTTTCTAACTGCATACGCATATCTTCAAGCTGTTTGAACACTTCTTTATATAATTGATATCGCATTTTCATTTTACCTTTGGATGTATACATCCGTTCGCGTTCATGAAACGCTGAAAAGTTTTCAAGAGTTAGTTGATTAATCCACTTCACCATTAGCAGCAGCGGACTACCAAAATACCAACCAAATGATAATAATCCAACGATTATAACCATACCGATAGCAATAAGGCCCATCCACTCATGTCGTTCATCCCCAAGACCTAAATTAGGTAGTATAACCTCTAAAGTAATTGGTAAAATAATCCCCAACAAGATAATCCACAAGCCCAAACCTAAGAGTAAATGAATAATAAATCGTTTTCGAATATTCATGCATGATCACCTGTTGGTGGAATAAATTTGTAACCAATTCCTCGCAAATTCACAATAATTTTAGGTTGTCGTGTATGGTCGTTTAATTTCTTCCGTAATTTAGCAATATGAATTGTCACTGTCTTTTCCTCACCAAATGCATCTTCACCCCAAACAGACTCATAGATTTGAGACCTTGTAAATACTTGATTAGGATGTAGACAGAAAAACTGCAATAACTCCAATTCTTTTGCTGTTAACCCTACCTTTTCGTCACCTACAGTTAATAGTGCCTTTTCTGGCACAAAGCAAAATGTATCATAATCAAAGGATTTTAATTTAGTTAGTGTTGATTGGGCCTCATACAAGCGTTGACGACGTAAAATTGCCCGTATTCTGGCGACAACTTCAAGCGGGTTAAAAGGCTTCGTTTATAATCATCGCCTCCCACACTTAAGCCTGTTAATTTATCAAAGTCACTTGATCGTGCACTGATAAAAAGTATAGGTGTTGATGTGTTCAAACGAATTTCAGAACAAAGAGCAAAACCCTCTCCATCCGGAAGCATAACATCGAGTAAAATAATATCGAAGTCTTTCACGCTTAGTAATCGAAGTGCCTCTGCCTTCGTTGTGACGGTTGTGATCTGTGAGAAGTATTCTTTTCTTAAAGTTATTTCTAATAAGTTTAATATGCCTATCTCATCATCGACTATTAAAATATTCGCATCTTCTGTCATTCTTGATCCTCCTTTATATGTGTATATTAGCAGACCTTTTCCTTTGAAACGATCACTAAAGTAAAATTTACTTACATTTATCCCTCAGTTTACTTTATTATTACTTTCACTTTATAAACTACCTATATCATTAGTAATCGAGGAGGACTTGACCGATGAATATGAAAAAGGCACTATTCATCTTTATTACCTTAACGCTTAGCTTGACAGTTATTTTAGCATTTTTATTTGATTTATTAGAGTTAAAGCTGCTTTCAGCTCATCTTATGGTTGTTCCATTATTAACAAGCTTTTTTGTACAGAAGATATTGTTAAAGAGACCGATTTTTGGCCCGAATGGATTAGGTTTTACATTCGGTAAAAAGAGATATTTAATTTTGGGCCCCCTATTTACTTTTCTCTTTATTATTCTAGTTTATGGGGTTTCTTTTTTATTGAATCAAGATTTATTTTCAATTGAACACACCCATATTACTGCTGAGCAAAGCTTAGCCACTTACAATAAAAATAATTCTCTTGTAAGCAACATTCTATTAGCCGCTTTTATTCAATTGTTAGTAGCTCCTATTTTAAATATTATCCTTTTTATAGGTGAAGAAGTTGGTTGGCGGTCTTTCTTATATCCATATTTAATTTCTGTATATGGAAAAAGGGGATTAATCTTTGGTGGGGTTATTTGGGGGATTTGGCATGCCCCCATGATATACTTATATGATTTAAATTACGGACCCCACCATCACTTAGGGCTAATCTTTATGATTGTTTTTTGTATTTTAGCAGGGGTTATATTGCAATTTATTTATTTTAAAAGTCAATCCATTTTTTCAGTGGCTTTAACGCATGGCATGCTAAATATAGCAGGGGGATTCATATTTACCTTTACTGTGAAAAGTGAATACAGATACTTTATTGATGGGGCTGTTGGGCTGGTTGGACTATCTATCTTATTTTTTATTGCCTTAATATGTTATCAGAAATTCCCAAACCAACAAGACAAGGCTACGATACATACCAATCCTTAAACTTTAAAATAAGTAAAATTGCGTCTAATCTACTGATGATTTGTTGAGAGTCTACCAATTTAAGTGCAACTTAACTGGCATTATAGATCGAAAGGCAAGCCTAAAACACAAAACCCTATCCCATAAACTTGAGATAGGGTTTGACCTACGAAAAAGCTTTACATGACATCTAGCTTGATTGACCTTGTTGCAATAAAAGTCTTAATATGTTTATCTATCATTCGCGTTCCACCAAAATCATCTTCATAAAAACCTGAAATAAGAAAGCCCGCTTCAATCTGTCCTTGTATTTGTTCTTCTAAGGTGTGTGCATACTCAATCGTATTGTTTGAATCGAGAAAATCCTGGACTTCATTCTCTGGTAAGTAATCTAATGTGGATGATGGTATTGAATTTTTCACATCGAGAATACCTTTCCTTTCTTGATTATCATCGAAAATCCATAGCAAGGGATTGGTAAATCCTGCAATTAAGATACCCTTAGTTTTTAATACCCTTGATATCTCTTTCCATACAGGTTGAACATTCTCTACAAATAAATTAGATACTGGATTAACAACAAGATCAAAATAACCATCTTCAAAATCACTCAGATCTGACATATCCCCCTGCACAGTTCGTAAGCTTAGTCCATCACGTTTTGCTACCTTTTCGTCTTGCTCCAACTGTTTCCTGGATATATCGGTAACCGTTACCTCCGCCCCAGCCGCAGCTAAAACAGGACCCTGCTGACCGCCACCAGATGCCAAGCATAGCACTTTTAATCCGGCTAAAACTTCCGGAAACCAATTTCTAGGAACCGACTTGTTCGTTGTAACAGAAATCTCCCATTGACCAGCTTTGCTTTTTTCAATTGTTTCACTGTCTACTGGCAAAGTATATCTAGAACCCTCATCTACTTTCTTATCCCAAGCCTCACTGTTATGCTTTGTTACATCCATTTTTTTACCCCCATCTAGATATAAACATTGTTAAAAGTCTAATCTATTTGTCAAAGATCCATTGATATTTCATTATATACTAACAAAATGCTACAAAAGTCAATATACTATTATCTGTTAAATGATTAATTACCTATAAACAAGTAAAACCCTTCCCCTAATAAAGAAAGATGGGTGTACTATACGATAATCTAAAATTAACAATTTGAGTTTTTTTCTGTGTTTCATAAATAGTCTACACATCTAATACCTTTGCAGCAAAAACTTCACTTAAATGAAATATACTTCCATCGCTATTAAAAATTCACTCTAGGAAAGAAGCTTAACAGCATATTCAAAAAAGTTATCCGCAGGAGGAGTTTCCCTTCCTTTTTTACGATGTACTAATCTTATGGCAAAAGAATTATTGTTATGGTCTATATATAAGTGTTTTCCTTGGCTACCACTCATGCCATAACCTTTATAATTGCCAATTTGATCCCGATACCGTAACCATAAATACCCCCAACTTCTATTAATGTTTTGACTGGCATTGGTCGATTCCCGCACCCACTTTTCAGGCAATAATCTTTGACCTTGCCAAATTCCGTTATCTATGTATAACTGAGCAAATTTCGCTAAATCAATCCCTGTCAATTCCAGGCCCCAGTGAGAAAACGGGGTCCCACTTTTGTCTCTCAACCACTGCCAATTATTTATTTCCAAAGGAGTAAAAATTCGCTTTGCTAAGTACATGTCTAAGGGCTCTCCACTTAATCTCTTAACAATACCAGCTATAAGAGAAACTGCTTCGTTATTATATTGAGAAACCAACCCTGGTTCACTATCTAGCTCTAATGATAATACATATTCCAAACAACTATCTGCACTAATAAGTTCCATATCGTGTCCTAAGGTTTTTATTCCCGAGGTATGGGTAAGAATATGCCAAATGGTTATATCCTTCTTTGGATCATTCGATAGGGACGGGAAAATTGACTTCAAGGGTGTATGTAAAGTATCAAGATGCTTTTCTTTTAAAAGCAACCCTATTGCAGTAGCAGAAAATACTTTAGTTAAAGAGTTAAGTTGTATTTCTTTATAGTTTCCAGTGTAATTCTGGTGATAGATTATATTGTCAGTTACAACAATAAATTCATCTGATTCCTCTTTTTGACAGTATCGATCAAGAGCTTTTAATTCCCCTTCATCAACATTTACAATTCCGTATTTAAAAGGTAAACTCATTTTTCAACCCCTCTCCTAAATTTTTCCAATTGATGGACTCTCATAGATTTGATATGTTGCTTTTTAGGTCATATGAGCAATGCTTGGTTAAATACACTTATCTTTATTACAGTATTTATTCAGCAATCACCCCTTATTACAAAGCATCCATTCACTCTAAGTTTTTCTCATAACAATTACATTCATGTACCCGATTGAATCTTGACTTAACCTCTTCCTGATTAGGGCCAGAATAGTGGGCAAAGGCTTGTATGACCCGGAATTCCGTCTCAGTATTCTCCCCTAATACCTTCTCAAGTTCGTTCTCTCCTTCAAGATACACATGCAAATAAGAATAGGTCTGATCAAAGCCCTTCTTTTCATACCAGTTATTAACCCACTCATCATCCCTAGTCCAGGCCTCAAAATAATCCAGTCCCTGTGCCTTGGCTATCTCTTCAGCCTTTTCTAATAGCTTACTAGCAATTCCCATCCTCTGGTAATCTGGATGTGTAGCTAAGTGCCAAATCATTCCACCGAGACCGCTTCCCTTTGTACATACGGCTCTTTCCTCAGTATCATGCTCAATATCTAATAAGCCTACAATTTGATTATTATGTAGAGCGACAAGTTCAATGGCAGGATTTTGATATTCTTCCTTTTTATTTAGGACATTATCAAAATATGCGGTGTCTAAAAAGGCAAGAACCCTACAGCGGAGCCAACCCATTTCATCCTTGGGATTATAATGTCTAATTTCCATATTTAAATCCTCCTAAAGAACTCTCTTATCCTTTCTCAAATTAACCCTTTTGTTAAATAGTCAGACGGATTAACCTTATATTATCATAGTATGATTCATGCTTCCTACACTTATTTTTTTAGCTTCAAATTAATAATAAACCTCTTCCTCATCGAGGTGAGGAAAAGGTTTATCAACTAGAATTTCCCCTTATATTTACCTATCTATAAATTTTATTGTCTTTATTAGTTCAAGTAATTCATCGCTCGCCCTATCCAGGGTTTCCTTAGACAGGCGTTCATCCTTCGGATAGGTTCCTAATTGAACATCAAAATATATGGCCTGAGGGACTTCCTTAGAACCAATTACACCAACAATATATTGACGAACACCATCTTCATCTACAGCCCTTTCCATTTGCGTATGATAAATTGTCGACTCTTCCAGGTCGATCCTTTCCATATCTTGGACATATTCAGTAGTTGCATCAGGATAGACATGTATTTTAGATAATAGGTCTTCCCCTTCTTCATATCGCTTTAAATATAGTTCTAGTTCATTGCCTCTATTTGATAACTCTTCTACTTGATAAGGATATAAAAAGTTTGCTATCTCGGACCTTTTACCTTCTCCAGTTATGCTATCTAAGAAAAGCATATCCGCCGGAAAGTGCATGGTATATCTTTCCGTACGGGATTCATATAAATAATACCCTTCCTTAACCTCTTTTGTTGAAAGCATATGTTTTCTTGTGTTTTCATCTTGAAAAGCTCTTACATTTGGTAATTTGGAGGGTTTTGCTTCTTGAATTTCTTCCTTATTTAATTCCTTATTAGACATGCAAGCTGTAAGCAAAATTGCTAGAAAACATAGGAAAAGTATCCTTCTCATAAACTGACAACCCCTTCATTAGCAAGTATAAATTTTGTAGATTTACTCACTGTAATTAATTGTCTATATTAACCTAATTATATTATCCTGTCCAATGGATTTTTCATTCAATTAAATGGCTTAGTAAGTCAAAAACCTTTCCCACAAAATGACAAAGGTTAAATAGACAATCTAGTATAAACTAAAGAGTCTTATGACTTCCATGGGGTATCAGCGATTGTTATAAGTTTAAGCACCTTCATTCATATCCCTTTGGGCATAACCCCAGAATCCTATTGCTATTAAGATAATACTAATCACAGTTATAGTAAGAAATACAAATCCATCAAAACTTTCCATGGGTATTTGAGGGATCCAACTTTGTATAGCCGTATTTATAAACCACTTCGGAAGGTCGATTAGGCCACTGAAATAATTTAATAAAAAGGAAAAGGTGAGATACACATACACTAGCTTGCCCAGTTTTGGCGCCCAGCCCAGTGCTAATGCCGCTAGACCTATAAAGAATAAAACAGAAGGGAAGAGATTAAATCCTGCAGCAAAAAAATCAACAAGCTTCATCCCCTCACTATCTCCCATGACAGATATAGCAACACCTCCGAGACTAGCTGCCGCTAACAACATCCCGATGGCTGATCCAAATATCGATAGTCCTATACTGGTCCAATATAATTGACCGCGACTTACTTGTGTTGAGAAAATTTGGCTTAAATGTGATCTGTTTTCCTCTGAATATAATTTATTTACAATTGCAATTGGTAGAATGGACACCAAGGCAACCATGACTATCATAATCGTGCTTGTAAAGGATTCTTCAATAGTAAATCCTGATTGAGAAAACATTTGCTTCATCATTTCATTACTTTCTATAAAGGCCTGCATATCTCCATAAATTGAGCCATAAGCAGCTCCCATAATCACGAAGCTTATAAACCAACTTATGATGATCCCTTTATTAAGCTTAGTAAACAATCCATGAACGGATAGTAAGGATTTTTTCGCACTTCCACGACCCTCTCTTTGTGGTAAATAACCTGCACCCATATCTCGATTTCCTTCTAGTATCACGGCTAAGCAAACTAGTAGAATACTAAATATCAAAGAAAAAACAATAGGTAGCCAGTTATTATCTGTAAAAGGGAAGGTTAAATATGTCCAACCCAAGGGATTCGCCATCGAGAGCTTAAGATTAGAGACGTCTGTTCCAGCACGAACAATGTATAGAAAGCCTATTATTCCTAAAGTTGAACCAGTCGCAGCAGATGACGTAGGCATAATTTGAGCCAGAACTAAGGCAATTCCAGCCCCCATAAGACCGGCCACAGCAACCGAGACAGCAAACAATAAGGAACCTTGGAAAGTAATCGTATCCGCACCGAAGCTTATCATAATTCCCGTAATGAATAGCGCAAGAACTCCATTAATAAAAGCCACTTCTAGAAAAGCTGCAAGGGAATTTGCCTGACGACCGATTTGAAAAGAACGAAGGAGTTCTGTAAGCCCCAAATCCTCTTCCTTTCGTGTATGGCCAATGATGTGCAAGACTGAAAGAATCATAGCAAACAAACTACAGAAGAGTAACATTTCATGGGAATACATGGCTCCCAAGGTATAATCACTACCTGACTCAATGGGTGTTGGACCTACCATAGAAATCATTGCAGGATTTTGTAAGGTTTCGAACATCCCTATTAAACCCTGACCCTTTGCCATTTCCTTAAAAGCCGGGACAAACCCAGCAGAAAATAAACTCAGTCCTAGTATCCAGAATGTTATCTTTTTCCAATCACGCTTTACATACTGGATAAACAATAGATCCCAACGAGCAAATTTTTCTTTCATAAAGATCAACCTCCTTTCTAACCTTTAGCTTTCATAATGACGCATGAATAAATCTTCTAAAGTCGGTGGAACGGATTCAAACTTAGTCACACCGAGTTTACCCGCTTCTAATAAAATCCTATTGAGATGTTGATTATCAACAGAGAAGGTTACCTGATCTTCTCTTTGAACAAAATCATGTACTCCCTCTAAAGATTCAATCTTTGCTAGATCTCCTTCAGTTACTAGTGTCACGGTTGAACGAGTTAGATGGCGCAACTCTTCTAGGGTTCCCCTTTCTACAATTTCACCCTGACGAATGATGACAACTTTATCGGCCAGACGTTCAACTTCACTTAAAATATGAGATGAGAGCAGGATGGCTTTCCCAGCATTTTTTAGCTTTTCCACTTCTTCTTGAAAGACTTGCTCCATTAAAGGATCAAGACCTGATGTTGGTTCATCAAAAATATAAAGATCAGAGTCCGCGGCTAAGGCAGCAATTAGACCCACTTTTTGACGGTTTCCCTTTGAATATCCTTTTGCTTTTTTCTTTGGATCTAATTCGAATCGTTCAATTAAATAATCACGTTTTTTCTTGTTACCACTTCCGTGCAATTTAATAAATAAATCGATAATTTCCCCGCCCGTTAAATTCCCCCAAAGAACAACATCCCCTGGGACATAAGATATCCGCTTATGTATTTCAAGACTATCCTTCCAGACGTCTTTCCCGAAGATTTTCGCTAGGCCAGCATCGCGCTTTATGATTCCCAATAGTATTCGAATAGTTGTAGATTTACCTGCACCATTAGGTCCGATAAAACCAACGACTTCTCCAGATTGAATATTAAATGACACATCACTTAAAGCTTCAAATTTACCAAACCTTTTTCGGACGCCTTCTACCTTTAATATTTCTGACATACAGTACCCTCCTTATTTTTTATAAAAACTGTACTTTAACAGATCGGCATACTTTCTCCATTCTTCAAAATAATAGTCTCCAAAATTATCTACATTTTCAAAGCTATCAATTTGCTCTAATGCCTTATCCCCTAAGCCAAACATCGTCCAATTTAATATCTCAATCGCCTTTTCGATATCGATATCCTCTCGGAATTTACTATAATCAATATCCTCATATAACTTTAATAAAGCTTCATCATATACCCTATTAATACTTTGCTTGGCAATCTCTTTAACCTCTGCCGATTCTTCATATTTAAGAGAGGCGAAGAAATCAAATACAAGTGGATGCTTTTGCTGCACATAAAACTTCTCTAAACCAGCTTTTTCTATTCTCTGGAATAAGTCCCTTTCCCCTTTATCTATCTTATTATTTAAATGTTCGATTATTTTATTGCAGTAATAAATTAAATAAAGATAAAGATCCTTCTTACTATGAAAATAATTAAATAAGGACCCTTTCGAAATCTTAGCCTCTTTTACAATCTCATTTGTAGAAGCTTTATCAAAACCGCTCCGAACAAACTCCTTTATAGCAGCATTTATAATTTCCTCTTGTTTTTCAGATTTAAGATTTTTAAATTTAGAGTACATTTACAATCCCCCTATGAATGACCGAATTGGTCAATAATAATTATAACTAAATTGACCGAATTGGTCAATAGGGTAGGCAAAATATAATAAATGGCTAAAAAGTTACTTGTTTCATCTAAAAGGACTATATGCAGATCACATAAAAACTTAGCCAATCAAAGAATGAATAAAATCAATAACTTCCTGTCTTTTGTTCGACATAGGCAATCCAATCGTAAATTTATAACTATGATTATCCTTTAAATGTATGACTACACCATTAGGGGACACTCCTAATATTCTTGCCGCTTCAATGGTTTTAATTTCACTTACAGAAATCACCAGATCCTTCTTCTGGACATTAAAAGAATGAGGCGTAAAATACATTGCTTCATTCGTAATCTGTAATTTCCCACCCACATATTCAATGCCTCTTTTTAAATTAGCCTTTAAATCTAATTGAACCTCTTCTCTTGGTTCCATGACCTTCCCCTCCTTTAAAACTAATAAGATTTTAACCTATAGAATTTGCTATAATGTGTGATTTTCATTTTAGCAGAAAACTTTCCAACAAAAAACCCTCTCCCACAAATATGAGAAAGGGTTTGATAGACGATCCGGACATTTGTTGCTACCATGACTAACCTATCATTGTCTTTTATTATGTGGTACAAAGACTCTTTATGTTTCACTTCGTCTTATATGGTTAGAAGAGTGTTCTCATGTTCGTCTATGACTTGGTAAGTGAAATAGTTATTCGTCTTAAAGTTCTCACTTACTGCTTGCAAGAGAATTTTATGATGTTGATAAATTGAAAAGTGATTCTTTAGGTGGAGAATAGAGCTTTTCATTTTCATCTTCTCCAATTAACTCACCGTCTCTTTTGTAAATAAGGATATATTAAAATTCATTTAACTTCTCCAAATAATCTCTCGTCTCTTTCTCCCAATCATCATACTCGTCTTTAACGTGATCAAAGATGACTTTTTCTATCGCCTTATATTGCTCGTTATTAGAATTATAGCCACCGACACTTCTTATCTTTCCATCTTGGTAAAGGGTAATTCTACTACCGCTCCCATCATCTACGCCATAATCTGTTACATCATATGGAAGTGAGTGAAATTTATTCTTTTTCATTACCTCTTTTATCTCTTCCACTTCTTCGGGCGATATCTTTTTTTCAATGACAGGCGCATCTTGGCCCACTTCCATTTCAATCTTACCAATCGAATTAATCACTTCTTCTGTATAAACTGTTATATTCCCATCATTGGATATTGTTATATTTTTAGGAAAGTGATCTAAGTATGTTCCCGCTGCCGCAAGATAACGATTTAGTTTTACGAAAAACACCTCGTCCAGCCGTTCCATCTCTTCAATAAAACTCTCTCTACTATATTTTCCACCGATCTGAGGAATTTTAACATCATAAGTATCATTTCGTTCTAAAACAAGTGAGTTTTCATTTGCACGGGAATAGACACCATCTTCTTCACTCGCGAATAATAAATAAGTGGTGTCTTCATGAATTAAACCTTCATCCTTATCTAGGTAAAATTCAATTGTATCCCCCAGACTTTCCCCCGCACTGTAGATAAGTTCTTCTATTTTCATCGTATAAAGCCCTTCATCACGATGATTGTTTATCCCATCTAACCTCAGGAAGGCAATTAAATCCACTTCTTCCTTGAACTGATCGAAACTACTCACTTCCTTATCTTTATCAGTTTCTGCACAGCCTACTATGATTAAACTTACAAATAAACCTATTACAAATAATATATTTTTATTAATGAATACCTCTCCTTACTCAAATTCATGTCAATTTACATAAATATCTTCTCTTCCATATTATCATAAATAAAAGGCTTGAAGTATAGGAAAAGACTGATATAAATGACTTTATGTGTTATTCATTAGAGAAGCGATTTCTACTGTACGTTTTGCTTGATTGTAACACCCGTAACATAAGGGTTCCCATCTGCTGAAAAAATAGATTTATCTGAATAAATAGGTGTTGTAATAATTTCTCCCGCAATGTATCTTTGATGTGTATAAGAATAAAATAGTCACTTCTTGTCCACTATCAATTGCAGCCATTCCAACTGCAAGGCTTATATCATGTTGGCGTTTTAAACGTGATGTTTCCTGCATATTAAACATCCCTTTTTAATTTATCCATTATATCAGATACAATTTAGAAATTAATATACATGTACACAAAAAACCTCTACCACATAAATGAGAAAGGATTTGATAGACAATAATATAGATTAACGTTTTGAGTTTTATCAAAAGCCATTTTACGGATAGCCAATCTAGCTGAGTCCCGTTCCATCAATATCTTCATTCATATAAAATGTATAGATAAGGACTTCAATAGACTCAACTTATTTTACTTTACATCTTTTTGCATCATTATAAAGGTGATTGTTGGTAAGATACTTAACTTTTCATTCAACAATCGTGCTCGATTGAGGAAGACTGCAATGAAACTAAAGGTACAGGTTTATCTTTAGTTTATATTCTCTCATTTTTTTGCTTTCAAAGTTCTGTATTTATACAACAACCATGTCTTTACATTTGACTCACGATTCTTATGTGTAGATACTCTATTTATGAAATAAAAATCATCTGAATGAACTGCTAGATGATTTATTGGTTTAACAAAATCGTGAGAGATCCATTCATCAAAATGAATATTTCCATTATCCGCTGGTTTAAACACTTTCTTCGGTAGGATGTATAGCTTTCCCGAAGTCCATGGATTTTTCTCCATTGTGGATTTGTTCAAAGAATAATAGTGGTATTTCTTGTTTTTATAAACTAAACAACCATTTCTAAAGCTACCAACTAACTTGCTACGATCAAAAACAGCATAAAACATTGCCCATATAGGATCTGATGACGCAAAAACTGCTTTCGTTTTCTTACCATTAAAAAGCGTTTGTTCCCGCGGTTCGAATATATCTATATCCGAATTATTAGATCCATGAAAAATAAAATCTCCATGAAGAGATATATATTGCAAAAATCTATATTTCGGAAAAGGTAACTCTTTAGTAATTAATTGACCCTCATAGATCTTTGATATCAACTCATCATATTCAACAATTTCTTCTGTAGAAAATTCCATCTTTGGTGAAGAATACAGTAAAGTTTTCATGAAAATAGAAATCATATTCTTGAATAACCCCCTAAGTGAACTTTTTCATTTATACAACTAAATGGCCCGTTTGTAGAATAGCCATAAATATCTATCCCCATATAATAATAATAAAATGATTAAAATCACTAAATAATTAAATGTTAAACTAAAACATAACTTGATCCTCTTATCCACGTTCTTAATTTTCTATAAATTCCTTAACCTATATTTTGACTTATATCATTACTTTATAACAACAAAAACCCTCTCCCACAAATGTGAGAAAGGGTTTGATAGACAACAATATAGACTAACGCTTGGAAAATTGTCCCTTTTTACGTGCTTTACGACGACCGTATTTTTTACGCTCGACCATACGTGCATCTCGAGTGAGGTATCCTTCACTCTTAAGTGCTGCACGGAAATCAGGATTTGCTTGTAAAAGTGCTCGAGAAATTCCGTGACGGATTGCTCCAGCTTGTCCTGTGTATCCACCGCCATTTACGTTAACAACTGCATCATATGTTCCTTCTGTTTCAGTTGCTACGAATGGTTGGTTAATTAAGATTAATTGAGTTTCATATGGAAAAAAGTCTTTTGAATCTCGTCCATTAATTAAGAAACGACCTGTGCCTGGTACGAGACGTACACGGGCTACGGATGTCTTACGACGACCTGTACCTTGGTATTGTACTTCTGCCAATGTTTTTACCTCCCTTTAATTATCCACGAAGTTCGTATACTTCTGGTTGTTGTGCTTGCTGTTTATGTTCTGATCCTTGATATACGTGTAATTTCTTAGCCATTTTGCGTCCTAAAGTATTCTTTGGAAGCATTCCTGCAATAGCTTTTTCTACTACTCGCTCTGGGAACTTTTCGATCATTTCTGCTGCATTTCTCGCCTTCAGTCCGCCAGGATGATTTGAGTGACGATAATACATTTTATCTGCTAATTTGTTTCCAGTTAATTCTACTTTATCTGCATTAATAATAACAACATAATCACCAGTATCTACGTGTGGTGTGTATGTTGGTTTGTGCTTACCACGTAAGATTGTTGCAACTTCACTTGCAAGACGACCTAGACGCTGTCCTTCAGCATCAATTAATAGCCACTTGCGTTCAATGTTACCCTCATTTGCCATGAATGTACGCATGATTTTCCCTCCGTATCTTTCAAAATCTCAGTTCTTATTCCTATATTTTCAACACTAGTTAGTTCCGGGGCTAACTTGTGGTTAGAAATAAATCGCCATAGTCCATATTAAACTAAATTACCCTACTATGTCAAGAGTTATCGCATGTTTATTCATAAAAAACTTCCCATAAATAAGGCCCTGGGGTGGGGCTGTTTTCCCCAGGAGAGTCCGGTCCCTTTTCTCCAGTAAAGCAGGGATTTCTTCCGCCTGTAATTTCCCTTTTCCAATATCAATTAAGCTACTTACCAGGATGCGAACCATATTGTATAAAAACCCGTCTCCACGAAAGATAAATTCGTATTCCTTTCCGCTTCTTATACAATCCACATCAAATAGGGTCCTCACCTTACTCCCTTTGGCTGTAGATTTCGCAGACGCAAAACTGGTAAAGTCATGAGTGCCGATAAAGCGCTCACAGCCTTTGAGAATGGCTTCTAAATCAAGATCCTCCTTGATTTGGTAGGTATAATTCGCCCTAAATACATCATAATCCTGGGAAACCCTAATAAAATAACGATACTCCTTGGCCACCGCATGGTATCTCGAGTGAAAGTCCTCATCAACCGGAGAAACCTCGTGAATGTAAATATCATTGGGTAGCAAGCTATTTAAGGCCCGCTTCCAGTCCACATTAACAAGATGATGCTCCGGAGTAAAATGGATAGTTTGAGCCTTTGCATGTACACCTGCATCTGTTCTTCCGGAACTATATACTTTGACATAGTCTCCCTTATGAATGGTTTGAATAGCCTTTTCTATGGATCCTTGGACAGTTCTTTTATTCGGTTGTATTTGATAGCCCGAAAAGTTAGTTCCATCGTAGCTAATGATACATTTTAATTTCTTCATCATCACCAAAACCTTTTAATAACTTCTTACAAGAAATAGCGCCGCGATTACCAGGACGAATAAAACTAAGATCATAAAGTCTATTCTGACCAGCTGTAACTCCCTTAATCTCGAACGCCCTTCCCCTCCTTGGTAGCCCCTCGCTTCCATAGCCATGGCTAATTCCTCAGCCCTTTGGAAGGCACTAATGAATAATGGGATCAATAAGGGTACGACTGCCTTAATTCGGTCTTTAATGGGTCCTGTCCGAAAGTCAACTCCTCTGGAAGCCTGTGCCTTTGATATCTTATCCGTTTCCTGAAGTAGGGTGGGAATAAATCTGAGGGATATCGACATCATTAGGGCTAACTCATGTACAGGAAATTTTATTTTCTTTAAAGGTGCCAGCATGATTTCAATGGCATCAGTTAGTTCAATCGGTGTCGTCGTAAAGGTAAGTAAAGAGGTCATCATAATAAGTAAAAAGAATCGAAGTGAGATTGCGAATCCGCGAATGACTCCTCCAGAATAAACTTTAAAATTAAGGATTTCTAAAAGAACATTTCCTTCCTTTGTAAATAGAATGTGTAACATAAAGGTGAATACGATTAAGAACCAAATTGGTAAGAGTCCTCGTATGATATACCTAACAGGAATCTTGGTTATGAGTATAGCTGTCAGCGTAAAAACCGTTAATAAACCATAGCTAAATAGGTTATTTGCGAAAAAGACGAAAATAACGAAGAAGAAAATGATCGATATTTTTGTTCGAGGGTCTAATCGGTGAACGATTGAGTCCCCGGGTATATATTGCCCAATGATGATATTCATTTTATTGTGCTCCTTGAATAACTTGCTTGATTTCTTTAGCAATCTCCTCAAAGGATTGGCCCCTATAGGGAATATCTATGCCAACTTTATGCTTGAACTTGCCTAAGAATCGAATAATATCTGGCTGGTCTAAATGCACAGCCTGTAGGGATTCTTTATCAGAGAATACTTCAATCGGATCTCCCTCTCTGTAGATTGTTCCCTTATTTAATATAATGACATGTTCGGCATATTTTAAGGCATCTTCCATACTGTGGGTGACAAGGATCGTCGTAAGGCCTTCCTTTTTATGTAGATCGTAAAACATGTCCATCATTTCCTTTTGACCTCTAGGATCGAGGCCTGCCGTAGGTTCATCGAGAACTAGGACACCTGGCCTTGTCGCAAGTACCCCAGCTATTGCTACTCGCCTCATTTGACCACCACTTAAATCAAAGGGAGAGCGGTCCAATAAATCTAAGGATAAGCCAACCTTAGGCATCAGGTCTTGAATAGAGGCTTTGATTTCTTCTTCGGAGAAACCAAAGTTTGTCGGGCCAAAGGAAATATCCTTTTCTACAGTCTCTTCAAACAATTGGTGCTCCGGGTATTGAAAGACAATCCCTACTTGGCTTCGTAATTGCTTCATATCCTTAGGTCTTTCTTCATTTGTAAGGACATTCTCTCCAACGGTCACCCTTCCTGCACTTGGCCGTACAAGGCCGTTTAAATGCTGAATTAGGGTGGATTTACCCGATCCTGTATGTCCAACAATCGCGACATATTTACCAGAAGGAATATGGAAGGATATATCGGTTAAAGCTTGGTGGGCGAAGGGTGAGTTCGCCTGATAAATATAATTTACATGTTCAAAGGTGATGTCCATGATTCCTTCTCCTTATTTCCATATATTTTTAAAAAGACTTCTTGAAATTTACCGTATCACATTACATTGCATAGCTATTATTATAACATAAAGAGCTAGAATATATTAGAATCAAGCCATGAAAATAACGGCTACACATTTTCATGCATAGCCGTTTCGCCTTTATTTATTTCTATTGAATTGAACTTCTTACCAAAGGCTGCCCTCTTGTTCTTTTACCTCTTCAGGGATTTCAATCGCTTCTACATTATTAATATTTAAATAGGTACTCTCCATATTTTGCCGGATATCAATAGTCATTCCTTCTGATTCTATGCTTAAGGTGAAATTTAATACAAAGGAGGAAGTCTCATAGGTGTTTTTATCAATTTCCATAATATATTCTAATTCCTCGACCTGGGATGACGGGGACATACTAAGGTCCTCGCCAACTAACTCTTCTAAATTCCCGCTTGATTGTTCGATTAACTTGCTATAGGCATCCTTTGATTCGTCACCATCAGCATATAAGTGTAAGACATAGGCGTCCCCTGTCTCTTCAATGGTAAAGTACTCTAAAGAGTTTTCAATAGCTACTAATTGATC
>Ga0079226_10000298_pt1 | contig 33438 bp, 30 predicted proteins | sample Poulit2014_FD_76345 | JGI IMG/M metagenome (GOLD analysis project Ga0079226, IMG submission 76345) | Agricultural soil microbial communities from Georgia to study Nitrogen management - Poultry litter 2014 | ecosystem: Environmental > Terrestrial > Soil > Agricultural land | place: USA: Georgia...
AGCCTAGTGGCCTGTATTGGTGGTGGCTCCAATGCCTTGGGCTTATTTCATCCATTCTTAGATGACAGCAGCGTGCAGATTTTTGGGGTTGAAGCCGCAGGTCGTGGTCTTAAAACCGGCGAGCATGCTGCCAGCTTACAGGGGGGCACACCTGGAGTGTTGCACGGTAACCGGACTTATCTGTTGCAGGATGATGATGGCCAGATTTTAGATGCCCATTCGATTTCTGCAGGGTTGGATTATCCGGGCATTGGGCCAGAGCACGCTTGGTTGCATGAAACCGGTCGAGTTGAATACAGCTCTGTGGAAGATGATGAAGCCATGGCAGCTTTTCAATTGTGCTGCAAGCTGGAAGGGATTATCCCAGCATTGGAGTCCGCCCATGCCTTAGCCGAGGTGTTTAAACGCGCCCCCCAGTTACCTAAAGATCACTTAATGGTGGTGAACTTATCTGGCCGTGGCGATAAAGATATGCAAACAGTAATGCACCATTTAGAAACACAGGAGCCATCAGTATGAGCCGGATTAAAAGTTGTTTTGCCAAGCTTAAAGAACAAAATCGTGCCGCTTTAGTGACTTTTGTTACCGCTGGTGATCCAGATTACGACACCGCCATGCGCATTTTTAAAGGCTTGCCTGAAGCGGGCGCTGATGTCATCGAGTTGGGTGTACCCTTTACTGATCCCATGGCGGATGGTCCGGCAATTCAATTGGCCAATATTCGTTCTTTGAAAAACGGTCATACCTTGCGCAAAACCTTGCAAATGGTGACTGAGTTCCGTAAAGACAATCAGCATACGCCCGTGGTGTTAATGGGTTACTTTAATCCTATCCATCACTATGGTGTGCCGAGCTTTATTGAGGATGCAAAAAACGCCGGTGTGGATGGTTTGATTGTGGTTGATTTGCCTCCGGAGCATAACGAGGTGTTTTGCGACCCAGCGCAAGCGGCCGGTTTGGATTTTATTCGTTTAACGACGCCAACCACGGATGATGTGCGCTTACCCAAGGTGCTCAATAACAGCTCTGGTTTTGTTTATTATGTGTCTATTGCGGGGGTCACCGGTGGAAAACCAGCCACCATGGAACACATTGCAGAAGCAGTGGCGCGCATGCGTCGCCATACCGAGCTGCCAGTATGCATTGGTTTTGGTATTCGCACTCCAGAACATGCCGCTAATATTGCGCGTATCGCCGATGGCGCAGTGGTGGGTTCGGCTTTTGTTGAATTAGTTGAACAAGCCAGTAGCGCAGATGAGGCTGTTGAGAATGTCTTGGCTCGTTGCCGCGCCATTGCCGAAGGTGTTCACCGTGCGCGTGAATAGCGCACAGTGAACTGAACTTATACACTCAGAGCTTATGGACGAGGGCCGAACAGCTCGATCAGTTGTTCGCCCTGCGGCGCACCTGGGTGCATTTGTAGCATGCCAGTGGGGTCAAGATAGAGAATAGCCGGTGTGCCGCTGGCGCCTAAGCGGGCCATCAGTTGTTGGTTGTCATCCAATTGTTGGCGCTGTTGATCGGCGATGGTTTTTATTTCCTGAGCAGGTTTCTTGCCACTTTCATTGTCTTTTAAAGCTGCAGCAGGGTTCTTTGCGCTGAGCAGATAGGCGGCTTTCTTTTGACTGCTTTCACCCAGGGTACCCACCATGACGTGGCGTAACTGTAGTTTGCCGGCATCCACCCATGGCCGCGCGTCATTCCATAGGCGCTTACAATACGGGCAGTTTGGATCGGTAAACACATAGACAAATTTTTCTGCGCTATCTGAGCCGTCGGCAATCCAAGCGCTGTCTTTTAGTGTTTCCCACATGATTTTGCTTTGCGGTCGGCTAACTTTCTCTTCAATCACCGCACCGGTTAAGTCTTCGCCTTCCGCATTCAGCAAGCTACCAATCAGCGCGTGCTGGCCATCTTCAGTGACGTACAGGGCTAGAGGGCGGCCATTATATAAGGCGGTATAACCGGTTAATCCGCTGGGCGCATCAAAACGATCAAGCACCTCGATACCTCGGTCACGCATTGCTTCAATAGGGGCTGGGTAGCCCTCTGCTTGAACAAAAACTGGCAAGCTTAGCAAAGCTAAAGCCGGTAAGATTTTTTTCAAAGTCATAGTGATTCCTCAAGTTCGACCTGTTGATCGTCTGGGCTGATGTGGCGTAACGCATGCTTTAAACTGGCATGTGAGAGCTCACCTAAATGGTTATTTTTTAAAGCGCCATCAGCACTGTAAAACAATGTGGTGGGTAAAGATAATGATCCGACCGCTTGGCCGACTCGGCCACCGGTATCAAGCAATACATTACGTAAGCTCAGTTGCTCTTGTGATAAGTACTTATCAACCAGTGTCTGCCCTTCCCCTTGGTTAACAAACACAAAGCGCAGATGGGGGTTGGCTTCTTGGGCAGCGGCCAGCACCGGCATTTCGCGGCGGCATGGCGGGCACCAAGTGGCCCATAAATTAATCACCAAGGGCTTACCGGCTAAATCTTGCAGGGCCACGGGCTGACCGTCAATGTCCCGTAAGGATATTTCAGGTATTTGCTGACTGCTTTGCAATGCGCTGAGCACAGAAATACTGGCGCCCCAAACAACAAAGCCGATACACACGCCAATTGCCAGTGGCACCCGTAATGGTGCTTGTCGCCACGCTTGGTAGACACCCATTAATACCGCGGCGCTAACCCCAGGGAGTAATAGAAAGCCCCCGTCGCGAATATCGATAATCTGCCAAATGTTATCTGCGTACTGTTGAAAATATTGGCTTACAAAAGCGGCACGGGCCACTATGGCGCCGGCAAATAACATGCTAAATAAAGCAGACTCTGGGTTGCTGCCGCGTTTTCGACCGATTAACCAGCCACTGATCCAAGCAATAAAAAATGCACCATAAAGCAGGGCTAAATCCATTGGAATAGCCAAAGGGCCCAAGTTAAAACTCAGCATTAATTGTCCTTTTGTGCATTACTCAAGTGATGTAAGAATTCTTTAGCCGACACCTCACCGGTGATCCGTTGCTGGCGCTGTTCCTGCCCTTGAGGGTCAATAAACAAAAAGGTCGGTGGTCCCATAATTTGTAAGTCTTGCATAAATCGTTGTTGCTCAGCGCTATTTAAAGTGACATCGGCTTGCAAGAAACGTATGTCTGTTAAAGCGGCTTGTACTTCAGGTTTAGCAAATACAGTTTTTTCCATGACTTTGCATGAGACACACCAGTCCGCATAAAAGTCCAAGAGCACCCATTTACCGTCCAGTTCAGCTTGCTTAAGTTGTGCTTGCAGTTGCTGCATATCAGCGAAACGTTGTACCTGGCTGCTGATCGCAGTTTGCTGGTTACTCATGGTGAAGTGAGCCAGTGGCCGTAGCGGATCGTTGCCGCCCGCAGCTGAACCCAGCAACATAATGCCGCTCCAAATACCTAACAGCAAAGCAAGGTAGCGGCTAACAAAGCGCCAGCTGGGTCGCTCAATAATGCTTATGTGCACTGCCACAGCCAGCAGTAAGGCTGCCCATAATGCTAAAAATAGCGGTCCACTGACTACCGGACGTAGGATAAAAATAGCTGTAGCCAAGAGTGCATAACCAAACACGCGACTGATGTGTTGCATCCAGTTACCGGGCTTAGGTAGCCAACGCATACCAATGCTAATGGCCAGTAATAAAGGCAGGCCACTGCCCAAACCTAAAGAAAATAAAGCCAAACCACCGCGCACACTGTCGCCGCTTTGTGCGATATACAGCAGCGCACCGGCTAAAGGTGCGGTCATGCAAGGACCCACCAGTAAGGCTGATAAAGCCCCTAAACTGGCTGCGCCCCACAAACTTCCGCCTTTAATATTTTGGTCGGTGCCCTGTAAGCGGTTACGGATAAAGGCCGGCAATTGCAGAGTGTATAAACCAAATTGAGAAAGCGCGAGCAGGATAAAAATGCCCGCAAAAGGAATCAGCAACCAAGGCTGTTGCAGTGCCGCGGCTAAGTTACTGCCGAGGCTGGCGGCAATAACACCCAGTGCGGCATAGACCAAGGCCATGGGCAAGACGAAGGCAATCCCTAGGCGTGCGCCCTGCCAGCCCCCGCTTTTTGCCCCAGTGATGACACTGGTTAAGATCGGCAGCATGGGCAGCATGCATGGGGTGAATGCCAGCAGCAAACCCATCACAAAAAATGCAACGATATTGAGCAACAAGCCTGAGCCTGCTAAGCGTTCAGCAATGGATTGATCTTCAGCTAAGCCGCTTGCTGCGCTGGAACTGCCAGTTGGTGAGCTGCTATCAGCAACAGTGCTGAGTTGTGGTGGATAACATAAACCAGCATCGGCACAGCCTTGCCAAGTCACTTGTAAAGGCAATTGAGCGTTGCTGTCTAAGGGCAACTGCAGTAATTGTCGGTAAACGATTGAGTCGCCGAAGAAATCATCATAGTGATCTGTACCTTCCGGATACTCAATAGGTATTGTCTGGCCATTGGCATCTGTGATACCGAGACTTTTTTGATATAAATAGTGCCCGTCAGTAATCTGCCAAACCAAAACATTGGGCTCGACATCCAACATGGCCTCGAACTGGAAGGCCTCTTCTACAGGTAAAAACTCCTGCTGATTAGTGATAAACCCGTGGCTTAAACTACTCAGCACGAGCAACAGCATGGTCAAGATATAACGCACAGATATTCTCTCTCGCAAATGTTAGCAACACTATGGGTTGACTCAATTAAGACAGTATTAACAATTAAGTGAAGCTGAAGGTATTTTAGCTGGCTGTTAGTCTATTGGGTTATCCTGTGCAGCAAAACCTATCTAATCATTGCTTGTATGTTTTGAGGTTGAGCGCATTTATGCATGTTTTATTGGTTGAAGATGACACTTTAATTGCCCAAGGTTTATTGGCTGGCCTGGAACTGCAAGGTTTTAGTTTGGACCATATGACACATGTGGCTGCTGCTGAACAAGCACTGCAGCTCGGACACTTCGATGCGATGATTTTAGATTTAGGGCTACCGGATGAGGACGGATTAAATTTATTAACTCGGTTGCGTCAAGCAGGTAATGACTTGCCGGTACTGGTGTTAAGTGCAAGGGACTCAGTTATGCAACGGGTTGCCGGGTTAGAGGCGGGCGCCGATGATTATTTGCTCAAGCCTTTTGATCTGCGTGAGCTGGCGGCTCGCTTGCACAGTTTACTCAGGCGCAGCAGTGGCCGCACCACTCACCTGTTTGAGCACCATGGTTTAGTTTTTAACCCCAGCACCCGTGAAGTTTCCCTGCATGGCGAGCAAGTGACTTTATCTCGTAGAGAACAAGCTTTACTGGCCGCGCTGTTACAAAACCCAGGCCATATTTTAAGTGCTGAGCAATTACAAGACAGCCTATATGGGCTTGGTGACGGGGTGGAAAGCAATGCCATTAATGTCCATATTTACAATTTGCGACGTAAATTAGGCAGTGGTGTGGTGCAAACAGTGCGTGGCCTAGGTTATCGAATGGGAGTGCCGGATGACCCTGCGTAATCGTTTGCTGCTGATTCTTGGCGGTACTTTTATTGTGTTGTGGAGTTTAGCAGCGGTTTGGCTGCTGGGCGACTTGCGCCGTGAAATGACAGTGGCTTTAGATGAGCGCTTGGCTTCATCGGCACATATGGTGGCAGGTCTGTTGGAGCAACTGCCCCAGCCCTTACCGATGCACCATTCAAGCCCTTTCAGTGTTGCTCAGCTAGGTTTAGAAAGCGGCTTAGTCTGCCAGGTGCGCTCAGTACGTGGTGAAGTTATAGTGCGCACGCCCAATACCCCTACGGCTAAGCTGGCAGAGCATGGTACTGGTTTTCATGAGGTGACCATCGATAATGAACGTTGGCGTAGTTTTACCGTACAACGTCGGCACTTATGGGTGACCACAGCGGATCGCATTGATGAGCGTGAAAGTTTACTGTCGGCTATTTTGGTGGCTGCAGCTTTGCCGGTTGTTTTAGCTTTAGTGGGTAGTCTTGTATTGATTTGGTTTGGCATTGGCCGCGGTCTAACACCGCTACAGAGTTTGCGCTCGATTTTACAGCAGCGTGATGTGGATGATTTGCAGCCGGTGTTTGTTAAACGTTTACCAAAAGACTTAAAACCCTTAGTGGCCACCCTCAACCAATTGTTTGCCCGTATATCTGCAACCTTGGAACGGGAAAGGCGTTTTACCAATGATGCCGCCCACGAGTTGCGTACCCCATTAACGGCGGTGAAAACCCACTTACAAGTGGCGCAAATGGGCAGCGGTGAGGTGGCGCAACAGGCTCTGCAGCAAGCTGAGAAAGCAGTGGATCGCATGCAGAATGGTTTAGAGCAATTGCTTTTACTGGCGCGGGTGGAGAGTGCCCAAGATTTTACCGAAGACAGTCAAATCACTGCGCAAACCATTGCCCGACATGCCTTGGCTGACTTAATTGCCGTACCGGGTTATCAGCGCATAGAAGTGGTTAGTGAGCTTACTGAAGATGTGCTGGTGGCAGTGCCAGGCTCATTAGCAGTGGCCTCTTTACGCAATCTAATGGACAACGCGTTACGTTACAGCCCTCAAGAAAGCCCTGTTGAATTGTTTATGACAGTGCAAGATGAGCGTTTATTGCTGCGGGTTAGAGATGCGGGAGCCGGCTTGTCGGAGACCCAAATCCAGCAAGCTAAACAGCGTTTTTGGCGCACTGCTAACGGACACAGTGGCAGTGGCTTAGGGTTGGCCATTGTGCAGGCGGTGACTGAGCGCTATGGCGGTGAGTTGCTTTTGCAGCCCTCACCCCAGGGTGGTTTAGATGCTTTGCTTTACTTGCCCTTGAGCAGCACGGGAGGTGCAGCTACTGGTGTTTAGCAAGGCTGGCCCGTTCCAGTTGTTTAGCTTTTTTATAATTAAGCGCCGCAGCAGGTACAGGGGTGACTGTGCCATTTTCCAGCCATTTTTTAAGACGGTTAGCATCTGCCATGTGAGTGTATTTGCCAAATGCATCGAGCACCACTAGTGCAACCGGGCGTTGATTGATTTCAGTTTGCATCACCAAGCAGTGTCCAGCTTTTTTGGTGTAGCCCGTTTTGCTCACTTGAATGCTCCAGTCGTCTTTACGCACCAAGGCATTGGTGTTGCGAAAATCTAAGCGGTAACTTGGTTGGCTGAAAGTAACGGTTTTGTGGCTTGTAGTGCTAAATTGACTGATCAACGGATAATCTTGAGCCGCTTTAATCAGTAACACCAAATCACGGGCACTGGATGTATTGTTTGCTGATAAGCCGGTGGGCTCAACAAAGTGGCTGTTGTGCATGCCCAGTGTGCGGGCTTTATCGTTCATTGCTTGAATAAAGGCACTGTGGCCGCCCGGGTAGTGGTGGGCTAAGCTGGCCGCTGCACGGTTTTCTGATGACATTAAAGTGATCAATAATAAGTCGTGACGACTCAATTGGCTGCCAAGGCGTACTCGCGAGTAAACACCCTGCATTTCTGCAGTGTCTTTGATCACTACTGGCAGTTTTTCATCCAGTGACTGCTTGGCGTCAAGAGTGACCATGGCGGTCATCAGTTTGGTTATTGATGCAATGGGCGCTACCAGCTCGGCATGGCTTGAGTACAAGACTTCATTGGTTGTTAAGTCCATTAACAAAGCGCTGCCTGAGGCCAGTTCTTGTTGTTGAGTTGTGTGTTTTAGTGGCGTTGATGTGGCATGAGCTGAGCTAACGAGCATGCAGCCCACCAGTACGCTGGCTTTAATAAGGTTGTAAACGTTCACAAAAAATACCCAGGTTAATAAATTAAATAATACAGCAAGCAATTCGCCCCACTACTGCAGGTCGCTAGTGGGCTATGGTGACACACAATAACCCAAAGCACTCTAGCTTAGCGCAAGTAATTGCATTGCAAAATATTTATCGGGATGCTGGTTGTCAACAGTCCTGCTTTGCGAGTGTAAGCAGTTGAGTAGGCTGTAATAAAAAAGCCTCTGTGTCCATTCTGAACACAGAGGCTTAGTGCTTTTTGAGTTGGCTGAGTTTAGAAGTCTAAATTGGAAGCTGCTAAAGCATTGTCTTCAATAAAGGCGCGACGGGGTTCTACATGGTCGCCCATTAATGTATTGAAAATTTGATCTGCTTCAATGGCATCGTTAATGGTTACTTGCAGCATGCGACGCTGGCTCGGGTCCATGGTGGTTTCCCAAAGCTGCTCTGGGTTCATTTCACCAAGACCTTTATAGCGCTGTACCACAAGCCGGCGACTGCCCTCTGCTAACAGCCAATCCAGCGCCTCTTTAAAGGTGGAGACAGGCTGTTTGCGCTCACCGCGCATCACATAAGCACCCTCTTCAAGTAGGCTATTGAGTTTGTTGCCTAAGTCGGTGATGGTGCGGTAGTCATTACTGGAGTAGAAATCATGATTAAAAAGTATGTGGTTGGTTAAACCATGGGCTTTAATCTGGATTTCTGGTAGCCAGTAGTTTCTTTCGCTGTCATGGCGTAAGCCAACGGTATACACCTCGCCGGACTTTTCTACTTTATCCATACGTGCTTGCAGTGCATTCAGCCACTGCTGCATGGCAGCTTGATCGCTTAATTGCTCAGGCTCGACACGTGGCAAGTAAATAAAGTGCTCAGTAATTTCATTCGGATACAAGCGTGATAAACGCTCCAAAGTTTTAATCACTGTGCGGTATTGGTTCACCAGCTCTTCAAGCGCTGCACCGGATAGGCCTGGCGCATCAGTGTTAACGTGTAGACTAGCGTTTTCTAGAGCAGCGGCGGTGAGGTAGTCATCCATTGCCTCATCGTCTTTAAGGTACTGCTCTTGTCTGCCGCGTCTCACCTTATACAGCGGTGGTTGGGCAATATAGATGTAGCCGCGTTCAATCAGCTCAGGCAATTGACGAAAGAAAAAGGTCAATAACAGGGTACGAATATGCGAACCATCCACATCGGCGTCCGTCATGATGATGATATTGTGGTAACGCAATTTTTCGATATCGTACTCTTCGCGACCAATACCGCAGCCTAGGGCGGTAATTAAAGTACCCACTTCTTGGGATGAAATCATTCGGTCGAAGCGTGCCTTCTCTACGTTTAAGATTTTACCTTTGAGTGGCAGAATGGCTTGTGTTTTGCGGTCACGGCCCTGCTTAGCTGAACCGCCAGCAGAATCCCCTTCCACAATGTAGAGTTCAGACAGCGCAGGGTCTTTTTCTTGGCAGTCCGCCAACTTACCAGGTAGACCAGCAATATCCAAAGCCCCTTTGCGGCGGGTCATCTCCCGAGCTCTACGGGCAGCTTCACGGGCACGGGCAGCGTCAATCATTTTGCTGACAATGGCGCGGGCTTCAGTGGGGTTTTCTAATAAGTAGTCAGAGAGAAAGCGCCCCATTTCCTGCTCAACAGCTGTTTTCACTTCAGAAGAGACCAGCTTTTCTTTGGTTTGCGAGCTGAACTTAGGGTCAGGTACTTTAACTGAAACAATAGCAGTTAAGCCTTCGCGAGCATCATCGCCAGTGGTATTGACCTTCTCTCGGTTGCCCAGCCCTTCTGCTTCAATATAGTTATTGAGGTGACGGGTGAGTGCGGTGCGGAAACCTATTAAGTGGGTACCGCCATCGCGCTGTGGGATATTGTTGGTAAAGCACTGTAGGTTTTCATTAAAACCATCGTTCCACTGCATGGCCACTTCAACACCAATGCCGTCTTCTTCACGAATGGTAGAAAAGTGGAAGACTTCATTCACTGTGGTTTTATTAAGGTTTAAGTACTCAACAAAGGCTTTTAAGCCCCCTTCATACTTAAAGAGCTTTTCTGTGTTGGTGCGTTCATCGATCAGCTTGATGCCAACCCCAGAGTTAAGGAATGACAGTTCACGAATACGCTTAGATAAAATATCCCAGCTGAATTGGATATTGGCAAAGGTATCCGGTGACGGTTTGAAATGAATCCGTGTGCCTGTCTTATCAGTATCACCAATCGGCGCCATAGGTGCTTCTGGTACACCATGGTGATAGGTTTGCTGCCAAACCTTACCTTGACGGCGGATGGTCATGGTCAGTGTACTGGAAAGTGCGTTTACCACTGAAACACCCACTCCGTGCAAACCGCCGGAGACTTTATAGCTGTTGTCGTCAAACTTACCACCGGCGTGTAATACCGTCATAATGACTTCAGCAGCAGAAACCCCCTCTTCCTCATGGATATCAACAGGGATTCCTCGGCCATTATCTTCGACGGTAATGGACTCGTCAGAGTGGATTATGATGCTGATTTCATCACAATGCCCAGCCAAAGCCTCATCAATAGAGTTGTCTACGGTTTCGAAAACCATATGGTGTAGCCCGGTGCCGTCATCAGTATCTCCGATATACATGCCGGGGCGTTTGCGTACTGCATCCAAGCCCTTAAGGACTCTAATACTACTGGAATCGTACGTTTGTTCTTCGCTCATGCGGTCACTCCCGATGGTGTAATTTGACCTTGTTCCACGTGGAACAAAGAGACTGGTGTGTCCATACGCCAGCCTGAATTCATTAAGTTCTTGTCAATGCTAGTGATAAACACTTGGCATTCTAATTCGTCTAGTAGTTGGCATAAGGCTAAACGGTGCTGCTCGTCCAACTCTGACGATAAGTCGTCTACCAGATAAATGCACTCATTGCGCTTATCTTGAGACAATAAATAACCTTGCGCTATCCTCAGCGCACAAACCACCAGCTTCTGCTGCCCTCTAGAAAGGATGTCTACAGCGTTATTACTGCCAGTGCGTACTCTTAAGTCTGCGCGCTGTGGTCCTGCCTGGGTATAACCTAAGCTGCGATCGCGATCGAAATTTCTTTTTAATACGTCTTGCAGCTCGCTAGATCTGTCCCAACCACGGAAATAACTTAATGTGAGGTCGGGTAGCTCTAATAGTTTAGCTAAAGTTTCTTCAAAAACAGGCTTTAATCGAGCAATATAGGATTGACGCAGTTGGTCAATGGTATTGCTGGCCGTGCATAGTTCATGATCCCAGGCGGCTATCACAGAGCTGTCTATTATACCATGACGTAGGTATGAGTTTCTTTGTCTTAAGCTGGTTTGTAGGCGTTGCCAAGCGCTTATAAACCGATGTTCCACGTGGAACACACCCCAATCTAAGAATTGGCGGCGCAGTTTAGGCGAGCCTTCCAGCAGACGAAAACTATCAGGATTAATTAACTGCAAAGGCAGAAGCTGGGCAAGTTGAGCGGCGCTGCGTGCATTTTGCCCATCAATACGAATTCGCAGTTCAGATTGGCGGTCTCGGTTAACCCCAAGCTTGCTTAGACTACCATCAGTGTGCTCAATTTCTGCAAAAACAGTACAGCTGTCTTGCTCATATTGGATCATGGGTTGTAAGCGGGTGCTGCGGAAAGAACGCGCCATAGCGAGGAGATGGATAGCCTCAAGCACGCTGGTTTTACCGCTGCCGTTATCGCCGTAAAAGATATTAATGCGTGGTGAGGTGTGCAAAGTCACCGGCTGCAAGTTGCGAATACCGGTGATTTGCAGTTGGCTAATCGCCATAGTAGGTGCCTGTTATAGGCGCATAGGCATAACAACGTAAGAAGCATCATCGTTGTCAGCCTCTTGGATCAGTGCGCTGCTATTGGAGTCAGAGAGCACAATTTTGACTTGCTCTGAAGTGGTGGCGCTTAACACATCAAGTAAATAGGTCACGTTAAAACCAATTTCCAGTGGCTCGCCAGTGTAGTCAAGGCTGACTTCGTCTTCAGCAACTTCTTGTTCGGGGTTGTTGGCCTGAATTTTAAGCAGCCCTGTTTCCAGCTGCCAGCGGATGCCGCGGTATTTTTCATTGGACAGAATTGATGCGCGACTTAGGGCGTCACGTAAGTTTTGCCGGCCTGTCAGGACAACCTTGTCACCACCACGGGGTAGCACTCGCTCATAATCAGGGAACTTACCGTCCACTAATTTGGAGATAAAAGTGAATTCTTCGGTGGTGGCGCGAATATAGTTACTGCCGAAAACCACGCTCACTAAAGCATCATCTTCGATCATCAGGCGGGCCAGCTCTAGCACACCTTTGCGCGGCACAATCACCTGATGCTGTACGTTTTCTTCGATTTGTGCAGGTACTGTGCACAGCGCAAGGCGGTGGCCATCGGTGGCAACGGCACGTAACTGCCCTTGCTGTGCCTCAAGTAATAAACCGTTTAAGTAGTAGCGTACATCTTGCTGCGCCATGGCGAAGCTGGTGCGCTCAATTAAACGGCGGATTTGTTGCTGCTCGACCGTAAAGCTCAGTGAGCCTGGAGTTTCTTCCGACGAAGGGAAGTCTGCTGCCGGTAAAGTGGTCAGGGTAAAGCGGCTGCGTCCAGCTTGAATAAGTACACGCTGCTCGTCTACGGTAAATTTAATCAGTGCATCTACAGGTAAGTTTTTGCAGATATCCACCAGCTTGCGCGCAGGCACAGTGATTTCCCCGGGTTGTGCGGGCTCTTCTAAGGTGAGGCGTGCGACCAGCTCAACCTCGGTGTCTGTACCTGTTAAGGACAGGTTTTGTCCGTCGATGACAATCAAAACGTTGGATAACACAGGCATGGTTTGCTTGCGTTCAACAACACCAGTCACCAGTTGCAGTGGTTTTAACAAAGCTTCGCGTTGGATAGTGAAGTGCATGGTTAGATCCTTGCTTAAATTTGCTGACACTGCAGTGTTAGGTAGTTAACGTGCGCAGTAGGTTTTTAAAGTCTTCGCGTATATCCGCATCGGTTTCACTCAATGCGGCAATTCTCCGACAGGCATGCAAAACAGTGGTGTGATCTCGGCCGCCAAAGGCATCACCAATTTCAGGCAAGCTATGATTGGTGACTTCTTTAGCCAGTGCCATGGCCATTTGCCGTGGACGGGCCACCGAGCGTGAACGCCGTTTTGATAAAATGTCGGAGATTTTAATTTTGTAGTATTCAGCGACAGTGCGCTGAATATTATCAATACTGACAAGTTTGTCTTGCAGTGCCAATAAGTCTTTGAGCGATTCTTGGATCAGCTCAACGGTAATTGACTGATTAGTAAAGTGCGAGTGAGCAATCACCCGCTTTAACGCCCCTTCCAGCTCACGAACGTTGGAACGAATCCGCTGTGCAATAAAGAAAGCACAGTCATGGGCCAGCTCTACCCTGCTCTGCTCGGCTTTTTTCATTAAAATAGCGACACGAGTTTCCAGCTCAGGCGGCTCAACTGCAACGGTGAGTCCCCAGCCAAAACGGGATTTTAAGCGCTCTTCTAGGCCGTCAATTTCTTTTGGGTAGCGGTCACTGGTGAGGATCACTTGCTGATTGCCCTCCAGTAACGCATTAAAGGTGTGGAAGAACTCTTCTTGGGAACGTTCTTTTTTGGCAAAAAACTGAATATCGTCAATCAGCAGTGCGTCCACTGAGCGGTAATAGCTTTTAAACTCATTAATGGCATTATTTTGTAAGGCGCGCACCATGTCCGCCACAAAGCGCTCCGAGTGCAAATAAACGACTCGGGCATTGGGGTTCTTTTGCATTAAGTGGTTGCCCACCGCATGCATCAAGTGAGTCTTACCTAAACCCACGCCGCCGTATAAAAATAGCGGGTTATAACCGTGTTTAGGGTTGTCAGCCACTTGCCAAGCAGCAGCACGGGCCAGCTGGTTAGATTTACCTTCGACAAAACTATCAAAGGTAAAAGAACGGTTCAGTGCGCTAACATGCTTAATAGTCCCTTTCGCCGGTGCACTGGGCTGGGCAGCTGGGCTCTGCTGTGACTGCTGGGCAACAGGCGTTGGTGAGGTGTTTGCGAATGGTTCTTGTGCAGGTAAAGTAACCGGTGGCGGGTTAACAACAGTACTGGCAGGCGCTGGGCTAGCAGGACTGGCAGCTGTGCTGCGGGTCTGACCTCTGCTACCTATTTGTAAGGCGATAGCAGGCGCATGGCCATTATTGCGCTCAGCCATAAGCTCAAGCAAGCGGTTAATATACTTGTCATTAACCCAATCTAAAACAAACCGATTGGGTGCGAAAATATGCAGTTCATCGCCAACTGCTTCAACTTGTAATGGACGGATCCAAGTGTTGAAATGCTGAGCAGGCAGTTCATCGCGTAAAAAGTCGACAGACTGTAGCCAAAGTTCGACAGGCACAGAGATCCCTCAAATAAAACATATAGATTACGACCTGCTATTGTAGCTGTCGGCGGAAATGTTATCCACAGGGCTGTGCAAAAGCGCCCATAAAGAATTAATGTGGGCTTTATACAGGGCAATTCACAAAGGTCTAGACAACACAATCAAGGTGGTGGGCATGGTAACGCTGGGAGAACTCTTTGCTTGGCTGCTGGTGGCTTTGGCCATTGCTTGGTTATGGCGTGGGCACGGTGTGCGTGAGCGTGCTTTATGGTATGCCCAGCAGCATTGTAAAACTGAGCAGGTGCAGTTACTTGATGGCAATGTTGCTTTTAAAGGTTGGCGCATTATTGCCGATGTGCGGGGCAAAAAACGTTTAGCCCGGTTGTATAGCTTTGAATTTACTGTCACTAGCCGTGAGCGTTTGCAAGGCACTGTGGCGATGTTTGGACGCTATTTAGGACACATTGAACTGCAGGCCCATCCCGAGCAAGACAGTTTAAGCGAAGCCGTGGTGCATACCCAGCCTCCCCAAGCTGCTGAGTCTACTGCAAAACCTTCAAATGTAGTGGAGCTTGCTCACTGGCAAAAGCGCAATAAAGATTCTTAAGCCGTCTTGAGCATAGGTGACTGCTACTTCACGATTAAACAAAACTGGCTGCGCTGTAGCCACTGAGTTTCTTGTTGCAAGCGGGCAGCCGCTAATGGATTATTTGCCAGCCAATACTTTGGAAAAACCAACGTCAGCTGATTGGTTTGTGCGCTCAGTTGCAGTTCAGACAGGGTTTGCGAGTCTTTTATGGATTGTAAAAGAATAGCCAAGCGCAGCAGTACGCAGAGGTACAGAAGTGGCTGGCCATTCCCTTGAGGCAGCTGTTGGAAGCTCTCGATGGGAATGTTACGGCGGTGGCCGCGTACCAGTAGCGCCAGCATTTGCTGCTCTTGGCGTGAAAACCCTGCTAAATCAGAGTGCTCAACTAAGTAAGCGCCGTGTTTATGATAATGGTAGTGAGCAATATCTAAGCCCACTAAGTGAACGCGGACAGCCCAGCTGAGTAGCTTGCGATGCCATTGATCTGTGAGCTGCCAAGTATTCGCAACCTGGTGCAGAGCCCATTGTGCCCATTGCTCGATGCTTTGGAGTTGTGCGGAGTCTACCGTGGTGCGCTCTGCCAATGCCTGGATAGAGACTTCACGGGGATCCCGTTGCTGCTGTCGGTCGAGTAAATCATAAATCAATCCTTCGCGTAGGGCACTGCTGGAAGGGGTCATTTGGCTAATCTCGAGGGCATCGAAAATCGCTTCAATGATGACTAAGCCAGCCGGTAAAATGCTGCTGCGTGCCGCGCTAACACCAGGAATATTGATTTTATTGATCTCGGCAATCGCTAACACCTGCTGCTTGAGCCATTGTAAGCCTTGGTGATTAATATCACCGGTGCTGAGCCCAGCTTCAACTAATGCTTGGCCTACGGAACAAATTGTGCCCGATGCGCCTATGGTGGCTTGCCAGTTGCTGCGGTGTAGGTTTTGTTCCAGCTCTAATAGTTCTAAACGCGCCGCTGTATAGGCCTGTTGGTAACTTTCTGCTGTGACCTTGCCGTTACTAAAAAAGCGCTGGCTGAGACTGACACAGCCAATTTGTAAGCTGTCACGCAGTTGGGTTGCAAATTTTTGGCCAATAATAAACTCAGTGCTGCCACCGCCTATATCAATCACCAAGCGTTTTTCAGGGCAGTGCAGAGTGTGTGCGACACCCAGATAAATCAGTCGAGCCTCTTCACGGCCGGATATAATATCAATTCGGTGGCCGAGAATCTGTTCAGCCTGTTCGATAAAACGTTGCCGGTTATGGGCGACCCGTAATGAGCTGGTACCTACAATGCGTACCGCGCCTTGCGGCAAATCACGGGTGTATTGGGCAAAACGTTTGAGGCAAGCAAAGCCACGTTGCATGGCATCATCTTGCAGCTTTAACTGCGCATCTATACCAGCAGCGAGCTGCACTTTTTCACCATGATGGGCAAAGATATCCACGCCTTGTTGAGCCGTTTTTGCCAGCACTAGATGAAAACTATTGGAGCCTAGGTCAATGGCGGCAATCATTGGGAAAGGTTGCTGAGCTGAGTGAGACATGCACTATTCCATACGAGTAATAATGCTATCCTGCCATGCTGGGTTTGATTCGCCAATGTAAATCAACGGCTTGAGCAGTGCTTTTAACGTTATCGATATAAAAAAGCTGCCGCAAAGTGTTGGGTTACTTTCGTTACTGGCTAACACAGGCTATGATTAGCTATTATTTTATTTTGCATCCGCGTTTACGGAGAGGTTTCATGAGCGATCATATAAGTAATATTAGCGACTCAAGTTTTGAAGAAGAAGTATTAAAAGCTGAACAGCCAGTGCTGGTGGACTATTGGGCCGAGTGGTGTGGTCCGTGCAAAATGATTGCTCCAGTTTTAGAGGAAGTGGCTGCTGAGTTCGCTGATAAGGTTAAAATCTGTAAGTTGAACATTGATGATAACCAAGCTACCCCACCAAAATATGGTGTACGTGGTATTCCTACCTTGATGTTATTTAAAAATGGTAACGTTGAAGCGACTAAAGTAGGTGCGCTATCAAAAAGCCAATTGGTGGCCTTTTTAGAAAGCCACCTGTAACAGCAGCGCCAATCGCTCAAATATATTGTCGTCTAGTGTGCACTATCTTATGCGCACACTAGACGCACGCCCTTGCAAGTGGTAGATTCCCTAGATGTAGCGTGTAAGCGCGTTACAAGTCTGCATGCCGTCGCCGAAAATCTTCCGGTTCTGAACTAACAATCAATTGTTCTCCTCGCGGTACGCTTCCCAAGCTAATTGCTTGCCCACTCCTTCTTAAATTAAATCATCGTCATTCCCTATGAATCTGACCGAATTAAAACAAAAACCTATTGCTGAATTGCTAGAAATAGCTGCACAAATGGGCCTCGACAACCTGGCTCGCTCACGCAAGCAAGATATTATTTTCTCTTTACTGAAGCGCCATGCGCGTAGCGGTGAAGAAATTTCTGGTGATGGCATTCTTGAAATATTGCAGGATGGCTTTGGCTTTCTACGCTCTGCAGATTCGTCTTACCTTGCAGGGCCGGATGATATTTATGTATCACCCAGTCAAATTCGCCGTTTTAACCTAAGAACCGGTGACGCTATCAGTGGTAAAATTCGCCCACCCAAAGACGGCGAGCGCTATTTTGCATTATTGAAAGTAGACTCGATTAACTTCGACCGTCCCGATAATGCCCGCAGTAAAATTCTTTTTGAAAACCTCACGCCCTTGTTCCCCAATGAGCGCTTACTGATGGAAATTGGTAATGGCTCAACTGAGGATTTGACGGGCCGTGTGATTGATTTAGCTGCCCCTATTGGAAAAGGTCAGCGTGGTTTGATTGTGGCACCGCCGAAAGCCGGTAAAACCATCATGCTGCAGAATATTGCTTCAAATATTGCCCGTAATAACCCTGAATGCCACTTAATCGTCCTCTTGATTGATGAGCGTCCTGAGGAAGTCACTGAAATGCAGCGCACAGTACGCGGTGAAGTGGTTGCTTCAACTTTTGATGAGCCCGCCACCCGTCACGTACAAGTGGCTGAGATGGTCATCGAAAAGGCTAAACGCTTAGTTGAGCACAAAAAAGATGTAGTGATTTTACTGGATTCCATTACTCGCCTGGCGCGTGCCTATAACACCGTGGTGCCCAGCTCCGGTAAGGTGCTGACCGGTGGTGTTGATGCCCATGCTTTAGAGCGCCCCAAGCGTTTCTTTGGTGCGGCACGCAACATCGAGGAAGGCGGCTCCTTGACCATTATTGCCACGGCACTGGTTGAGACCGGCTCGAAAATGGATGAAGTGATTTACGAAGAGTTTAAAGGTACCGGTAATATGGAGCTGCAACTGGAGCGCCGGATTGCTGAAAAGCGCGTGTTCCCTGCAATTAATATTAACCGCTCAGGCACCCGTCGTGAAGAACTGTTAACCAGCGATGATGAGTTGCAACGCATGTGGATCTTACGCAAGTTATTGCATCCCATGGATGAAATCGCGGCCATTGAGTTCTTATTAGACAAACTGAAAGACACCAAAACCAATGAGGAGTTTTTCATGTCCATGAGGCGCAGTAAGTAACTTAAATTAAGTATCTCGAGTCATGAACTGATGGCTGTTGATGATATGCCCTCAGTTCTGTCCTTGCTCCGTTACGGATTAAATCATGCAGTATTCTGATCTTCGCGATTTCATTGCTGGGCTTGAGCAGCGCGGTGAACTTAAGCGCATTCAAGTCCCCGTCTCCCCTGTTTTAGAAATGACAGAAATTTGTGACCGCACTTTACGTCAAGGCGGTCCAGCTTTACTGTTTGAAAACCCCACAGGGTTCTCCATGCCCGTGTTAGGTAACTTATTTGGTACCGCTGAACGGGTTGCTTTGGGCATGGGGGCAGAGAGTACCTTAGAGCTGCGTGAAATTGGTAAGCTGCTCGCTGCGCTCAAAGAGCCTGAGCCACCGAAAGGTTTTAAGGACGCTTGGCAAAAGCTGCCGATGTTCAAAAAAGTCTTGGCCATGGCGCCTAAAGTGCGTCGAGACGGTGCTTGCCAAGAAGTGGTTATTGAAGGCGAAGATGTTGATCTGGGCGAGCTACCGATTCAAACCTGCTGGCCCGGTGATGCTGCTCCGTTAATTACTTGGGGCTTAACCATCACCAAAGGCCCCAATAAAGAACGGCAAAATCTTGGGATTTATCGCCAGCAAGTACTGGGTCGCAATAAAGTGATTATGCGTTGGTTGAGTCACCGCGGCGGCGCTTTAGATTATCGCGACTGGTGTCAAAAATACCCGGACCGTCCCTACCCTGTGGCGGTTGCCTTGGGTGCTGATCCCGCCACTATTTTGGGCGCAGTGACCCCGGTACCAGACACTTTGTCTGAATATGCCTTTGCTGGTTTATTGCGTGGCTCACGGACTGAGCTGGTGAAAGCCATTGGCAGTGAGTTACAGGTGCCGGCCAATGCGGAAATGATTTTAGAAGGCCATATTTATCCCGGTGAAGTGGCCGATGAAGGCCCTTACGGTGATCACACCGGTTATTACAACGAGATTGATAGCTTCCCGGTGTTGACTGTGGAGCGTATTACCCAGCGTAAAGATGCCATTTATCACAGCACCTATACAGGCCGTCCCCCCGATGAGCCGGCTATTCTAGGGGTGGCGCTCAATGAAGTCTTTGTGCCTATTTTACAAAAGCAATTCCCGGAAATCGTTGATTTTTACTTGCCGCCAGAAGGCTGTTCATACCGCATGGCGGTGGTGACCATTAAGAAACAATACCCTGGCCATGCTAAGCGGGTGATGCTGGGGGTGTGGAGCTTCTTGCGTCAGTTTATGTACACCAAGTTTGTGATTGTCACTGACGATGATGTCAATGCCCGTGATTGGAATGATGTGATTTGGGCGATTACCACCCGCATGGATCCCAGTCGTGACACCGTGCTTATTGATAACACCCCCATTGATTACTTGGATTTTGCCTCTCCGGTATCAGGTTTAGGCAGCAAGATGGGTTTAGATGCAACCAATAAGTGGCCAGGTGAAACCAATCGAGAGTGGGGTCGTGTGATTGAGCAAGACCCTGCAGTTGTAGAGCGTGTGGATGCGCTGTGGTCACAACTTGGTATTGATTGATGAATTTAAAAGTGAGCTGCAGCGTGTCGATAAAGGAAACAGGTTTTATATGAAAGTGGTGTTACAGCCGTCAGGGCATGTCTTAGAGGTGCTACCTGGGGAGCGGATTAATGATGCAGCGCGTCGCTTAGGTTTTGATATACCGCGCAGCTGCAACAGTGATAGTTGTTATGTTTGTGAGGCGACTGTGCTCAGCGGTAAGGTGCGCCAAGGCGATGAGATTATCGAATCGGGCGAGATCTTAATTTGTATGGCTGAGCCACTGACTGACTGTGAATTACACTGGGATCAAGTATTGGATATGAATGAGCTGCCGGTGCACAAACTAGCCTGTCAATTGGTTAGTGTAACGCCACTGGGCGCTGATGTATTTTCTGTGCAGTTGCGTTTACCCGAGGGTCAAGCGGTCACTTATCATGCTGGTCAGTATTTAATGATTGAGCGTGAAAATGGTGAGTCTAACGCATTTTCTATTGCCTCTGCCCCACAACAAGGGGCTGATCTAGAACTGCATATTCTAGCCCGTAATAATGCCGCGGTAGACTTGTTGAAGCAGTTACAAAAAGAACAAGTAGCCCATATACAAATGCCTTTTGGCGATGTCCATTTAGCCGGCGCAGCGCAGCAACCTTTGTTGTTAATAGCAGCTGGAACCGGCATGGCGCAGGTGCACAGTATTGTTGAGTACTGCCGTGCTAGCGGCTTCAGCGCCCCTATTCATGTGTACTGGGGAGCACGTTTAGCAGAAGACTTCTACACAGTAAAAAACTTACCCGCTTGGCAGAAGATGAGTAATCTGCATTTTCATCAGGTGGTCAGTGAAGAAGCAGACTGGGGTGGGCGTACTGGCATGTTGTATGAAGCGGTATGCAGTGATATTGACGATTTAAGCGACTATCGAGTCATTGTTAGCGGTTCACCAGCAATGGCCTACGGTACTTTTGATGCACTAGTGGCAGCCGGCATGCAGCCTGAACAAATGCTAGCAGATGTGTTTGCCTACGCGCCCCGTCCTGAATAACCAGCCAAGCATTGCATCAGCACTCCTTGCGCCACTAGCTCTTGTAGAAAGAGTTATTGTGTAGAAACAGCTCTTATAGAAACGGTTTTTAGAAACGCTTTTTGTAGGAGCTGGCCATGCCAGCGATAGTAGGATTTCAGAGCATCTAGGTGATGCAATATGCTTTGGGGGCCGTCGCTGCCCTAATCAATAGCTTGCCTACTGAATAGCCTGTTGCTCTTTAGTCAGTAATGCCCGTTTGCGCGTTACGCCCCAGCGATAGCCAGAAATCCCGCCATCGGCACGTAACACACGGTGACAAGGAATCAGCAGAGCTAATGGGTTAGCCGCACAGGCATTGGCCACTGCCCGCACCGCTTTGGGGCTATTTAAACGTTCAGCAATCTCGCTATAGCTGAGGGTTGCGCCGACCGGAATACTTTGTAAAACAGCCCACACGCTTTTTTGGAACGCACTGCCCTGGATATCCAGCGGAAAGTTAAACGGGGTTAGTGGTTTTGCCAAAAATTCAATGATGTTGTTTAACAGCGGTGCTAAGCCTGGCTCATTACTTATCAGCTGCGCTTTGGGCCAGCGTTGCTGTAAGTCGGCTAACAGTTCAGCGGCTGTATCACCCAATAAAACAGCACACACCCCGCGCTCAGTGGTGGCAACTAAAATATTGGCAAAATCTGTTTCAGTAATTGAATACTCAACAACAGTTGATTGATTGTTTGGCATATCGACTCCGCTTCGTTGTGCAACAGTCTCAATACTGTGTGCTGACTGTAGCCTGAGCCTTAAACAATAACTCAAGGCCCGCTAAAGTGCGCTCAACAATTTGTTGGTCGGTCATTGTTATGGGCCGTTGCAACACTTGATGGATCAATAAGGCGGTCAGGCCATGAATATAAGACCAGCTGGCCAATGCAGCGCTGCGCACCTCTGGACTGTTAAGTGGTTGTTTAAGCAGCTCCGCCACCATGCTTTCCAGCGTATTAAAAGCCGACTCACGTGCCTCAAGCAAATGCTTGGGCATGTTTTCCACGGCGATGTCAGGGCCAAACATCAGCTGATAGAGCGCAGGGTTACACCGAGCAAAATCAAGATAAGTCACACAAAATCCGCGAATTTTATCTCTCATCGGCAAGTGGCTATTGGTTTGCTCCAGCACTGCTGCCAACTCATTAAAACCTTGACTGGCCAGCTCAGCCAGTAGATCGGCACGGTTCTTAAAATGGTGGTAAGCCGCTGTTGGGGTTACCCCTAAAGCTGCGCACAGCGCGCGCATGGACAGCTTGGTTGAACCCACTTGCTCCAGCATGCGCCGTGCTTCACCTAATAATTGCGCAGCTAAATTACCCACATGATAGCTGTCCCTTGAGTTGGCTGGTTTGCACTCCATGTTGCGTCTCCACGGCTGAATAACAGCATTAATAATGATCAGAGCTTAACATTATATGAGATCTTGACAGTGTTAAGATGCAGTTGTAGCCTGCTTAATAAGACAAATTAAAGCGGCGCCCATGAACCATCCGGCCACTTTGAAATGAATTACTCATAATAAATATAAAATGGAGTATCGGTATGACGGCAACCCATCGATGGGAGCACAGCTACCCTGCCAGTTTGCATAACTATCAAATTCCCTCTGAGTTGTTAGCAGGCAATCTGACTCAGTTTGCCGCCCAAGGTGCTACTCAGTTTCCTGAAAAAAATGCCTTCAGCATGGTGTTACCTAACGGCTTGCAGCAGAGTTTAACGTTTAAACAGCTGGATGATTTATCCACAGCCTTTGCTAATTATTTGGTTGCCCAAGGCTTGCAACGAGGCGAGGTGATCGCTATTCAGCTGCCCACCAGCTTGCATTATCCCATAGCGGTAATGGGCGCCTGGAAAGCAGGCCTTATTGTTACCAATATGAATCCACTGTATACCGCCCGTGAAGTGCTGATGCAGATTAAAGACAGTGGCGCCAAACTGTTGGTTGCGTCTAATTTATTTGCCAATAGCGTTAAATCAGTGGTGGAAGATCAGGGCTTGCAGCTGATTTTGGCAGCCATGAGTGATTTTTTCCCAGCGCCTATAGCAGCGGCCATTGATCAGCACCTCGGCGTTCAGCTAGAGCTTGGTGCGCTACAGCACACAACCTTCAAAGCAGCTTTGGCTGAAGGCGAGCAGTTGCCAAGGGCGCAACGTGAAGCGCATCCAGTGGCCTTGTACCAATATACCGGCGGCACCACTGGGCGCAGTAAAGGCGCGCCTTTGACCCACAGTAATTTATTAGCTGTATTGGAAATGGCTGAAGACTATGTCAACGCCTATGAGATTAAAATTGAGCCCGGTGAGGTTATTCTCACGGCCCTGCCCCTTTACCATATTTTTGCTTTTAATTTTAATTTCCTACTGTTTTTTAAGTTGGGGGCATGTAATGTTTTGGTGCCCAATCCACGACCCTTGAGCAACCTTAAACCGGCTTTTGAGCAGTTTAAAATCGGTTGGATGACCGGCGTGGATACACTCTATGCAGGCTTGTTGGCAGAGCCTTGGTTTGCCGAGAAACCCTTGCACTTGCAGTATGTGGTGTCGGGTGGCACAGCTTTAAGACCCAGCACTGCGCAACAGTGGCAGAGCCGCGTATGCCCTATTTTAGAAGGTTATGGGCTCACCGAAACCAGTTGTTTTGTGTCTTTAAATCCGCCCACGGATCAGGTGCAGTTAGGTTATGTTGGTCTGCCCTTGCCGGGCTGTGAAGTGCGGATTATTGGTGAACAAGGCGAGGCACTGGCTGCAGGTGAAGCTGGTGAGTTGGCGGTGCGCGGACCCCATGTGATTAATGAATATTTAAATCAGCCAGAAGAAACCCAAGCCAGTATACGAGACGGCTGGTTTTTAACAGGGGATATGGCGGTGATGGATGAGCGCGGCTTCCTACAAATTGTTGACCGCAAAAAAGACATAGTGTTGGTCTCCGGCTTTAATGTCTATCCCAACGAAGTGGAAGGTGTGATTGCTGAACATCCTGATGTCATTGATGTTGCTGTGGTGGGGCGTGCCGACGAAAACACAGGGGAAGCGGTATGCGCCTATATCAGTACGCGTAATAATACGCTAACAGCACAAGCAATTATCGAACATTGTCGCCAGCAGTTAACCCATTATAAAGTGCCCAAATTTATCGAATTTAGAGATCAGTTGCCCAAATCGCCAGTGGGTAAGATTTTGCGCGCAGAATTGCGTGACAGCCAGCAATCATCAGAGGTTATGCAATGACAACTGTTACTCGATCCGCAGCAGTGAGTGAGTCCCTAGCCCATTGGCACAGTATGGTGGCAGCCGGTGACTTATCTAAGTTGAACAGTATTTTACATACAGATGCGGTGTTTCGTTCGCCAGTTGCACACACGCCCTACCCCGGTGCACCGGTGGTGGCTTTAATATTAAACACTGTGGCGCAAGTCTTTACTGAGTTCACTTATTTGCGTGAGCTCAGCACTGCAGACGGCCACAGCGTAGTGTTGGAGTTCAGTGCGCAGGTCAATGGTAAACAATTAAAAGGCATTGATATGCTTCGCTTTGATGAGACCGGAAAAATAGTCGAGTTTGAAGTGATGATTCGTCCGCTGAATGCTTTACAAGCACTGGCTGAAGAAATGGGGCAACGCTTAGCACCTTATTTAGCAGCAGCCAAGGGTTGAGTGGCGGTGGCTGCCAAATTATTGTGAATGGGTTAAAATATCTATATCTGAGTGCGGAGCTTGGGTATTTATCCATTAATAATGATTTGAGTTGAGAGCCATTATGCGTGAGAAGCCGACACCACCCGAAGATTATGAATGCTGTCAAAGCGAGTGTTCACCCTGTGTGTGGGATGGTTATTATGATGAAATGAATTTGTGGCGTGCAGAGCAGGCTGAGTTGAAAGCTCAAGCAGAGCAAGCAACTGAGGATGCTAACAACGCCCAATAGCATCAACTGTAGATGTTTAGGAGGTTGTTATGGCCGTTGGCTGGGCGCGTGAGGGCGCCGTACAAGAGCAAATAGACAGCACCATTGATGATGCCGTAGAGCGTGCACGTCAACAGCTGCCCCAAGGGCCCAGTGCTGAATTTTGTGAACACTGTGATGAGCCGATTCCCCAAGGACGCCGCGAGGCCATTCCAGGGGTGCGGCTGTGTATTGCTTGCCAAACCCTCGAAGATCAAGAGGCCAGCTTCGCTGGTTATAACCGCCGGGCCAGTAAAGACAGTCAGTTGCGTTAAAACTCGGTTAAGCAAGCTCACAAAATTGTAAGGACTTGGTTTCTTGCCGGCTTGTTCATAGCGTGCCAAACTCAAATTAAATGCTTTCCTAATAAAGACATAAGAAAACAAAGGCTGAGTTGAGCCTGTTAGTTTCTCACCTTGGTTAATCTTCATTAAATAAAAATAAGTTAAGGAGTGCCTTTATGAAGGCCGTTATTGTTGCTGCTGCAAGAACTCCCATTGGTGCCTTTAATGGCGCTTTGTCTTCATTGAGCGCTGTGCAACTGGGTACTCAGTTACTGGCAGGGCTCTTGGCCAAGCAACCACTGCTAAAGGATCACATTGATGAGGTGATTTTAGGTCAGGTTTTAACAGCAGGCTGTGGTCAAAACCCAGCGCGACAAACGGCAATTCATGCGGGCTTAGCAGAGCATGTGTCAGCCATGACCATTAATAAAGTCTGTGGTTCTGGTTTAAAGGCGGTGCAGCTGGCCGCACAAGCGGTATTAAACGGTGATGCCACTATGCTGGTGGCAGGTGGCCAAGAAAGTATGAGTCAAGCGGCCCATGTGCTCCCTAACAGTCGTTCAGGTAAGAAAATGGGGCACTGGTCATTGCTCGACACTATGATCAGCGATGGTTTGTGGGATGCTTTTAATGATTATCACATGGGGCAAACCGCTGAAAATATAGCCTCACGTTGGAAGATCAGCCGTGAAGAGCAAGATGCTTTTGCGCTGAGTTCACAACACAAAGCTGCACAAGCACAAGCTGCGGGACGTTTTCTTGAAGAAATTATTCCAGTGCAGATCCCCCAGCGTCACGGCGAAGCCATTACCGTTGCTGCCGATGAACAAATTCGTCCCAATAGCAGCCTAGAATCCTTGGCACGCTTGCGGCCTGCCTTTAAGCAAGATGGCACAGTAACGGCCGGTAATGCTTCCACTTTAAATGACGGTGCAGCCATGGTGGTGGTGACCTCTGATGTTGAAGCCAAGCGTTTAGGCCTGCCGATTTTAGCTGTTATTGAAGCGTCCAGCAGTGCGGGTGTGGCTCCGGAAATTATGGGTACAGGGCCGATTGCTGCCACTCAGAAAGCGCTGCAAAAAGCGCAGTGGTCAATTGCAGACTTGGATCTGGTTGAAGCCAATGAAGCTTTTGCTGTGCAGGCTTTGTGTGTGAACCAAGAACTTAAATTGGATGTGAATAAGGTCAATGTCAATGGTGGTGCTGTGGCGCTAGGCCATCCAATTGGAGCGTCGGGCTGCCGAGTGTTAGTGACTTTATTGCATGAGATGCAGCGTCAAGACCTCAATAAAGGGTTGGCAACCCTGTGCATTGGCGGCGGCCAAGGGGTTGCAATGTTGCTATCGCGTTAATGGGGTATAGGGTGTTTGAGGCAAATTGACCTCACAAAAGCCAGCACTGTTGTTGAGCAGTGCTGGCTTTTTTGTTGCTGCAACTGAGCTTTGTGAAGATTTGTTAAAACCCTTTAGAAACACTGGGATTTTACCGGCTGAATTAATAAACTCTTAAGTACAAAAAACCAGCTGGCCAGCATTGGCTGCTGAATAATAATAGGGAGAGTTTTTATGCGTGGTGCACCATCAAGTGCAAGGTCAGTGACTTTAGTGACCGCAGACAACTATTCGATCAGTGCCTGTGTATATGAAAGCACTGCTGCAGTGCGGGGACAGCTGATTGTGGCTGGGGCAACGGGAGTGGGCCAGCAGTTTTACCGACGCTTTGCCGAGTATGCCAGTCAACAAGGTTTTAATGTCTTGACCTTAGATTATCGTGGGGTGGGTCAATCAGCACCAAAACAGTTGAAAGGTTTTAAGATGGACTTCGCTGATTGGGGGCAATTGGATCTGGCCGCAGCTGTGGACTTTATGCATCGTGAAGACTCGCCGTTGTTTTTAGTGGGCCATTCCTATGGGGGCCATGCACTGGGCTTGCTACCTAATCATCAGAAAGTGAGCCGCTGCTATACCTTAGGCACAGGTGCTGGTTGGCATGGTTGGATGCCGACCGTTGAGCGCTTAAAAGTGCAGTTTATGTGGAATGTTGTGTTTCCACCATTGGTGGCCTGGAAAGGCTATTTGCCATGGAAAATGTTGGGTATGGGGGCTGATATGCCTAAAGATGTGTACCGCCAATGGAAGCGCTGGTGCAGCATGCCACATTATTTCTTTGATGATCCTTTGCTCAGCGAGCAGAGAAAACAGCAATTTGCCAAGGTGCGTACTCCCATCACCGCAGCGGTGGCGTTGGATGATTTATGGGCGCTGCCTGCCTCCCGTGATGCGTTTATGCAGTACTACAGCAATGCGCAAATAACACTGCGAGATATTGATCCGCAGGAGTTTAATTTGTCGTTTGGGCAGATTGGCCATATGGGGTACTTTCGCCCAGTAGCGCAGCCGCTGTGGGATCAGCTGTTAAGCTGGTTTGCCGAGGTTAAAAGCAACTAAGCTTGGGCTGTTCTAGCCTGAAATGCCGCGGGTTGTCATCTAGTTAACGCAATGAAAATTTCACATAACTGGGTTTGCCATTTATGCTGTGCCGCTTATTGCCAAAAAAAGGTGCAATAAAGTCATTTTTTAACTGCAAATTCAATATGCACAGCAGTGAATATTCAGTGCGGAGTCCTTATGAGTGATGGTTTTGTTGTTGTTTTAAATAGTTATTACACTTTAATTGCGGCGACAGTGGTGTTGTTGGTTGGGCGGGTTTTAGTCTCTCGGGTGCGGCTGCTGAGCAAGTTTAATATTCCAGAACCTGTGGTGGGTGGCTTGATCGCTGCAGTACTGGTGCTGGTGTTGCATCAGATCAATGGTTTTTCCATACAAATAGAAAAAGGCCTACAAGATGGCTTTATGTTGATGTTTTTTGCTTCCATCGGCTTAAGTGCTGACTTTAAGCGCTTAAGGTCGGGGGGCTGGCCGCTGGTTGTATTCACTTCGGTGGTGGCGGGTTTTATTGTTGTGCAAAATTTTGTCGGAATAAGCTTAGCCAGCATGCTGGGTTTGCAGCCCTTAACCGGTTTGATTACCGGCTCGGTAACTTTAATCGGTGGACACGGTACGGCGGGCGGCTGGGGGCAGATTTTTGAAAATGATTTTGCTATTCAAGGGGCGGTAGCTCTAGGTATGGCGTGTGCTACTTTTGGTCTGGTGTGTGGTGGCTTAATTGGTGGACCCGTGGCGCGGCGTTTAATGAAAAAAGTCGATATGCCTGAAGCAGCAGAAACACGCGATGGTAGTCTGGCAGCACCTAAAATTGTTTTTGAACAGCCGCATAAGCAGCGTTTAATCACTGCCGACTCAACCATTGAAACCTTGGCTTTATTTGCGATTTGTTTGGCCAGTGCTTCGTATGTGTCCAGTTTTATGGCTGAGCACTTTAGTGAGTCTAATTTTGTTATTCCGACCTTTGTTTGGGCATTAGCCTCCGGTGTGTTGGTGCGTAACTTGCTGTCGAAAGCCTTTAAAATAAGTATTTTTGACCGTGGTGTGGACGTGTTGGGTAATGTGTCGTTATCGCTGTTTTTGGCGATGGCTCTGCTGAGTTTAGAGTTGTGGATGATTAAAGATCTGGCAGTGCCGTTGCTGATTATTTTAACTGTGCAGGCGGTATTATTAGTGGTGTTTGCAAACTATGTGGTGTTTCGCGTGATGGGCAAAGACTATGATGCGGCGGTGTTGGCCGGTGGTTTTTGTGGTTTTGGCATGGGAGCCACGCCGACGGCGGTGGCCAATATGCAGGCGGTGACGGACCGTTATGGGGCATCGTATAAGGCTTTTTTGATTGTGCCGATGGTTGGCGCATTCTTTATTGATATTATTAATGCCACTGTGTTGTCGACAATTACTTCACTGCCTTTTTGGAATTGATTGACGCAGTTGTTGTTTATTCAGTGGCTTGCTGGCGTTGATTACTAGCAGTTAATAAACAGAATGTTTACCTTGTTTTAGCTATTTTGTTAGCCAGTGGCAATCGAGTTATGTGCCTAACGTGCCTCGTGTCTGTCACTTTTCCCTCAATGAGGCATCCTGCCTCAATTCGGGCGCTACGCCATCCATGGCTACGCTTGTCGTGACAGACACGAGGCACGTATTAACTCTAGTCAGGGCTGAAAGCTTTGCAGCCCTAGGTTCAGGTTAAAGAACTTTACAAGTAAGCAAATAGACTTACATTCCGTTGGCAAATTCAGGGTTGCTCATATCAATAGCGTTGCGCACAGTGCCCATGGCGCTGGCGTAGTGGCCCAGTACATTTAGGGCGTAGTCAATGCGGGGTCTGAGGCGTTGGTCGTTGTCGTCGACGATCGGGCCAGAGTGCAGCATGGCGTTGACATGACGGATAATAATATGTTCGGGGATGTAGCACAGGCGATTGTTTTTGTAGCTGGAGCTGCGCAGCTCGCTGATTGGGTAAGAGCCGCCTAAGCCTGATGAAACTGCCACTAATAAGGCTGGTTTGTGAGCCAGTTCAGTTGGGCCAGCAAGTACAAAAAAGTTTTTTAGCGCTGGGCAGGCCATACCGTGCCATTCAGGGGTGATTATAATGACTGCATCGGCTGCCTGTAAGCGTTTGGCATAGTCGTGCCATAAAGGGTCATTGTGCTCAGGCCATAAGGGTAAAGGGCTGGTGCCCAGATCAATCAGTGAGCAGCGGCTGTCATCACTGAGCTGTAAATCGATCAGGCGCTGGCGGAGGTATTTGCCAACCCGCGCAGATTCGCTTTCTGGGCGGCCTGACCCTGATACCACGACGTAATTAAGCATTGCAGTCCCTCTAAAGCATTCAATAGCTTTTGAGTTTAACGCGAAACCCATTGGCTTTGCTATTTGCGCAAGGCGCTATTCTTTGCTTGTCAGTTTGTTTGTCCACGGCATTGATTTTTGCAAAAGTTAACAAGCCACTATGAGCCTTTAAAAAACTCACCAGGGGTGCTGCCAAAATGCTCACCAAAGGCGGCAATAAACGCCGAGATGGATTCGTAACCGCAAGCCAATGCCACTTCTGTGACAGGGTGTTTTTGTTCAAGCAAAGGTAGCGCACTTAATAAGCGCAGGCGCTGTCGCCAGACACGAAAAGTCAGTCCAGTTTGTTGAGAAAACAGACGGCTTAAGGTTTTTTCAGAAACCTGCAAACGCTGCGCCCACTGATTTAAAGTGTCACTGGCGTCGGGGTGTTTTTGCAGTTGCGCGACAATCTTTTGTAAACGTGGATCGGCCGGCAGCGGCAACATTAACCCCTTATCTGGAGCATGGGTTAATTGATCGAGAAGGACTGCAGCCAAGCGTCCTTCAGCACCCTGCTCATCGTATTCAATGGGTAATTTGCCAAAGGTGCGTATCAGTTCTTTCAGCAGCGGACTGACCTCAACCACTCGGCAGCTGCTCGGGGGATCACTGAGAATGTGATGATCAATATACAAACTGCGGATTTGCGTCTGCGTTGAGCAGTGCACGCGATGCTCAATACCAGCAGGAATCCAGACTGCCCGCTGCGGTGGGGCAATAAAACGGCCCTGAGCGGTTTGTATTTCTAAGACCCCGCTAATCGCATAGGAAAACTGTACCCAAGGGTGGCTGTGTTGGTAGCCCAGCACTTTATTGGGCAGCGCTTCAAGTTGCCCGTAAAGTGGCCGTGGTAAGCGGGTTAAAGCATTGAGACTTTGCTCAAGGGGTTCTGGCATTGTCCGTTCACCGATATTCTTTGGCTGATTGGCGTTAGCCGGATTGTGACATATCCAGTAGAGTCGCACCATCTTGATTATTTGGTGCTGCTGGCTATGTTTCGTTTACGCATACTTTTTGATAATTTCACCTTAATTTTAATTGCCGTGGTGTTGGCGGCGACTTTCGTGCCGGCCCATGGCGCCGGCGCGGTCTTTTTTAAATGGCTGACCACTTTTGCCATTGCTTTACTGTTCTTTTTGCACGGTGCGAAACTGTCCCGCCGTGCGATTATTGCCGGCATCATGCATTGGCGCTTACATATCTTGGTGTTTGCCTGCACCTTTATTTTATTTCCAGTTTTGATGCTGTCTTTGCAGCCTGTGTTGCGACCGCTGTTGGGCGATGAACTGTGGGTGGGGATGCTGTATTTAGCTGCTTTGCCAGGCACGGTGCAATCAGCAATTGCCTTTACCTCGATTGCCCGCGGTAATCTGCCCGCCGCGGTGTGTGCGGCGTCGGCGTCCAGTTTAGTGGGGATTCTAGTGACGCCACTGTTGGTAAAACTAATGCTGGATGCCGATGCTGGCACCACCGGTATGTTGGAAGCAGTGATTCGCATCAGCCTACAGTTGCTGTTGCCGTTTTTACTGGGCCATTTTTTGCGGCCGTGGATTGGTCATTGGATTGATCGCAATGCCCGCTGGCTTAAAAACATTGATCAAAGCTCGATTTTACTAGTGGTGTACACCGCCTTTAGTACGGCAGTGATTGGTGGGCTCTGGACTGCAGTATCGCCCTCCTCTTTGCTTATTTTAAGTGTGCTGTGCAGTGTGATTTTAGCCATTGTCTTATTTGCCACCACCTGGCTGGCGCGGCGCTTTAAATTCAATAAAGAAGATGAAATCACCATTGTCTTCTGTGGCTCGAAAAAGAGTATGGCCACAGGTATTCCCATGGCTTCGGTGTTGTTTGCTGGCGGCGCAGTGGGGCCCGCCATTTTACCCTTAATGATCTTTCACCAAATCCAGCTGATGGTTTGTGCGGTGATGGCGCAAAATTATGCACAGCGTTGTGAGGACGAGGATGCGCACTGCAAGTATTGAACAGCTGAATACTGAGATGGCAGATGTGCCTTGAAGAGCTGCAGTGTAGTTAACTCAGACCGGCCTGTGGTTTATCGGTGCGCGCCAAGCAATACACATCAACCCGTGCCGCACCCTGTTTAAGTAGTAAAGCACTGATGGTTGAGCAGGTGGTGCCGGTGGTCAACACATCATCCACCAAGGCAATGTGTTGACCTCTAACCTGCTCGGGTTGGCTGAGGGTAAAGGCATTATGCAGATTGTCGCGGCGTGCTTTGGCGCTGAGACCTTGCTGGCTGATGGTTTCACGGCTGCGCAACAACAGCCGCTGCGGATTATCCAGCTGTAAAGGTTTGCTGAGCCAGTCACAAATCATTTGTGCTTGGTTATAACCGCGCTGGCGCTGCCGACGTTTGGCCAGCGGCACGGCCAGCAGCAGATCAGGTCGTGTGCCGCCTTCAGCAAAATAATAGCTTAAATGTTGTGCCAGCAGAGTACTGAGCAGTTGCCCATACGGCCAGTGCTGACGGTATTTAAAACGGCTGATCAGGCTGTCCACCGGGAAAGTGAACTTTAGAGGGGTAATGACTTGATCAAATACAGGTGGGTTGTGGGTGCAGTCAGCGCAGAGGCTTTGTTGATCAGGCATCGGCAGCGCACATTGTGAACATTGCCAGCCCAGCCAAGGCAGCTCCGCTTCACAGGCTTCACAGAGTGCTATCAGCCGTAAGCTAGGCTCATCACACAGCAAGCAGTTCTGCTTGTTTTTTAGCCAGTGGTAAACCTTTGCTAATAAATTGGGTTGACAGCTCATGGTCTGATCCTTGACTATTATTGCTTTGCATCCTGCATATTTGAAGTTTAGCAACTTGCCGGTTAACGGCCAATAAAAAGGATAACCCATGACCGCCAACCTGAACGCTGTGACGCGCCATGATTGGACACCCAACGAAGTCACTGCTCTGCTCCAGCAGCCCTTTAATGATTTGCTTTTTCAAGCGCAAAGCGTGCACCGCCAGCACTTCAATGCCAATCGTGTGCAAGTTTCCACTTTGCTGTCGATTAAAACCGGTGCTTGTCCAGAAGACTGTAAATACTGCCCGCAGTCGGGGCATTACAACACCGGCTTGGATAAAGAAAAGCTGATGGAAGTGCAAAAGGTTTTAGAAGAAGCGCAGCGTGCTAAAGCGATCGGTTCCACGCGCTTTTGCATGGGCGCGGCCTGGAAGCATCCATCTGCCAAAGATTTGCCCTATGTGCTGGAGATGGTCAAGGGCGTGAAAGCCATGGGCATGGAAACCTGCATGACCTTAGGTAAGCTGGATAAACAGCAAACTCAAGCTTTAGCCGAGGCCGGCTTGGATTATTACAACCATAACCTCGACACCTCGCCAGAATTTTACAGCAATATCATTACCACCCGTACTTATGCAGAGCGATTAGAAACGCTGAATCATGTGCGCGATGCAGGGATGAAAATTTGCTCTGGCGGTATTTTGGGGATGGGTGAGTCCATTGCTGACCGCGCCGGTTTACTGATCCAGTTGGCCAATTTGCCCGAACACCCAGAAAGCGTGCCGATCAATATG
>Ga0079226_10000299_pt1 | contig 33354 bp, 33 predicted proteins | sample Poulit2014_FD_76345 | JGI IMG/M metagenome (GOLD analysis project Ga0079226, IMG submission 76345) | Agricultural soil microbial communities from Georgia to study Nitrogen management - Poultry litter 2014 | ecosystem: Environmental > Terrestrial > Soil > Agricultural land | place: USA: Georgia...
CTTTTTTGGCTCGTGACCATGTGGGCGTGTTTTGATGAAATGGATCGTACACGTACGATATAGCCGCATCATCGCTATGGCGTGCTCGTCAGTGCTCGCTTATCGTTTTTGAGTAGGCTTTACATACAGGCGGATGAAGACATCGATGCCGTAGTTTTTTGACGGACTTGCCGTTTCGAATTTCCTTACGCGCCGCCGGGCGCATCCATTCTGCATGCAGGAGAGTACCGTGAGCATGAACGTTTACTATGACAAGGATGGCGACCTGTCGCTGATCACCAGCCGCAAGGTGGCCATCATCGGCTATGGCTCGCAGGGCCACGCCCACGCCAACAATCTGAAGGATTCCGGCGTCGATGTGGTGGTCGGTCTGCGTGAAGGGTCGGGTTCGCGCCAGAAGGCGGAAAACGCCGGCCTGCAGGTGGCCTCCATCGAGGAGGCGGTTGCGGCTGCCGATGTGGTCATGCTGCTGGCGCCGGACGAGCATCAGGTCAGCATCTACAACGACAAGGTGGCACCCAATATCCGCAAGGGGGCGGCAGTCGGCTTCGCCCATGGCTTCAACATCCACTTCGAGCTGATTCAGCCGCGCGACGATCTGGACGTCATCATGGTGGCACCCAAGGGGCCTGGCCACCTGGTGCGCGATACCTACGAAAAGGGTGCCGGCGTGCCCAGCCTGATCGCCGTGGCGCAGGACGCGTCCGGCCAGGCGAAGGATGTGGCTCTGGCCTATGCCGTGGCCAATGGCGCCGGCCGTGCCGGAGTCATTGAAACCACCTTCCGCGCAGAGACCGAAACCGACCTGTTCGGCGAACAATCGGTGCTGTGCGGCGGCACCATCGCGCTCATCGAGGCCGGTTTCGAAACCCTGGTGGAGGCCGGCTACGAGCCCGAAATGGCCTATTTCGAGTGCCTGCACGAGGTCAAGCTGATCGTCGACCTGATCTACGAAGGCGGCATTGCCAACATGCGCTACTCGATCTCGAATACCGCCGAATACGGCGACATCACCCGCGGCCCGCGTCTGATCACCGAAGAAACCAGGGCCGAGATGCGCCGTATCCTCAAGGAAATCCAGAGCGGCAGTTTCGCACGCGAGTTCATTGCCGAACACCAGGCGGGCAACCCCATGCTCAAGGCGGGCCGCCGGCTGTCCGCGGAGCATCCGATCGAACAGGTCGGCGCAAAGCTGCGTGGCATGATGCCGTGGATCGCCAAGGACAAGATCGTCGACAAGTCGCGTAACTGATCCAGCAATGTTTCGCCAATACGCCGGCCGCATGCCGCGGCCGGCTTTTTTATTTACCGGCCGCCAACGGTCCGTGCGGATCACAGACGCATGAAACGTACAACACTGTTTCAGATCGCCCGCGAAGGGTGGTTTGCAGTAATTCCTCTCGTCGCACTGGTGCTTGTTGCGCACGCTCTGCAGGGCTGGTGGGCCACATTGCCGTTTGTGCTGCTGCTGGCTCTGGCCGTGCCTTTCTTTCATGATAGGCCCCGGCATGTTGCCGCCGAGCCGCTGGCCATCATCGCTCCGACCAATGGCGTGGTCCTGCAGGCGCATGCATGCCATGACCCTTTTCTCGATCGTCCGGCCCAGAAGATCAGCATGCGGGTGGCATGGTTTGGCGGCTATTATCTGCGCTCGCCGGTGGAAGGCACTCTGCTCGAACTGGAAGGGGTTGCGGTGACCGCCATTTCCGGCATGCCGTCCTGGATTCGCACTGACGAAGGGGACGATATCGTCATTGCCGTCAGTGCGGGTAACATGTTGGGTGCCTCTCCCTGCCACGGCAACTACGGCCAACGGGTGGGGCAGGGCCGCTGCTGCGGAGTGAAACGTTATGCCCGCATGATCGACGTCTACTTGCCCGCCGATACGCGACTCATGGTGCAGGAGAATGCAGTGGTCACTGCAGGCACGTCCGTGCTGGCCCGGTTCAGGCAGGGCCGGTATGACTGAGACTATCCTGTATTACGGATGCTTGCGCGTGCATGGGTAACGCCACAATGAATGATACCGACGCCGACAGTCAGCAGGACAGACAGCGCCGCCGCGGCATTTATCTGCTGCCTAATCTGTTCACCACCGGCACGTTGTTCGGCGGCTTCTACGCCATCATCGCCGCCACGCAGGGCAAATTCGGCATGGCTGCAATCGCCGTGTTCGTCGCCATGCTCATGGACATGCTGGACGGCCGCGTGGCCCGGCTGACCCACACCGAAAGCGATTTCGGCATTCAATTCGACAGCCTCGCGGATCTGGTCGCTTTCGGGCTGGCTTCAGGGCTGGTGGCCTATCTCTACAGTCTGGAAAGCATGGCTGTGTACAGCCGCACGATCGGCAAGCTGGGCTGGCTGGCGGCCTTTTTCTATGCCGCGGCAGCGGCATTGCGGCTGGCGCGCTTCAACATCACCCGTGATGATGCAACGGAGAGCAAGAGCTTCTGTGGCCTGCCGACACCTGCGGCCGCGGGCCTGCTGGTGGGGCTCGTGTGGGTCGGCAGTGATGCGGATGTGGACGGCGCGACACTGGTTCTGCCGGTGTTCATCTGCACGGTGGCGGCCGGCCTGCTCATGGTCAGCAACGTCCGTTACAGAAGTTTCAAGAATCTGAACTTCGGTGAACGGGTGCCATTCTTCTACATTCTCATCATGATTGCCTGTCTGGTTCTGATCATGCTGGATCCGCCCCGGGTGCTGTTTCTCGGCTTTCTGACCTATGCCGTGTCGGGGCCGTTGCAGGGTGTGGGTGCCTGCCTGCGTCGACGCCGACACTGACCGATCACGGCATTCACGACAGCAACCGGCCACATGAAGTCGCTGTCGGGGGCTGCTACCATCGGCTGCTATCGGAAGAGACCATGGATGAGGACACAGTGACCCCGGAGGAGCGCAGCAGCCGGCTCGAGGCCCTCGGCCTGGTCGACTGGTGCCTGCGTGATGCGCCGGCCGCAAAAGCGACGCCGAACGAGGTGGCCGCAGCCGGGCAGGCGACTGCTGATGACGAGTATGGTGCACTGGCCGCGCTCGACTGGACCGAACTGGAAGCCTGGCTCGACGGGCGGGATCATCGCGGTGCGCAACGCGCTGTCTTCGGTACCGGGGCGCGCGATGCGGATGTGCTAATCATCGGCGAGGCGCCCGGTGCCGAGGAGGATCGCCGGGGCCTGCCGTTCGTCGGCCCGGCCGGGCGGCTGCTCGATCGCATGCTGGCGACGATCGGCTGTGCGCGTGACAGCAATGTCTATATCACCAACATCTGCAAGTTCCGGCCGCCGCACAATCGCGATCCGAAACCGGCAGAGGTGGCTGCCGACTGGCCGGTGCTGGAACGCCAGATCGACCTGATGCAGCCGCGACTGGTGGTCGCCCTGGGCCGCATTGCCGCCCAGACCCTGCTCGACAGCAGCGACAGCCTGGGGGCGATGCGCGGCCGCCTGCATCGCTACCCGCGCCGCGATCTGCCGGTGCTGGTGACCTATCATCCGGCCTATCTGCTGCGCACGCCGCAGGCGAAGGCCAGATCCTGGGCCGACCTCAAGCGCATTGCCGCCGTGTTGCGCCAGCAGCAACCGAAACGCGAGGCTTCATGAGTGCGCAACCGAAAGGCCTGTACCACACTCGCCCGCTGATGCCGGCGGATATCGACGCGGTTGTCCACATCGAGCAGCAGAGCTATGACTTTCCCTGGAACAAGCGCGTCTTCGAGGATTGTCTGCGCGTCGGCTATCACTGTTTCGTGGCGGTCGGCCCGGATCGGCGGGTTGCGGGCTACGCGCTGCTGTCCATTGCCGTGGACGAGGCGCATGTGCTCAACCTCTGTGTCGACCCGGCCTGTCGCCGGCGCGGGGTGGCACAGCTGCTGCTTGAGCGCATGCTGGCCGAAGCGCGTCTGGCCGGCATGAATGCCATGCTGCTCGAGGTGCGACCGTCCAATCGAGGTGCACGTGCGTTGTATGCGGCTTACGGCTTCAAGCGCATTTCGGTGCGCCCCAACTATTATCCGGCCACAGACGGTCGCGAGGACGCGCTGCTGTTGTCGCGCCGCGTCACGCGTCCTTTTTGATGCGGTTGATGGGCAGCCGGGATCGCGCCCGCTGGTCGTGGGCCCTGTATGACTGGGCCAATTCGGCATTCGCCACCACGGTGATGGCGGGTTTCTTCCCCATTTTCTTCAAGTCGTGGTGGAGTGCCGACGTGCCGGATACTGTCAGCACACTGCATCTCGGCATCGGCAGTTCCGCGGCCAGCCTGATCGTCCTGTTTCTGGCGCCGATGTGCGGCGCAGTGGCTGATCTCGGCAACCGCAAGAAGACTTTCCTGGGCTGGGCGACCGCACTGGGCGTGATCACTACTGCAGCGCTGTTTCTGGTCGACGCGGGGCAGTGGCGCGTCGCACTGGTGCTGTTCGTGATTGCATCGGTGGCGTTCTACCTGTCCATGGTGTTCTACGACAGCCTGCTGGTGACGGTTGCGCCGGCCGCGGACTATGACCGCGTCTCGGCGCTGGGCTATGCCCTGGGCTACCTGGGCGGCGGTCTGCTGCTGGCCGTCAATGTCTGGATGGTGTTCGCACCCGGTCATTTCGGCCTGGACGGCCTGACATCAGCGGTGCGCTGGACGTTCGTCACGGTGGCGCTCTGGTGGGCCGTGTTTGCCGTGCCGCTGTTCCTTCATGTGCGCGAGCCGGCGCCCGTCCGGGCGCCGTCGGCACACGCCTCGATCCGGCAGGGCCTGGACGAGCTGGCGCGGACACTGCGCCGCATTCGCGGGCAGACTGCAATCATCACCTTTCTGATCGCCTACTGGCTGTATATCGACGGCGTCTACACCATCATCCGCATGGCGGTGGATTTCGGACTCAATCTGGGCTTCAGTTCGACCAGCCTCATTCTGGCGCTGCTGCTGGTGCAGTTCATCGGCTTCCCGGCGGCGGTGGCGTTCGGCCATTTGGGCGAGCGCTGGGGCACGAAGAAAGCCCTCTACCTGGGCCTGGTCGTTTACATGGGCGTGACGTTGTGGGGGTATTTTCTCACCCACGTGTGGCAGTTCTTCGTCATGGCGGCCATCATCGGCCTGGTGCAGGGCGGTGTGCAGGCACTGTCACGATCCTTGTTCGCGCGCCTGATCGACACTGGACATGCGGGCGAGTATTTCGGCATCTACAACATGATGGGCAAGTTCGCCGCCGTGCTCGGTCCGGCGCTGGTCGGCCTGACTGCCTTCATGACGGACAGCGCGCGGCTGTCCATCCTGTCGGTGCTGGTATTGCTGGGCCTGGGTACGCTGGCATTAGCGCGCGTGCGCATGCCGGCAACTGCATCCTGACAGCCGCCGGCGTATCAGCCCTGTGGCAGTTCACATTGCTGCGGTGAGTAGCCCTGTGCGACGAGCCAGTCGCGCACCGCCCAGCCGGTGCCGCCGGGCCAGTAGGTGGCCTGATCCTTGGCCACCAGCCGGTATTCCGCCAGTTCCTCGTTCAGCCGAATGATGCCGTGCGCTGCATGCACGTGATAGACGAGCAGCAGCTGGTTCTTGCGCGCAAAGCCGTAGGCACCGACGAAAGACGAGATCTCCCCGCGCAGATCCAGTTCCTCCCGGACTTCGCGCAGGATGCCTGCGGCCGGATCCTCACAGGGCTCCAGGTAGCCCGTGACGAGGGCAAACTTGCCCGGCGGCCAGGCGGCATTACGGGCAAACAGCAGTCGGTTGTCATATTCGACGATGGCGCCGACCACCGGCGTCGGATTGTCCCAGAACACGAAATCGCAGGCCGAGCAGCACAGGCGCTCGTAACCTCCCAGCATGCGATGCGCCAGCTCGGTGGCGCAGACGGGGCAGTAGCGGCGTGTATCCGTCATGACTGCTTGCAAAAGCTCCTTGTCCGTGATGAAACATGGACGCTGCGGTGTATCAGACAGGGCAGACCGATGTATCCACGGTTCGCACCCACGTCTGCATGATTAGCCTGCGCCTCAGTGCGCTGTCCAGGCCAGCATATCGTAACGATTCACACTGGCAGTATTGAGCTCCGCACATATCGTCAACACCCGGCCCGCTTGCTGTGCGAAACGGAGTCACTTCTCTCGGCTTTAGTTCGCGCCATTTGTATGGTGCCCGAAAGTGGGCGCCGGCAACCATGCCGGTTTCCCGCACCCCGCTGTCTATTGATTATCCGGGCGGATCATGCACCCGCTTGATTGTTGATCCGAAATTCCTGATGATCCTGCTGGCCACCCGGGTGTTGTCGCAAAGCTTGCCGTCTACTGCATGTTGTTGCCCTGAATGGACTCAGTACGGCCCGGCCCTGCTGGACTGTGCAACTTTCATCATCATCGCACTGGAAAGCAGACAAGCGTGGTGGGCAATGAGAAAAGCATACTGATTCGACAGCCTGTTGGTAAACATCCCCATGCAACGCGTTACAGTCATTGATTCGCATACGGGTGGCGAACCGACCCGATTGGTGACAGCCGGCTTCCCGCATCCGGGAACGGGTTCCTTGAGCAGCTGCCGAAAGCGTTTGCAACAACATCATGACGCCTGGCGGCGGGCGATCATTCTGGAGCCGCGCGGGCACGATGTCCTGGTTGGTGCATTGCTGTGTGATCCCGTTTCGTCGGCGGCAATCACAGGCGTCATCTTCTTCAACAATACCGGCTATCTGGGTATGTGCGGGCATGGTCTGATGGGTGTCATCACCTCGCTGGCTCATCTGGGTCGCATCGAGCCCGGCCTGCATGTCGTCGATACGCCAGTCGGTCAGGTCACGACACGCTTGCATGATGACGGCTCCGTGAGCATTCGCAATGTGCCGTCCTGGCGTCATCGCCGGGATGTGCAGGTCGATGTGCCCGGCTACGGTTGCGTTCGCGGCGATATCGCCTGGGGCGGCAACTGGTTCTTCTTGATTGAAGAGCACGGGCAGGAGCTGACGGCCGACAACATTCCGGCGCTGACCGAATACACCTGGGCGGTGCGTCGGGCACTCGACGCCGCCGGCATTCGGGGCCGTGCGGATGGTGAAATTGATCATGTCGAGCTGTTTGTCGACGAGGCAGACGGTCGGCACCGCAACTTCGTACTGTGTCCCGGCAAGGCCTACGATCGATCGCCATGCGGTACCGGCACCAGCGCCAAGCTGGCCTGTCTGGCCGCGGATGGGCGCCTGGCGCCCGGTGAAGTCTGGGAGCAGACCAGCATCATCGGCAGCCGGTTCGCGGCTCATTATCAGATTGAAGAAGGTGCAATCGTTCCGACTCTGCGCGGGCGTGCGCACGTACACGGCGAGACGACACTGCTGCTGGACCCGGACGATCCCTTCCAATGGGGTATTGATGCGTGTTGAGTACGACCGTTGAACGGGTTGGCGATGTCATCATAGTCGGTGCCGGCATCGTCGGCGCCGCCTGCGCCCATGAATTCGGGCAGCGAGGGTTGGATGTACACGTGATAGATGCAAACCTGGGCGGCGCCACTGCAGCCGGCATGGGTCACCTGGTGCATGTGGACGGCAGCCAGGAAGAACTGGCGTTATGCGCCTACTCGCTGAACTGCTGGCAGCAGCTGGCGCCGGCACTGCCGGCGGACTGTGCCCACCGCAATTGCGGCACACTCTGGCTGGCGGAACATGCTGATGATCGGCCTGCAGCGCAAGCCAAGCAGGACACGCTTGCCCAGCATGGTGTCGCCAGTCAGTGGCTCGATCCCGACGAGCTGGTCCGGCGCGAGCCCCTGTTGCGACATGGGCTCGCCGGGGCGCTGCATGTGCCCGGCGATGGCATCGTCTACGCACCGGCCGTTGCGCGCTGGCTGCTGGATAGCGCGGGATCACGGGTCACCTGCAGCCGTGCGCGAGTGACGACGCTCGATGCAGGCTGCGTACAACTCGATGACGGCAGCTGGCGGAGTGCGAATCACGTCGTGCTGGCCAATGGACTGGGTGCCAATGCATTGCTCGGCCAGCCGCTGTTGCAGCCCAAGAAGGGCCAGCTTGTAATCACGGATCGCTACCCGTCGATGATCCATCATCAACTGGTGGAGCTGGCGTATACCCGCCAGGCTCATGCCCGGGATGGTGCGTCAGTGGCGTTCAATGTCCAGCCGCGACCGACCGGCCAGATACTGGTTGGCTCATCACGTCAGCCCGATGAGGAAGACATGGCGATTGATGACGACCTGCTGGCGCGCATGTTGCGGCGTGCCATGGATTTTCTGCCGTCGCTCGGGCGCATGACGGCGATTCGCGCCTGGACGGGACTGCGGGCTGCAGGCACGGATGAACTGCCGTTGCTCGGCGCCTGGCCCGGACATCCGGGACTGTGGGTCAATCTGGGCCACGAAGGTCATGGCATCACGACGGCGCCCGGTTGCGCCCGCATACTGGCTGATCTGATCTGCGGGCACAGGCCGGAGCTGGATCCGACACCTTATGATCCACGTCGGGCTGCTGCATGGAGGCAGGCATGATTCATATCCACATCGATGCCACGCCGGTCGAGGTGCCGCAAGGCATCACAGTGGCAGCTGCTCTGCAGCGTTGCGGGTGCCCGGTCACCCGACGCTCGGTCAGCGGTGCTGCACGCGCGCCGTTCTGTGGCATGGGCGTCTGCCAGGAATGCCGGGTGCATGTTGACGGCGTGCGGCGTCTGGCGTGTCAAACCGTGGTCGGCGACGGCATGCACATTGAAAGAATTGACAACGGGGAATCCGAGGCATGAGAACCTGCACCACAGAGGTGTTGATCGTCGGTGCGGGGCCGGCAGGTCTGGCGGCGGCCCAGGCGGCAGCAGGGCAGGGCTGCCGGGTCATGCTGATCGATGATAATCCGGCCGTGGGCGGGCAGATCTGGCGCGCCGGGCCGCTGGCTCGCCAATCCAGCGCGGTCCTGCGGTTCAAGGCCATGCTGGATCAGCATGACGTCACTGCATTGACCGGTGCCCGGGTTGTGGCGGCACCGGCAGCAAATGTTCTGCTGGTGGAGACAACGCACGACAGTATTCGCGTCAACTACCGACGGTTGGTGCTATGCACGGGCGCACGCGAACTGCTGCTGCCGTTTCCGGGCTGGACGCTGCCGGGCGTGACCGGGATTGGGGGCCTGCAGGCGCTGATCAAGAGTGGTTATGATCTCCGTGGGCAGCGTGCAGTACTGGCCGGCAGCGGTCCGTTGCTGCTGGCGACTGCACGAACGCTGCGGCAGACAGGGATGCAGGTTCTGCGTATTGTCGAGCAGGCGCCATGGCAGCGACTGGCGCGTTTCGCTGCCGGATTGTGGCGCTGGCCCGGCAAGGCACGCCAGAGCCTGATACTGGCCAGCACACGGTATCGATGCGCCACGCACGTCAGCGAGGCGCTTGGCGACACTCGACTGGAGGCGGTGCGACTGCAGACCAGCAGCGGCCGCTGCCGAACCATGAGCTGCGATTGGCTGGGCTGTGGTTTCGGGCTCGTGCCCAACAATGAACTGGGCCGCCTGCTGGGCTGCGAGCTGCGTGGCGACGCGCTGGCCGTCGACGAACTGCAGAACACATCGCAGCCGGATATTCTAGCCGCCGGCGAATGTAGCGGCATCGGCGGCTGCGAACTGGCTTTGGCCGAAGGTCGATTGGCCGGCTTGCAGGCAGCGGCTTCCGCCGGGAACAGGGCGAACGCCCGGCGTGATCGCGCTCGTTGGCGCGTCTTTGCCAAGGCGCTGGAGCGCACCTTCGTGCTCGATGAGGCAGTGCGAAACCTGGCTGCACCGGACACCATAATCTGCCGTTGTGAAGATGTGACTCGCCAGACACTGGACGCAGAAGCGGACTGGACCACGGCCAAGCTTGTCAGCCGCTGCGGCATGGGCGCATGCCAGGGACGGATCTGCGGCCCGGCGACCAGATATCTGTACTGCTGGCAGCGCTCGGCGCCGCGCCCGCCGTTACTGCCTGCACGCATCGATACACTGAGTGCGGAGCGCGTCCCTGCATCCGCATCCGAAGCGTCTCAATGAGCTGGATCGGGCAGAACACTACGGCGCAATTCTGTTAGGCTCAGGCTACGATGCTGGCTGGCGTGGAGGAGCGTATGCAGCTTGCACATCGCAATTATTATCAAACCAGCGTACTTGAGCCGGAGCGACGGGATTGGACCGAAGAGCGCCTTCGCCACGGCACCGACGAGCCGCTGCTGGCGGCCCAGTTCAAGAAAACGCTGGCGCACCGTGTCAGCAGTCTGGACGTTCTGCTCGATACATGTCGGCTGATCACGCCGCTGCTCAATGCCTTGCAGGGCGTGGTGTTCTTCGTGAAAGACACGCAGGCGCGCTACGTGCTGGCCAATCTGACACTCGCGCAGCGTTGCGGCCACAAGACCGTGGCGCCGATCCTGGGGCGCACCTGCGCCGACATATTCCCCGATCGGTTGGGGCCCGTGTTCACACGCCAGGACCGGGATGTACTGAAAAGCGGTACGGCGCTCGAGGACAAGCTGGAGCTGCATCTGTTCCATAATCGCGAGCCGGGCTGGTGTCTGACACACAAGCTGCCGATTCAGGATCTGGCCGGGCGCACGGTGGGTCTGGCGGGCATCTCGCATGATCTGCCGTCCGGCGATTCGGAGCATCCGGCCTATGCGAAAGTGGCAGCCGTTGACGAATACATAGGCCGGCACTTCGATCGTCAAATCACACTTGCCGAGCTGACCGAAATCGCCGAATTGTCGGTCTCGCAACTGGAGCGCTACTGCAAGCGCGTATACCAGTTGACACCGCTTCGGATGATCCACAAGAATCGCATTGAACATGCGGCCTGGCTGTTGATCGAGGATGATGTTTCGATCACGGAGATTGCGCTGTGCTGTGGCTATAGCGACCACAGCGCTTTCAGCCGGCAGTTCAAGACACTTACCGGACTGACTCCCCAGCAATTCCGGCGCATGTACACGACGCCCGGGGGCGATTGATACATCTTTTCGCCACACCGGCCCCTTGCCGGGTTCTTCTGCTCGATTCCTTCTTCCGGTACTGGACATGCATGCGCAATGTGCCGGTTTCTGCGTCGTTTGCGTGGAAAGTGCACAAGCTGACTCTCGCAAGGTTGTTTAATGTGGAGACACGTTGCACAGGCAACCGTTGCCTGGGCCAAGAATAAAGCAACCCAAAACCAGAGAGGAGATCAGTATGCTTCAACGATCCAGCAAATTCCTCGTCTTGATCACGGCCACGCTCGCCTTGTCGACAACAGTCGCACTTGCGGCGTCGGACTGGCTGGACAAGTATGCCGCCGAACCGGACGGTGAGCCGGTGGAAATCGGTCTGTTGGCACCGCTTACCGGTACCCAGGGTGTTTTCGGCGAGGACATGGTGGCGGCCGCCGAGATGGCCGTCGACGAAACGAACGCATCGGGCGGGGTGCTTGGCCGGCCGCTCGAATTGAAGATCGAGGATACCGAGACACGGCCATCGCCGGCCATGGACGCTGCCCGCAAACTGGTGGGCGTGGACGGATTGAAAGTGCTGACGGGTGGTTTCTCGAGCGGGGTGAGCATGCCGGTTGCCGCGTACGCGCAGGACAATGAAATCCTCTACCTTCTGGCTGTGCCGACATCGCCCAAGTTCCGTGATGCGGGCGACTTCGTGATGAGTGTGACGGTGCTCGATACCTTCAAGGGCAAGGCACTGGCCGAATTCATCGACGCAGACAGTGACGCACAGACTTTTGCGCTGGCCTTCATGAACAACGACTTCGGTCAGCAACTACGCAAGGTGACGAAGAAGCGTCTGGAGGAACTCGGCAAGGAGGTCGTTACAGAAGTCAACTACCAGCTCAACAAGGTCGATTATCAACCCGAAATCACGCGGCTCTATTCACAGGATCCGGATGCCATTGTAGCCAGTTTCTATGCCCACGAAGGGCTGATTTGGGCGAAGCAGGCGTACAAGCTTGACCGGTTCGATATGGAGGCGACCCCATGGTACATAGGCGAAGTGACGACCAGCTTTTCTGATGCACTCAAGTCCTACCCCGATATTCTGGATGGGGTCAAGGGGCTTGACCCGTTGGAGCCGAAGGAGCTGTTCACCACCAAGTTTGAACAGCGCACCGGCCACAAGCCGGTCACGCCGTTCGCGGCTCAGTATTACGATGCCGTGCGCATGCTCGCCATGGCGATGAATTTCGCCAACTCGACGGACGCGGAAGATGTGCGGGATTCCCTGTTTCAAATCGCCAGCTGGTACCGCGGCATGTCCTATGGCGGGGACAAACGCTTTGACGAGGACGGCATGCAGGCGCATGCGGCGTTCCGCAAGGTTCTCATAAAGGACGGCGAGATCGTCGGTTACGACGAGCCGTAAACGAGCTCGGCCCGGCGGTGGTGCAGCCGCCGGGTCTTTTTCCGGCGGTCCCGGCGCCGCCTCCCTGAAATCTGTTGACGAGGAGTTCGCTTGATGGACATTGCCCAGATTCTGGTCAATAGCCTTGTCCGGGCCTCGGAGCTGGGTCTGCTTGCGGTGGGCCTGACCATGGTCTACGGCATTCTCAAGTTCCCGAATATCGCGCACGGCGATTACGCGATGCTGGGCGGCTATCTTGCATTCGCAATCGGTCCGATGCTCGGGCTCAGTCTGCTCTGGGCCGTACCCCTGGCTGCGATCGCATTCGGCGTGCTCGCCGTGGGCATGGATTGGATCGTGTTTCGCCCCTTGCGCCGACAGGGAGCGACGGTATTCACGCAGTTGATTGCCTCATTGGGCCTGGCGCTCATCGTACGCAATGTCGTGCGCATGATCTGGTCGAATGACATGCGGACGTTCGATCTGCCTTTGTTGAAACCGCTCCGGATTCTGGGCGCTTCCATCGACCTGGTGGAGATCGGCATCATTGTCACCGGCGTCGTGTTCATGATCCTGTTTCATCTGGGGCTCCACTACACCAAGCTCGGCAAGGCCCTGCGGGCGATTTCGGATGACAGCGAGCTTGCCAACAGTTGTGCCATCGACACCGAACAAATGATCCGGTGGCTGTGGTTTGCAGCCTGCGCCTATGCCGCGGTGGGTGGTTTCATGCTCGCCGTTGATCATGTGCTGTTCCCCCGCCTCGGCTTCAATATTCTCATCCCCGTGTTTGGTGCGGCAATCGTCGGCGGTGTAGGCAACCCTTATGGCGCCATGCTGGGAGCGCTGATTATCGCTTTGGCCGAAAATATCATCCTGGGCCTCAATTTCGGACCATTGTTCGATTTCGGCGGTCTCTTCGAATTCGGTTTCCTGCAGCTGCCCACGGGCTACAAGCCGGCCATCAGCTTCATCATCATCATCGTCATGCTGCTGTTCAAGCCCACTGGACTGATGGGGAAACGCTAAATGGAACTCGTCAATTTCTTCATCTATCTGCTGACCATGATGGGCATCTACAGCCTGTTTGCCCTCAGCCTGAACCTCCAGCTGGGCTATACCGGGCTCATCAATTTCGGCCAGGTGATGTTCTTCATTGTCGGCGCCTACGCATCCGGTGTCCTCACGACCTGGCTCGGCATGCCGATTGTCGTCGGTATTGTCGCCGCCATGCTCATTGCCGGGGTGGTCGGCATGCTGGTCAGCCTGCCGACACGGTCCTTGACGGCCGACTACTGGGCGATCAGCACACTGGTGGCGGCAGAAACGGTTCGCATCATCGCCATCAACGAAGAATGGCTGACCGGGGGCACATTCGGCATCATGAATATTCCGCAGCCGCTGCGCGCGTTGTTCCTGCCGGCCGCTTATCCGGCCGTGTTCCTGTCGATCACGCTGGCTCTTGTGGCGCTTGTCTACATATTGATCCACTTCATCACAGACTCGCCGTTCGGCCGTGAGCTGCGCTGCATCCGGGACGATGAAGACCTGTGCCTCAGCATGGGCAAGAACACACGCAAGCTCAAGGTGCAGGCCATGTTTCTCGCTGGCATGGTTGCCGGTCTTGGCGGGGCACTGTTTGCGCATTATGTAACCTTCATCTCGCCGCAGAATTTCCGGCCGATCGAGACCTTCCTCATGTTTGCCATGGTGGTCATCGGCGGGCTCGGCAATCATCGCGGCGCCATCCTGGGGGCCATCATCATCGAGACCTTCAACGTGTCAACGCGCTTCATCGGCGGGCCGCTTGAGATCAGTTCGGCGTTCATGGGCAGTTTGCGCATGGCGCTGATTGGCGTGCTGATCATCGCCTTTCTGCGCTTTCGCCCGGAGGGCATTCTACGCGAGAGGAAGAAGCTGTATGACTGAAATGGAAGGGACGGCACCGCTGCTGACAGCCCGCGATATCTGCAAACGATTCGGTGCGCTGCAGGCGCTCGACGGCGTCTCTCTCGATGTGCCGGACAACCGCATCATTGGCATGATCGGACCGAACGGCTCCGGCAAATCAACGCTGTTCAATATCATTTCGGGCTTCTATACCGCGGATGCCGGCAAGGTCTGGTTCAAGGGTCGCCGTATTGACGGCCTGACACCCGATGCCACTGCGCGCATGGGACTGTGTCGAACTTTCCAGGTAAGCCGTGCCCCGGAGCGTCTGACTGTATTGGATAACATGCTGCTCGCGGCGCGTGAACAGCACGGCGAGTCACCGTTCGAGGCGTTGTTTCGGCGTGCCCGCATGCAGGCGAGCGAGCGGGCCAATCTGGAGCGTGCCGGGGAACTGCTGGACTTGTTGCGGCTTACGCGACTGCGCAATGAATATGCGAGCAATCTCTCGGGTGGGCAAAAGAAACTGTTGTCGCTGGGGCGTGCACTCATGCGCGAAACGGATCTGATTCTGCTCGACGAGCCGACTGCAGGTGTTCACCCGGAGCTGATCGACGATCTGCTGGCCGTAGTCGACAAGGCGCGCCATGAAGAAGGACCCGCCTTTCTCATTATCGAACATAGTATGAAGGTGATCCGCAATGTCTGTGAAAAGGTCTTCGTATTCAACTATGGCAAGAATCTGGCTGAAGGTACGCCGGAAGAGATTCATCGCAATGAGGCGGTGCTGGAAGCCTACCTGTCGGCAGGCTGACGCAAGGGGAATGGCATAGTGGCACTACTCGAGGCAAGGGATATCGTTGCCGGTTACGGTGCGACCATGATTCTGCATGGCATGAACATGCATGTTGACCGGGGTGAGGTCATTACGATTCTGGGCCCCAATGGTTCCGGCAAGTCGACATTGTTCAAGGCCATCATGGGTTATCTCACACCGGTATCGGGCTCGATTCATTTCAATGATGAGGATGTCACCCATATTCCAACCAAGAGTCGGGTGACGCGGGGCATTGCCTATGTGCCGCAGATCAGCAATGTCTTCCCTTCGCTGACCATAGGTGAAAATCTCGAGATGGCCGGATTTGCGCAGAGCAAGACAGATATGCGCCAGGCCGTGCAGGAAGCGCTTGGAAACTTCCCGCTTCTCGAGGAAAAATACATGACACGCGCTTCGGGTCTCAGTGGCGGGCAGCGCCAGACACTTGCCATGGCCATGGCGTTGGTCAAGCGCCCGTCGGTGATTCTGCTCGATGAACCATCGGCTGGGCTTGATCCGAAGGCAACGGAAATGATCTTCCGCCAGATCGAGCAGATTCATGCTCATGGCACGGTAATTGTCATCATCGAACAGGATGCCAAGCGGGCACTCGAGATTTCTCATCGCGGCTATATTTTCGAGATGGGACAGAACCGCTACGAAGATCGTACCGAACGGCTGCTTGAACTGGACGAGATCAAGAGTATGTATCTCGGGGACTGAGATCGGTGGCGCCGGCAGGACGAGTGCTCAATAGTTATGAAACCATCCCTGATCAAGACATAGCAGAGGAACAACCATGACGGACGATATATTCAGTGGCTGCATGCCGGCCCTCATGACGCCATGCACTGAGCAGCGCGAGCCGGATTACGATGCCCTGGTTGCAAAAGGCCGGGAACTCATCGACGCAGGCATGAGTGCCGTGGTGTATTGCGGCTCAATGGGTGATTGGCCCTTGCTGACGAGTGACGAACGCCAGCACGGCGTGGCACGGCTGGTCGAGGCAGGTATTCCGACACTTGTCGGTACTGGTGCCATCAACACCAGGGAAGCCGTGTCGCATGCCGCCCACGCTGCCGAAGTCGGCGCCGCGGGTCTGATGGTCATACCGCGTGTCTTGTCGCGTGGTACGGCGGTGGCGGCGCAACGCAACCATTTCAGCGCCATACTGGAAGCGGCGCCCAGGCTGCCGTCAGTCATCTACAACAGCCCCGTGTATGGTTTTGCCACACGTGCCGATTTGTTCTTCGAACTGCGTGATCGGTATCCGAACCTGATCGGGTTCAAGGAATTTGGTGGTGCGGCAGACCTGAGCTATGCAGCGGAGAACATCACTTCGCAGGACGATGACGTGACCCTCATGGTCGGCGTGGATACCACTGTCTATCACGGTTTTGTCAACTGCGGCGCAACCGGCGCCATCACCGGCATCGGCAATGCACTGCCGAAGCCGGTGCTGCAACTTGTGGAGCTCAGCAAGAAGGCAGCGCAGGGTGACGCCACGGCGCGGCGACAGGCACGGGAGCTGGATGACGCACTGCATGTCCTGGCCACCTTCGATGAAGGCCCGGACCTGGTGCTTTACTACAAGTACCTGCTGGTACTCAATGGTGACACGGAGTATGCCCTGCACTTCAACGAAACCGATGCCTTGAGTCGGTCACAACGTCGTTATGCCGAGGATCAGTACAACCTGTTCCGCAAGTGGTACGCGGACTGGTCCGCCGCCTGATAGCAGGGGTGGCGTGGATTGTCCGTGAAACGCAGACGGTGAAGTCTGGCACCGGCACCAATTCGTTCCCATGCTGCTGTGTGGAGGCATCGCATGCGCTCGACAAGAGTGATTCACACCGTCAGTTGCCATGCTGAAGGCGAAGTGGGTGATGTCATCGTCGGTGGCGTGTCGCCGCCGCCAGGGAATACCCTGTGGGAGCAATCGCGCTTCATCGCACGAGATGGTGCCTTGCGCAGTTTCATGTTGAACGAGCCGCGTGGTGGCGTGTTCAGACACGTCAACCTGCTGGTGCCGCCAAAGGACGATCGCGCGCACATGGGCTGGATCATCATGGAGCCCGAGGATACGCCGCCGATGTCCGGATCCAACAGTCTGTGCGTGGCAACGGTCTTGCTCGAAACCGGCATTGTTGCCATGACGGAGCCCGAGACCAGACTCGTATTGGAGGCGCCGGGCGGGCTCATCGAGGTGACGGCGAAATGTCGTGAAGGCCGGGTGGAGCGTGTGCAGGTGCGCAATGTGCCGTCATTTGTCGATCGTTTGGATGCCGCACTGGAGGTCGAGGGGCTGGGTACGCTCAAGGTTGACACGGCTTATGGCGGTGACAGCTTCGTGTTGGTGAGCGCTGCGGATGCCGGTGTGCAATTGCAGGAGGGGCGGGCACGCGATCTTGCCGTGCTGGGCGCACGCATCACGGATGCCGCCAATGAGCAGCTGGGCTTTCAGCACCCCGACAATCCCGAGTGGCGACACATCTCGTTCTGCCAGTTCACCGAGCCGGTACGGCGCGAGCAGGGTGTGCTGCACGGGCGCAACACCGTCGCCATCAAGCCCGCCAAACTGGATCGGTCGCCAACAGGCACCGGTTGTTCGGCGCGTATGGCTGTGCTGCATGCACGCGGCGAGCTGGAAGTGAATGAGATGTTCACTGGCGAATCCATCATCGGCTCGCGTTTCGAGTGTCGCATCGAAACGGAAACGCAGGTGGGCGGTGCAGCCGCCGTCATACCCATGATCTCCGGACGGGCGTGGCTAACGGGTACACACCAGCATATGCTGGATCCCGACGATCCCTGGCCGGATGGTTATCGGCTTGGGGATACCTGGCCGATCCGGCCGGATTAGCCCCTTGTATCACGCTCACGCGATCCGTTGCCCGCCGGCAACGAAGATTGCCGATCATGCGGCGAATCGAATGCCAACTGAACAATTGTTACAGGAGTCTGCACTTGTCTGACATGCTGCGTTTGGAAAAATCCCGTCTTCGTGCGCTGAGTCATCGGATTCTGCACCGGTACGGTTTCAGTGATGACCACGCGTGGGCGATCACGGACAACTTATTGCAGGCACAGGAGCATGAGTGCTTTTCCCACGGTTTGCACCGCCTCTCTGATTGCATAAACGTCCTGCACCGGGGTGGACTGGACCCGGTGGCAGAGCCTGTGCTGGATGACCGCTTCCCCGCTGTAGTGCACTGTGATGCCAACAATGGTTGTGCGCCACTGGCCATTGAGCGCGGCTGTGCCCGACTGGTGGAGTCGGTTCGCAGTACCGGCATCGCGTGCCTTGCGATCAACAACTGCTTTCACTTCTCGGCACTGTGGATCGAGGTTGAACGAATTGCACGCGAGGGCTGTGTGGCACTGGCCATGACCCCGACCCTGCCGTTTACTGCGCCCACCGGTGGACGTTCGCGCCTGCTGGGCACCAATCCCTTCGCTTTCTCCTGGCCGCGTCCGCATGCACAACCTTATACGTTCGATTTTGCCACCAGCGAGGCGGCGCGCGGCAGGGTCGAGCTGTGCGCTCTCGAGGGTCGCTCGCTGCCCGCGGGCTGGGCAATCGATGTCGACGGTGAGCCGACAACCGATCCACAGGCCGCACTCGAGGGTGCGCTGTTGGCGTTCGGTGGCCACAAAGGGTCGGCAATTGCCACGATGATCGAACTGCTTGCCGGGCCACTGATCAGTGACAAGATCGGACGGGAGATTGCGCCGGCGGTCGCCGACGGCCCGCGCTACCAGCCCGTGCATGGCGAGCTGATCATTGCTTTCGAGCCGCATTTGCTGGGCGGCTCGGACATGGAGGCGAATTTCGCCAGAGCAGAAGATTTTTTCCGGGAAATGCAGACTCAGGGTGCGCGGCTGCCATCACAGAATCGCCAGGCGGCCGGTGCCCGCAGTGCTCGCTCCGGCATCCCCATATCCGAACCCGTTCTGACACGACTGCACGAGCTCGACGCCGCGAGTTGATGCCGGCCGGCACTGCACATCCGGCTTGATGCCGTTTTCAGACCGGCGACTGGTCGTGCGCGACTTGTGCCGGGACGTGCACATGCAGACCGGACAGTAGCGGCGTGTATCCGTCATGGCTGCCCGGTCACACCCTCCTGTGCCAGCTGCTCGATGCGGTCTGCATCGAGACCGAGCACGTCGCGCAATATGGTCTGTGTGTGCTCGCTGAGCAGGGGCGGCGGCTGCGTGTAGCGCACCGGAGTCGCCGACAGGTTGATGGGGCTGGCGACCTGCGGCACTGCGCCGGCCTGCGGGTGCGGCATGGTCTGTTGCATGCCGCGCGCCTGCACCTGTTCGTTGGCGAACACTTCGGCGATGTGGTTGATCGGGCCGCAGGGCACGCCGGCCATCTCCATGGCCTGCACCCATGCGTCCGTGCTGCGCTTGATGGTGATCTGGCGCAGTGCCGGGACCAGCGTGTCGCGGTTGGCCACGCGCGCAGCATTCGTTGCAAAGCGTTCATCGGCGGCCCAGTCCGGCTGCTCGATGACACGGCACAGGTTGGCGAACTGGCTGTCGTTGCCGACCGCGATGATCATGTCGCCATCGGCGGTCGGAAAAGCCTGGTAGGGCACGATGTTGGGGTGCGCGTTGCCCAGTCGTCGTGGCGATTCGCCGGTGGTCAGGTAATTGAGGTTCTGGTTGGCAAGGCAGGCGACTTGTACATCGAGCAGCGACAGGTCGATGTGCTGGCCGACACCGGTCTGATCCCGGTGCGCCAGCGCCGCCAGCACCGACGTGGCGGCATACAGGCCGGTGAGGATGTCCGCCAGCGCCACGCCGACCTTCACCGGCCCGCCGCCGTCGACTTCATCGGGCTGGCCGGTCAGGCTCATCAGACCGCCCATGGCCTGAATGAGAAAATCATAGCCGGCGCGTCCGGCATACGGTCCGGTCTGGCCGAAGCCGGTGATGGAGCAGTAGATCAGCCCCGGATTGATCTCCTTCAGGCTGTCGTAATCCAGACCGTAGCGGGCCAGACCGCCGACCTTGAAGTTCTCCAGCACGATGTCGGACCGCGCAGCGAGGTCGCGCACCAGCTGCTGTCCCTCGGGCCGGGTGATATCGATGGTGATGGATTGCTTGTTGCGGTTGGTGGCCAGGTAATAGGCGGCCTCCGATGTTTCCTCGCCGTCGCCGTCCTTCAGCCAGGGCGGCCCCCAGGTACGGGTGTCGTCGCCGCTGCCGGGGCGCTCCACCTTGATGATTTCCGCGCCCAGATCGCCCAGCGTCTGTGACGCCCAGGGGCCGGCCAGTACACGCGAGAGATCCAGTACCCGAATATGAGACAGCGCGCCTGTCATGCGATGTTCCTGCTATCATGCGTGGGTGATGGATACGACTGTAACCGATGTCGGCACAAAGTGGGAACGCCGGCCGGCACGGTATGGTTGCGATACGACGAATGGCGCATTGCCCACCCGCAGCAGACGTGTTGCCATGCATCCCGCAGATATGGATATGGAACACCCACCGGTCAATCAGACAGGCAGCCGACAGGCCTTGCCAAGCGGCCGCAGAGCCGCATTCGGAGGAGATTCCGATTCCGGTGCTGTCCGGCATGCGCATCGGAATACGGATAGATGACCACAGACAAGCAAACCCTGACCGGTGGTGAAATACTGGTTCATACTCTGCGTGTGCACGGCGTCGACCGTGTGTTCTGCGTGCCGGGCGAGAGCTATCTCGCTGTGCTGGATGCGCTGGTCGACGCACCCGAGATCGAGATCATCGTCTGCCGCCACGAAAGCGGCGCGGCGATGATGGCCGAAACCTACGGCAAGTGCACCGGCCGGCCCGGCATCTGCTTCGTCACGCGCGGGCCGGGCGCGACCAACGCCATGGCCGGCCTGCATATCGGGCGCCAGGACTCCACACCCATGATTCTGTTCGTCGGCCAGATCGGCCGTGCAATGCAGGAGCGGGAGGCATTCCAGGAGATCGACTACCGTCGCATGTGCGGCGAAGTCTCGAAATGGACTGCGCAGATCGACGATCCGGCGCGCATCCCGGAAATGGTCGGGCGCGCTTTCCACACCGCCGTCGGCGGCCGGCCCGGTCCGGTCGTGCTGGCGTTGCCGGAGGATATGCTCACCGAACGCGCTGCTCTGCGCCCGGCGCGCCCCTACACGCGACCCGCAACCGGCGTGAATGCACAGACCTTGTCTGCCATCGCCGACAAGCTGCAGGCAGCCGAGCGCCCGCTCGTGCTGATCGGCGGCGGTGGCTGGACGCAGGATGCCTGCGATGACCTGCAGCGCTTCGCCGAAGCATGGGATTTGCCGGTGGCCGTTTCGTTCCGCTGCCAGGGCTATTTCGACACGCTGCACCCGAACTATGCCGGCGATGCCGGTCTGGGCGTCAATCCGAAACTGCGCGCAGCCGTGCAGGCGGCCGATCTGCTGCTGGTGGTCGGCCCCAAACTGGGTGAATCCACCACCGGCGGCTACACCATGGTCGACATTCCGCTGCCGCAACAGACACTCATCCACATGCACGCCGATGCCGACGAGCTGGGCCGCGTCTATCAGCCCACGATTGCCGTGCAGGTCGACATGAGTGCGGCGCCTGCGGCACTGGCGTCGCTGCCGGCGCCGGACCAGCCGCTGTGGGTGGAATGGACGCGCTCACGCAATGCCGATTACCACGCCTGGACCGATACGCCGCCGGACAATCCGGGGCCGTTGCAATACGGTGCGGTCGTGGCGTGGCTGCGCCAGCACCTGCCGCCGCAAGCCATGATCAGCAACGGCGCGGGCAATTACGCCATCTGGCCCAATCGGTTCTACCACTACCGGCGCTATCGCAGCATGCTGGCGCCCACTTCCGGTTCCATGGGCTATGCCATACCGGCGGCGGTGGGGGCCAAGCTGACTCATCCGGAACGCCCGGTGGTCGCCTTCACCGGCGACGGCGATTTCCTCATGACCGGGCAGGAACTGGCGACCGCCGTGCAGTACGGTGCCGCCATCATCATCATTCTGGTGAACAATGGCATGTACGGCACCATCCGCATGCATCAGGAGCGGGATTACCCGGGGCGGGAAAGCGCCACCGGGCTGGACAACCCGGATTTCGTGGCGCTGGCCCGCGCCTACGGCGCGCATGCCGAACGGGTCGACACCACGGAAGATTTCGCGCCCGCCTTCGAACGGGCCGAGCAGGTGGGCAGGCCCGCACTGCTGGAACTCAGGCTGGATCCGCAGGCGATTGCGCCGGGCAAGACGCTGGGCGCGCTCGGCGGCTGATATCAATCCTCATCGCGGCGTTTGTAGTCGCCCTCGATGACGGTCGTGCTGCTGTGCTTGTGGTGGCTGCTCCAGGTATGGGAATAACCGTACGGGCCGGCTGCATGCACCGTGACGGCACGCGCCAGAATGCGGCGTGCCACCCAGGCGCGTAATTGCGGAATCAGCAGCAGGAAGCCGATGGAGTCGGAAATCAGGCCGGGCGTGATCAGGCAGAAGCCGGCCAGCAGCAGCGCCATGCCCTCCAGCATGGGGATGGCGGGCATTTCGCCGCGCATCTGCTGTTCGCGCGAGCGTTGTATGACGCCCAGGCCCTGATAACGCACCAGCTGACTGCCGATGAGTGCCGTGGCGATGATCAGCAGAATGGTCCAGCCTGCACCGATGATGCCGCCGATCTTGATCAGCAGCCAGAGTTCGATCATCGGCACGATGATGAAAAGCAGTAATAGTCGTCCGGCCATGGCGCGGCATTCCTTGAGGTATCGTTATCCGACGCTGGAGGTGCGGCGGCTGTGTTTCAAGCACGAATTGACGGGTTGTTTCTAGATTGACGCAATGCGTTCGCGCTGTGCCGCCAGCTCAGCGTGCTCGCGCGCAGCGCGCTCGGCCTGGGCGCGGGCGCCGTCGACCACATCCGCGGGCGCCTTGTCGACGAAACTGGCATTGTTCAGGCGTGCCTGCACGCTGGCCAGCTCCTTGTCGAGCCTGGCGAGCTGCTTGTCCAGCCGCGCCAGTTCAGCGCACTGGTCGATCAGCCCGGCCATGGGCACCAGCAGCTGCATGCGCCCGGCCAGTGCCGTGGCGGCGACCGGCGCATCCGCGGCGGCAATGAAATCGATGGACTCCACCCGTGCCAGGAAGTCGATGATGTCACGGTGTGCGGCCAGACGCCGGCGATCCTCGTCGGCGGCGTTGGCGATCAGCACGGGCACGGCGCGGCTCGGCGCGATGTCCATTTCGCCGCGGATCTGGCGCAGACCGATGATGACCTGCTGCAGCCACTGGATCTCCGTTTCCGCCTCGCGGTCCGGGGTGAAATCGTCGGCCAGCGGATAGGCTTGCACAGAGATGGTTTCGCCCGTGGCTGCCAGCGGCCTGGCGCGTGCCAATGGCGCAACGCGCTGCCAGATTTCCTCGGTGATGAACGGCATGAACGGGTGCAGCAGACGCAGGATGGCTTCCAGCGCGCGCACCAGCACGCTGCGCGTGGCGGCTTTCTGCGGGGCGCTGCTGTGCTCGGCGCCGAGCACCGGTTTCACCAGCTCCAGATACCAGTCGCAGAAGTCGTGCCAGACGAAGTCGTATAGTGTCTTGCTGGCGAGATCGAAGCGGTAGCTGTCGAACTGTGCGGCGACCTCGGCGGATACGGTGTGCAGCCGGGCAAGAATCCAGCGGTCGGCCAGCGCGTGCGCGTCGTCGGCGCGAATATCGCCGTCCTCGGTCTGCATGAGCACGAAGCGGGCGGCGTTCCACAGCTTGTTGCAGAAATTTCGATAGCCCTCGACGCGGCCCATGTCGAAGCGGATGTCGCGTCCGGGCGAAGCCAGCGCCGCAAAGGTGAAACGCAGGGCATCCGTGCCGTGGGCGGCGATGCCGTCCGGATAGGCTCGGCGCGTGATCTTCTCGATGTGTGCGGCCTTTTTCGGCTGCATCATGCCGGCGGTGCGCTTGGCCACCAGCGCTTCCAGATCGATGCCGTCGATCAGGTCGATCGGATCCAGCACGTTGCCCTTCGACTTGGACATCTTGGCGCCGTCGGCGTCGCGTACCAGCCCGTGAATGTAGACTTCGCGAAACGGCACGTCGTCCATGAATTCCATGCCCATCATGATCATCCGCGCCACCCAGAAGAAGATGATGTCGAAGCCGGTGACCAGCACGCTGGTGGGGTAGAAGGACTGCAGTTCCGGCGTGTCTTCCGGCCAGCCCAGCGTGGAGAACGGCCACAGGGCGGACGAGAACCAGGTGTCGAGCACGTCCTCGTCCTGCGTCAGCTGCAGATCTGCGGACAGGTCGTGCTGCGCGCGCACGCTGGCCTCGTCGGCGCCGACGTAGATGTTGCCGGCATCGTCGTACCAGGCCGGTATGCGGTGGCCCCACCAAAGCTGGCGTGAGATGCACCAGTCCTGGATGTTGTACATCCACTCGAAGTAGGTGCTGGCCCAGTTGCCGGGAATGAAGCGGATGCGGCCGTCCTCGACTGCCTCGATGGCCGGCTTGGCAAGCGTCCTGGCATCGACGAACCACTGGTTGGTCAGCATCGGCTCGATGACGTCGCCGGAGCGGTCGCCGTACGGCTGCATCATCGGCTTGTCCTCGACCGTGATCATCAGGCCCTCGGCATCGATGTCGGCAACGATGCGTCGGCGTGCCTCGAAGCGGTCCAGGCCGCGATAGGCGTCCGGCACGAGATTGATGGCGTCGACTGTCATGGCATCCGGCATGCCTTGCTGCGCCACGATTGCCGCAGCTTCGGCTGCGGCCTGTGTGTAGGCAGCGCCGTCATCGCGCAGCGTGGCGGTGTCGTCCATCAGCCGGTACATGGGGATGTCGTTGCGCTTGGCGACTTCGTAGTCGTTGAAGTCGTGCGCGCCGGTGATCTTTACTGCGCCGGAGCCGAACTCCGGGTCCGGATATTCGTCGGTGATGATTGGAATCAGGCGCCGCTGCCCTTGTGGCCCGACCGGAATCTCGCAGCGCAGGCCGACAATCGGCGCGTACCGCGAGTCGTCGGGATGCACGGCGATGGCGCCGTCGCCGAGCATGGTTTCCGGGCGCGTGGTGGCAATGGAGATGTAGTCGCGCGTTTCGCGGAACGTCTCGTTGCCGTCCGCGTCGGTTTCGACGTATTCGTAAGTGGCGCCGTTTTCCAGCGGATACTTGAAATGCCACATGTGGCCGTCGACCTCGAGGTTTTCCACCTCCAGATCGGAAATAGCCGTCTTCAGCACCGGGTCCCAGTTGACCAGGCGCTGGCCGCGGTAGATCAGGCCGCGTTCGTAGAGCTCGATGAACACCTTCTGCACGGCTGCCGACAGGCCGTCGTCCATGGTGAAGCGTTCCCGCGTCCAGTCCACCGACGTGCCCAGGCGCCGCATCTGCGTGGTGATGTAGCCGCCGGACTGCTCCTTCCATTGCCAGACGCGGTCGATGAAGGTCTCGCGGCCCATCTCCTGGCGTGACGTGCCCTCGGCCTCGACCTGGCGTTCGACCAGCATCTGCGTGGCGATGCCGGCGTGATCGGTGCCCGGTTGCCACAGCGTGGGATGGCCGCGCATGCGGTGGTAGCGCGTCAGAGCGTCCTGTAGCGTGTCATCCAGCGCGTGCCCCATGTGCAGGCGACCGGTGACATTGGGTGGCGGCAGCACGATGCAATAAGGCGCAGCGCCCGCCGCACCCTGGTTGGGGCGGAAGTAGCCGCGCTCCTCCCAGACGGGATACCAGTATTGTTCGATGGCCTGTGGATTGAAGGTCTTTTCCATGGGGTGTCGAGTTGTCGTGTGAAGCCCTGTACAGGCAGGGCAGCAGTAATGGTCAGGAGCGGCGCCGGAAAGCATCCCGAATCTGGTGGGTGGTCAGTTCGTAACCACGATCACGGAAGAATCGGTAGGCGTCGCGTGCCTGTTCGCGTCGCGTCGGTGCCACGACTTCCATGTGGCGCCGGAAACGGCTGAAGAACAGCGCTACGTCGCCACCGAGATTGATCGAAATATCGTCGAAGCCCGGCGGCGGCTCGCCGTGTCCGATGACGACCGGTGTCAGATCGTCATCGGGGGTGATTGTATCGCTTGTCGCGTGCGGAACGAAGCTGCCCTGGCGGAAAGTCCAGAGCAGCTGATCCAGTGCCGATACCTGCGCAGCGTCACCGGCGTGAACATACACGCGGTGCCCCGCCGTGTGCGCCTTTTCCGTCAGCCGGCAGGCGAAGTGCTGCGTTGCGTTCGGTGCTTCGTCATCGAGAATGTAGAACAGGACCTCGGTCACGCCGACGTGCGGGCGCGGTCGATCAGGTACTGTGTCAGCAGACCGACGGGGCGGCCGGTGGCGCCCTTGTTCTGGCCGGAATGCCAGGCGACGCCGGCGATGTCCAGGTGTGCCCAGCGCAGCTTGCGCGTGAAGCGGTGCAGGAAGCTGGCGGCCGTGATGGCGCCGGCCTTGCGCCCGCCGACGTGGGCGAAGTCGGCGAAATTGCTGTCGAGGTCGGACTGGTAGTCTTCCCACAGCGGCATCGGCCAGGCCCGATCGTAGACAGTTTCGCCGGCATCGCGCAGGGCGCGCTGCAACGGATTGGTGTTGCTGAACAGGCCGGCCGCGTGCGCACCCAGGGCGACCACGCAGGCACCGGTCAGCGTCGCCATGTCGATGACCGCGTCGGGCTGATGATTCTGCTCCACCCAGGTCAGGGCATCGCACAGGATCATGCGGCCTTCAGCATCGGTATTGAGCACCTCGACCGTCTGGCCGGACATGGTGGTGACGATGTCGCCGGGCTTGACGGCATTGCCGTCCGGCAGGTTTTCCGTGCTCGGAATGATACCGACCAGGTTGAGCGGCAGCTCCAGCTCGGCCGCCGCCTGCAGGGCGCCGAACACGCTCGCAGCGCCGCCCATGTCGTACTTCATTTCGTCCATCGTCGCCGCCGGTTTCAGGCTGATGCCGCCGGCATCGAACGTGACGCCCTTGCCGACCAGAACGATGGGTTTGGCGTTCTTTGGCCCGTTGTTGTAGCTCATGCTGATGAGCTTGGCCGGCTCACGCGAGCCGCGCGCCACGGCCAGCAGCGCACCCATGCCGAGCTTTTCCATGTCCTGTTCTTCCAGCACGCTGGTGCTGATCTTCTTGTATTTGTCGGCGAGTTCGGACGCCCGCCCGGCAAGATAGGTCGGTGTGCAGATGTTGCCCGGCAGGTTGCCGAGGTCCTTGGCCAGCGATATGCCGCCAGCCATGGCACTCGCCTCCTCGATGCCGCGTTCGGCGGCGGGCAGATCGGATCGGCGCGGTACCTGGAAGATGAGACGCGCCAGCTTGCGCTTGTGCTTTTCATAGTCGCTGCCGCGACAGGCCTCGAAGCGGTAGAAGACGTCGTCGAAGGCCAGCAGCGCCTGTTTCGCCTGCCAGCCGAAATCGTCCCGGCCGCGCACATTGAGTTCGGTCAGATAGCAGGCGGCATCGACGCCGCCCAGCTTGTCCAGAGCGGTGGCAGCGGCGCGACAGGCCTTGATGTAGGCGCGGGTGTTGAAATCCCGCTCTTTGCCGCAACCGACCAGCAGGATGCGATCGCAGAACATGTCATCCAGGCCGTGCAGAACTGCCGTCTGCCCGAGCTTGCCATCCATGTCGCCGCGCCGCATGATGCTCGCGATCAATCCCCCGGTTGCCTGATCCAGGGCGTCGGCTTGTGTCGATGGCTTGCGACGGTCGAAGATGGCCACGATGACGCAGCCGACTCTTTGTTTTTCGGGGCTGCCGCTCTTGACGAGAAATTCCATGAAGTGCTCCTGTGGAAATAGTGTTCCGTGTCCGTTAATGTATTGTTCATGTTGATCGGGCATGAAAGCGCTTTTTTATGCTGCCCGAAACGGAAAGTCCGTTTATGGGCGTACAGTTTACACTTTCTTGCAGAAAAATCATCCCCGACTGTCGCATCATGGGCATAAATGAATTCTTGTCACGGGCTGGGAAGCTGTGATGCCTGCCCGTAATATTCTGGAGCGTTATCTGTTCCTGGAGGCCGGCCGCGCCTGGCTGGTGGTGGCCGGCATTCTGCTTTTCCTGACCATCGGGCTAGGTTTTGCCAAGTTCGTGGCGGCAGCTGCAGCCGGCGAGCTGCCGGTCGATACCGTGTTGTGGCTGGCACTTTACAGCGCCGTCAAGAACAGCACGCTGGTCCTGCCGATTTCCGTTTTTCTAGCAGTGCTGCTGACCCTTGGACGGCTGTGCCGCGATAACGAAATGGCCGCCATCCAGGCTGGCGGCGCCAGTCTTGTAACGATTTACCGGCCGTTCATCGTCCTGGCAGTCTGTATCGCATTGCTGGGCGGCTGCCTGTCGTTGCTGCTGGTGCCACAGGCGAGCCGGGCAATGGATCAGATGACCGCCGAAACCACGGCGCGCGCGCTGCGCATGCTGGCGGCCGGGCGTTTCCGGTCACTGCTGGACGGTCGGGCGGTCTTCTACGCCGCGCGCCGGGATAATGACACCGGCATGCTGCATGATGTGTTCATACGCATGCGGCGCGAGGATCGTCATGGACGGCCGATACAGACGGTGGTCACCGCCGCCCGCGCGCGCCAGCGCACGGAGCCGGGCACCGAGGCGCAGGTACTGGTGCTGGAGGATGGCTGGCGCTACGAGGGCGAGCCTGGCAGGGCGGATTACCGGGTCGTCGAGTTCGGCGAGCACGGCGTCCGCGTCGAGGTCGAAGCCGGCATGGCTGGTGCCACCGATTACGACAACCAGTCGCTGGCAACGCTGCTGGCCAGTGGCGACGCGCGAGCGCAGGCCGAAATGCAGAAACGTCTGTCGGTACCGTTGTCGATTCTGATTCTGACGCTGCTGGGGCTGCCGCTCGGCCGGCTGCCGCCGCGCGCCGGTCGCTACGGCCGCATCGGCATCGGCATTCTGTTGTACATGGTGTATTTCAATCTGCTGCAGCTGGTCATCAACTGGGTGGGGGCAGGCGTGATGCCGAGCGTACTTGGTGCCTGGAGCATACACCTGGTCGTCTTTCTGCTGGCGTGCGGCATGATTCTGCGTGAGCAGGGTCTGTTTGCACGTTTGCGTTTCCGTGCCTCATGAAGCGCCTGGATGTGCATATCGGCCGCAGCGTGCTGGCAGGCACCGGCATGGTGGCTCTGGTGGTCGGTGCACTGGTGGTGCTGGCGCGCCTGCTGCGCGAGATGGGCAGCTTCGGCTGGCTGCAGACGCTGGTATATGTGGCGCTCAAGACGCCTTCCGACATGGTCGTGGTGTTGCCGGTGATCACTTTGCTGGGCGCCTTGCTGGCACTGGGTGCACTGGCCGACGGCCGGGAACTGGTGGTGCTGCGCTGTGCCGGTGTGTCGGTTCTGCGGTTGGCAGCTGCCGTCAGCATGGCGGGCATCGTGCTGGCGGCGATCACGGCCGGGATCAATGAATATCTCGAGCCCGCGGGCGTGGATATGGCCAACCAGATCAAACGTGCCGCCAAGGGCGATGCGAATGCCCAGTTGCTGGCGGACGAGGTGTGGCTGCGACAGGGCGACGATGTGGTGAAGATCGGCGGCATTCTGCCGGATCAGCAGGTGACGGATGTCACCATTTACCGTCTCGATGACGAAGGGCGCTTGCAGGCGGCCCTCCACGCTCCCCGGGCGCGCCCCGATGACGCGGGCCTGCTGTTGCACAAGCCGCACCTGACGCGCATTCAGGTCGATCGGACGACAACCGAGGCACCGGCGCAATTGCATGTCGATATCCGGCTCGACACCGATATATTGCAGCTCGCCGCGGTTGATCCGGAGCGCCAGTCCTCCTTCGGCCTGTGGCGCTATATCCGCTACCTGCAGGCCAACAATGTCGACACCGAGGATTACCAGCTGGCGCTGTGGCAGAACCTGGTGTCGCCGTTCACCGTCTGGCTGCTGACCGTGTTTGCCCTGCCGTTCGCCTTCGGCTCGCAGCGCAGCGGCGGCTCGGGCCAGCGTCTGTTCTTCGGCGGCCTGTTCGGTCTGGTGTTCTATCTCGTCAACGAAGTGGTTGCCGCCAGCGGTGTGGTCTATGGATTGCCACCCTGGCTGGCCGCCAGTCTGCCGACATTGCTGTTGCTGATCCCCACCGGCTACTGGATCCGACGCCTCAACTAAGGAACCTGAAGCCGTTTGCCGCCGGGATGGGCGACCACCTCGGTGTGGCTGAAGATGTCCTGCCAGCAGCGCTTCTGCGGGTCGACCAGGCACCATAGAATGCCGATCACCGACAGCCAGGCGACCCAGGCGGCACAATAACGCAGCAGCGCCTGGCGCCAATCGACGGCGGTGCCTGCCGGGCCGCGCACCTGCAGGCGCCAGGCGCGCATGCCCAGTGTCTGCCCGCCACGCGTCCAGAACCAGGAGAAGAACAGATAGGACACGGCGAGCAGATACAGGCGGAATATCGGGCTGCTGCCGTCCAGTGCGTGGCCGCCGGTGAATGGCAGCAGCGCGGCAATGGCAACAAACCACAGAGCCAGCATCAGCAGCAGGTCGTAGAAGGCGGCGGCAAGGCGTCGCGGCAGCGGGGCGGGATAGGGCGAAGCGTGCATGCGTGTGTGACTTGTTGGGTGTGATCGGCTCGAAAACGGCTATTCATTGTAGAATAGCAACCCATGGCCTGGTTCCGGCTCTGTCACGGGGGTAATCATCACCGATTTGCACGTCATCGAACCCGCCACACACGGCATCGCCCGCACTGATCTCAGTGACGCGGTGTGCCGGGTGCTGGATGGTCTGCATGCAGCCGGATATCGCGCCTGCCTGGTTGGTGGCGCCGTGCGTGATCTGCTGCTGGGCGTGCAGCCGAAGGATTTCGATGTCGCCACCGATGCCGAGCCGGAACAGGTGTGCGAGCTGTTTCGCCGCGCGCGCATGATCGGTCGGCGTTTTCGCATCGTGCATGTGCGTTTCGGACGCGAAATCATCGAGGTATCCACATTCCGCGCCGACCCGGACAGCAACGGCGATGATCCGCGTCTGCTCGATGACAACGGCCGCGTACTACGCGACAACGTCTATGGCGACATTGAACAGGACGCGCGCCGGCGTGATTTCGCCATCAACGCCTTGTATTACGACATCGCCGATGCCTGCGTGCACGATTATGTGGGCGGCATGGCGGATGTGAAGGCGCGTCGACTGCGCCTGATCGGCGACCCTGCTGTGCGCTACCGCGAGGATCCGGTGCGCATGCTGCGCGCCGTACGCATTGCCACGAGGCTGGGGTTGTCGATCGATGCGGCGGCCGAGCCGACGCCGGAGCTGATCGAGCTGCTGGCCACCGTGCCGGCGGCGCGCATGTTCGACGAAGTGCTCAAGCTGCTGATGCATCCGGCGGCTCCCCGTACTTATGCACAGTTGCGCGAGCGAGGACTGCTGGCACCGATTTTCGGCCAGACCATCGACGCACTCGATACGACGGCGGATGACGCCGGCGAAGAGCTAATCCGCAAGGCCATAGCCAATACCGCCCGGCGCATGACGGAGGAGCGCCCGGTGACGCCCGCATTCATCTATGCGGCGCTGTTGTGGCCTGCCGTATGTGCCACAAGCCGCCGTCTGCAACAGGACGAGCAGCATCCCGCCAACACTGCACTGGCCATTGCCCAGAGCCAGGTTGTCCGGCAGCAGGCGCAGCATGTGTCGATTCCCAGACGCTTCGCCATTCCCATGCGCGAGATCTGGCAGCTGCAGCCACGCTTTCGCAAGCGCCGCGGCAAGCAGCCCGCCCGCCTCATGGCGCATCGACGCTTTCGCGCCGCCTATGATTTCCTGCTGTTGCGCGCCGAAGTGGGCGAGGTCGATGCCGAGCTGGCACAGTGGTGGACCGATGTGCAGGACAACCCGGAGTTGCCGGTGCCGCCGGGCAAACCGGCGCGCAATCACCGCCGGCGCCGGCGGCGCAGAAGCCGTCGGCGGCGCTCCGGCGGCAACAGCTGAGGGCGTCATGCAGGCTCGTCAGGTTGCCTGGATCGGTCTCGGCAGCAATCTGGATCAGCCGGCGTGCCATGTACGCGCGGCGCTGGACGCATTGACCGTGTTGCCCGGCTGCAGACTGCTGGCCGCTTCCGCGCTGTACCGCACGACGCCCGTGGGCGGCCCACCGGGCCAGCCTGATTACTGCAATGCCTGTGCGGCGCTGGCCTGCACGGCCTGTACCCCACTGGCACTGCTGGACAGGCTGCAGGCCATTGAACACGCCCACGGCCGTGTACGCGATGTGCGCTGGGGGCCGCGCACACTGGATCTGGACATGCTGGCCATGGATGCAATCACCATGCGCCACCCGCGCCTGCAGTTACCGCACCCGCGCGCTGCGGTGCGTGCCTTCGTGCTGGTGCCGCTGGCGCAGATCGCACCTGCTCTGCGCCTGCATGGCAGGCGCGTGACTGATCTGCTGGCAAGCGTGGACTGCAGCGGTGTGCAGCTCTGGCCGGGTACCGTGGATGCGGAGTCCGCCTCGTGAAACCGGGATCCTATATCGCCATTGAAGGCCCCATCGGGGTAGGCAAGTCGACGCTGGCTGCGGCACTGGCGCAGTCGTTTGCTGCGGCCGTGCTGGCGGAAGCGCCCGAAGACAATCCGTTTCTCGGTGATTTCTATGCCAACCCGCGCGGCCATGCACTGCAGGCGCAGCTGTTCTTCCTGCTGCAGCGCTCGCACCAGATTGACCGCTTGCGCCAGCGTGATCTGTTCGACAGCGGCTGCGTGGCGGATTTCATGTTCGACAAGGATTCCCTGTTCGCCGAACTGACGCTGACGGCAGCGGAGCTGACGCTGTACCGGGACATTCATGCGCGCGTGGCCTGGCGGGCACCGGTACCGGACTGCGTGATCTATCTGCATGCGCCCGTGGATTTGCTCATGCAGCGCATTGAACAGCGCGCGCGTGCCAGTGAACGCAACCTCGATGCAGCCTATCTGGCGCGCGTCACACAGGCCTATGCCGACTTTTTCCGCGCCTACGATGCGACGCGCGTCATCCGGGTTGATGCCCAGCGCCTCGACCTGGTGAACCGGCCGGCAGACTATGCCCGTCTGCTGGCCGCCATCGACTGCGGACGCCGCCGTATCGAGCTGCCCGCGTAGCGCGCGTGGGCGCGCATTAAATGTTATATTCGCGTGCCATGAGTACTACCCCTTATCCCCATCTGCAGCAGCGCGATGCCAGCCCGGTGACCATGTCGGACCTGGCCCGCATGAAGGCCGACGGCGAGAAGATCGCCTGCCTGACGGCCTACGATGCCAGCTTCGCCGCGCTGGAGGATCGCGCCGGCGTCGATGCCATCCTGGTTGGCGATTCACTTGGCA
>Ga0079226_10000300_pt1 | contig 33349 bp, 32 predicted proteins | sample Poulit2014_FD_76345 | JGI IMG/M metagenome (GOLD analysis project Ga0079226, IMG submission 76345) | Agricultural soil microbial communities from Georgia to study Nitrogen management - Poultry litter 2014 | ecosystem: Environmental > Terrestrial > Soil > Agricultural land | place: USA: Georgia...
ACGCACGAATCTTTTTTGTGAAAGAAATCGCTGCCAAATTTCATTGCTTTGTTTTTTGGTTGATTAACTACAATTTATTCGTGAAAAAAACAGTTTTTCTGCGAACATTTTACTTGTGTTTTCAAGTTAAAGATGATAATTTTATAGATGTAAATGGTTAAACAGTAATACAGAATTAACTTGCTGTTATATATTGTATTAAACCATGACCCTATTGGAATTTATTAAAAGAGAGGAAAGTGTGACAAGATGGCAAAGAAAAAAACAATTGACTTTAAGGCTCTGTTAGAAAAAGTCGATGCGCAATTTCCAACTTATCAAGCTTTAGACCAAGATGGAAACGTTGTAGATGAGTCGTTAGTAGCTGATTTAAATGATGAAGAGTTAGTTGAACTTATGACTCAAATGGTTTGGTCACGGACATTAGACCAACGTTCAACTGCCTTGAACCGACAAGGACGTTTAGGCTTTTATGCTCCAACAGCCGGTCAGGAAGCCAGTCAGTTAGCCAGTCATTTTGCTTTTGAAAAAGAAGATGTGCTATTTCCAGGTTATCGTGATGTGCCTCAATTGGTTCAGCATGGCTTACCTTTATACCAGGCTTTTTTATGGTCAAGAGGACATGTAGCCGGCAATCTGTACGATAAAGATTTGCAGGCAATGCCTCCGCAAATTATTATTGGTGCGCAATATGTACAAGCTGCTGGAGTCGCTTTAGGCTTGAAGAAGAAGCAGAGTAAAAATGTTACTTTTGTCTACACGGGTGATGGCGGTACTTCTCAAGGTGATTTTTATGAAGCAATGAACTTTGCTGGTTCTTATGGTGCCAATGCAGTTTTCTTTGTACAAAATAATCAGTTTGCGATTTCTGTACCACGTAAAAAACAGACAGCAGCTACCAGTCTGGCTCAAAAAGCAGTAGCAGCTGGAATCCCGGGAATTCAAGTTGACGGCATGGATGCTATGGCAGTTTATACAGTTTCTAAATTAGCCCGGGAATGGACCGCAAACGGCAATGGTCCAGTTCTGATCGAAACTTTGACATATCGTTATGGTCCGCATACATTGTCTGGTGATGATCCTAAACGTTACCGCAGCGATGATTTAAATGATGAATGGGAAAAGAAAGATCCATTGATCCGGATGCGCAAATATTTGACTGACAAGGGTTTGTGGTCAGAAGAACAAGAAAATAAAGTGATCGAGGATACAAAAGAAGAAATCAAAGAAGCTATTGCCAAGGCCGATCAATTACCTAAACAAAAAGTTTCTGATTTCTTGAAGAATATGTTTGAAGTTCAACCTCAAAATATTCAAGAACAAATTAAATATTATGAAGCGAAGGAGTCGAAATAATCATGGCACAAAAAACAATGATTCAAGCAATTAATGATGCCCTAGCTGTTGAGTTAGAAAATGATGAAAATGTCTTAGTTTTCGGTGAAGACGTAGGTAAAAACGGCGGTGTTTTTCGTGCGACAGCTGATTTGCAGGATAAATTCGGTGAAGATCGCGTTTTTGATACACCTTTAGCAGAATCTGGCATTGGCGGTCTAGCTTTTGGTTTAGCTTTGGAAGGCTTTCGCGCTGTACCTGAAATTCAATTTTTTGGTTTTGTCTTTGAAGCGATGGATGAAATCGTAGGTCAGATTGCCCGGACGCGTTACCGGATGGGTGGAACACGTAATTTACCAATTACTATTCGCGCGCCTTTTGGTGGTGGTGTCCATACTCCGGAGCTGCACTCAGATAATCTTGAAGGCTTGATTGCTCAAGCGCCGGGGATCCGTGTAGTTATTCCCTCCAATCCTTATGATGCCAAAGGACTCTTGATTTCTTCAGTCAAAAGTAACGACCCAGTAGTTTACTTGGAACATATGAAGCTTTATCGTTCTTTTCGTGAAGAAGTTCCTGACGGTTCTTATGAAGTACCATTGGATAAGGCAGCTGTCTCAAAGGAAGGTAAAGACGTTACTATTGTTACTTATGGAGCAATGGTTCGTGAAGCGCTAAAAGCAGTCGACAATTTGGCTAAGGAAAATATTGATGTGGAAATTATCGACTTGCGGACAGTAGCGCCATTAGATATGGAAACGATCCTGCAGTCAGTTGAAAAAACAGGACGAGTAGTGATCGTTCAAGAAGCCCAAAAACAAGCGGGCGTGGGAGCTCAAATTGCTTCAGAAATCGCGGAAAAGGCAATTCTTTCATTAGAGGCTCCAGTCGGTCGTGTATCTGCACCAGATACTGTCTTCCCATTTGGACAAGCAGAAGGCATCTGGCTGCCCAATGCAGCAGATATTGAAGAAAAAGTTAAAGAGATCGCAAATTTCTAAATGGATGAAACTTGAAAAATAAGAGGAAGGTCCTCTTATTTTTCAAAAGCTAACTAAACAAAGGAGATATCAAGATGGCATTTCAATTTAAATTACCAGATATCGGTGAAGGGATCGCTGAAGGTGAGATCGTCAAATGGATGGTAAAAGCCGGCGATACGATCAGTGAAGATGATACTTTACTGGAAGTTCAAAATGATAAATCAGTAGAAGAAATTCCTTCTCCTGTGACTGGGACGATCAAAAAAATTCTGGTAGACGAAGGAACGACCGCCAGTGTCGGCGATGCACTTGTAGAAATCGATGCCGAAGGTCACGAAGCTGAGGATCCTTCTGATACACCGGCACCAAAAGAAGAACAGACTCCAGCTGCACCTGCAGCTGACAGTGAAGGTGGTGAAGAAGGTTTCTACGAATTTAAATTACCAGATATCGGTGAAGGGATCGCTGAAGGTGAGATCGTCAAGTGGATGGTAAAAGCCGGCGATACGATCAGTGAAGATGATACCTTACTGGAAGTTCAGAATGATAAATCAGTAGAAGAAATTCCTTCTCCTGTGACTGGGACGATCAAAAAGATTCTGGTAGACGAAGGAACGACTGCCAGTGTCGGCGATGTGCTTGTCCAGATTGACGCGCCTGGCCATAATAATGCTAGCGCTGCTCCAGTTGAAAAAACTGCAGCTAATAAAACTGATAACAAGTCGGCTAGTGCAGATAATAATGTTGTCACAGCTAGTGATCCTAATAAACGAGTGCTGGCAATGCCGTCAGTTCGGCAATTTGCCCGTGAAAAAGATGTTGACATTACAAAGATAACGCCAACAGGCAAAGGCGGACGAGTGACCAAAGAAGATATTGAAAGCTTTGTCTCTACTGGTGGAACTCCAGCTAAACAAGAGGAAAAAGCCGCTGAAGAAACTGCCGAAAAACCGGCAGCAAAAGCAGCTGCTCCAGCTAAAGCATTTCACTCTGATATGGAAGATCTGGAAACGCGTGAAAAAATGACGCCAACACGCAAAGCTATTGCTAAATCAATGGTCAACAGTAAGCATACAGCTCCTCATGTAACTTTACATGACGAGGTGGAAGTTTCTAAACTCTGGGATCAAAGAAAGAGATTTAAACCAGTGGCACTTGAAAATGGTACGAAACTGACATTCTTACCTTATGTAGTAAAAGCTTTAGTAGCTACGGTCAAGAAATTCCCAGTATTAAATGCTTCAATCGATGATAAAGCACAAGAGATCGTTTATAAAAATTATTATAATATCGGTATTGCGACCGATACAGATCATGGTTTGTATGTACCGAATGTTAAAGATGCAGATCGTAAAGGTTTGTTTGCGATTGCCGATGAAATCAATGAAAAAGCGGGACAAGCTCATGATGGTAAATTAGCAGCACAAGATATGCGTAATGGTACGATCACCATTAGTAACATTGGTTCAGTTGGCGGCACTTGGTTTACTCCAGTTATCAACTATCCTGAAGTTGCAATTTTAGGTGTGGGTACGATCAAACAAGAACCAATCGTAAATGATGAAGGAGAAATCGTTGTCGGCCGTATGATGAAATTATCATTGAGCTTTGACCATCGCATTGTCGATGGTGCGACTGCTCAAAAAGCAATGAACAATATTAAACGTTTGTTGAATGATCCAGAATTGTTATTAATGGAAGGATGATAGAAAAATGGTAGTAGGAGATTTTGCTATCGAATTAGATACAGTTGTGGTTGGTGCGGGACCTGGTGGCTATGTGGCCGCCATCCGCGCAAGTCAGATGGGACAAAAAGTGGCTATTATTGAGAAAGAATATATCGGCGGTGTCTGCTTGAATGTGGGATGTATCCCGTCAAAAGCTCTGATTGCTGCTGGTCATCATCTGCATGATGCCAAGGATTCAGAAGTCTTTGGAGTTTCTAGTGAAAATGTCAAATTAGACTTTACTAAAACACAAGCCTGGAAAGATCAACAAGTGGTCAATAAGTTGACTTCCGGAGTTAAAATGCTGCTTAAGAAAAACAAAGTAGAAATCTTAGAAGGAGAGGCTTTCTTTGTTGATGACCATAATCTGCGAGTAATGCATCCGGATTCTGCTCAAACCTATTCTTTTAATAATGCGATCATTGCAACCGGATCTCGTCCCATTGAAATTCCTGGATTTAAATTTGGCGGACGGGTCATTGATTCTACTGGGGGCTTGGCACTAGAAAAAGTACCTGAAAAATTAGCAATTATCGGCGGTGGAGTAATCGGTGCTGAACTAGGTAGTGCTTATGCTAACTTAGGTGCTGAAGTAACGATCATTGAAGGTACGCCGCAGATTTTGCCAACTTATGAAAAAGACATGGTCAAACTGGTTGAAAGTGACTTCAAACAAAAAGGTGTGAAGATCATTACTAGTGCGATGGCTAAAGAAGCTGTAGATAACGGCGATAGTGTGACAGTAAAATATGCCGTTGATGGTAAAGAGGATAGTGTTACCGCAGATTATGTAATGGTGACGGTCGGGCGTCGGCCTAATACCGCTGAAATGGGCTTAGAGCAAGCTGGCATTGAAATTGGTGAAAAAGGCTTGATTCCAGTAGATCAACAAGGACGGACGAATATTAAAAATATTTTTGCCATCGGTGATATAGTGGCAGGAGCTGCCTTAGCGCATAAAGCTAGTTACGAAGGCAAGATTGCTGCTGAAGCTATTTCTGGCAAGAAGGTGGCTGTTGATTATAAAGCGATGCCGGCAGTTGCCTTTACTGATCCTGAGCTGGCAACTGTAGGAATGACGATTAAAGATGCCAAGGCTGCCGGAATTGATGCTAAGGCTCATAAGTTCCCATTTGCTGGTAATGGCCGTGCTTTATCACTTGATAAGACCGAAGGATTCATACGTTTAGTTACAACGATTGATGATGATGTTTTGATCGGTGCTCAAATTGCAGGTGTCAGTGCGTCTGATATGGTTTCGGAATTATGTCTGGCAATTGAATCGGGAATGAATGCCCAAGATATCGCTTTGACGATTCATCCTCATCCTTCTTTAGGTGAAATTGTAATGGATGCTTCTGAATTGGCTCTCGGACTGCCGATCCATGCTTAATAAGGAATAAAAAACTTCTTGAGATCTTAAAAAAATTTCAAGAAGTTTTTTTACACTTTTTAAGCTAGATGAAGTGTGATGTGATAGACTAGAAGATAGTGAGGAGTTGTTATTATGAAAGAGAACTATCAGTATCCGCTTGATTTAAATTGGACGACCGAAGAAATCGTCAAAGTTGTTGATTTATACCAGGCTTTAGAAGATGCTTACGAAAAAGGGATAGATAATAAAGAATTTCTAGAAAAATATCAGGCTTTTAAAAGCGTCGCCAAAAGTGTGGGGGAACAAAGACGGCTGGGTCGTGAATTTGAAGAGCTTACCGGTTATTCCTTATATCATACACTTGCGACTGCGAAAAATAATTCTTTTAAAAAACTAAAAATGAAGGGAGAATAAGATGCAAATTCTGATTAGTGAGATTAAAAATTGGATTTATCAAGCTTCCGCTATCATAAAAAATGAAATAAAGAAAAATGATCTAGTTATTGCTACTAAAGCAAGCAGAACTGACTTAGTGACCAATGTCGATAAAATGATTCAGGATTTTCTGATTGAACGGATTCATCGTTTTGATCCAGCAGCAAAAATACTGGGAGAAGAAAACGGACAAGATAAACTGACTGATTTTTCCGGAAGAGTTTTTGTGATCGATCCAATTGATGGGACCATGAATTTTGTATTAGAAAAAGAAAATTTCTGTATCATGATTGCGGTAATAGAAGATAACGAAGAGAAACTAGGCTTTATTTATGATGTGATGAAAGACGTTTTACTTTGGGGAGGACCTGAAGTCGGCGTTTTTAAAGATGAAGAACGTCTGGATTCACCTGAAGACCTTTCTTTAGAAGAAAGTCTGATCGGGATGAACTCCAGTATTTATCGCAAGAATCTTTACCATCTGCAGGATATTGTTGATCGTTCGATGGGAGTACGTATGTCAGGTTGTGCCGGGGTGGAACTGATCAATCTTATGACGGGAAAAAGAAATGCTTATATCTCCAATTTAGCGCCTTGGGATTATGCAGCTGGTAAAGTAATGTTGGAGAAATTAGGCTTTAAAGTGACAAATATTGAAGGCGGACCTTTGAAATTTTCGCATCGGGAAAGAGTAATTGCAGCTACACCAGCTACTTTTTCAGCAATTGAGGATTGTATTCGATGAAATTTTAATAAATTTAAAAATTTGAAAGGTTTTCACTAGTTTTCAGAAAGTATATTTGTTATAATGATTTGTCGAGTGAAAAGTCAAATGGCAAAAATTCATTTATTTATGAATAATAATGGAAGCATTTTGCCCTAAAAGGAGTAAGGAACATTGAAATATAGAGATAACGTTCGCAACGTAGCCATTATCGCCCACGTTGACCACGGGAAAACAACATTAGTAGACGAATTATTAAAACAATCTGATACTTTGGGAGCTAGAGACCACTTAGCCGAAAGAGCTATGGATTCAAATGATTTAGAAAAAGAACGCGGCATTACAATTTTAGCTAAAAACACAGCAGTTGACTATCAGGATACGCGTATTAATATTATGGATACACCGGGACACGCCGATTTTGGTGGTGAAGTAGAACGTATCATGAAAATGGTCGACGGAGTTGTACTTGTAGTAGATGCTTATGAAGGTACAATGCCGCAGACTCGTTTTGTTTTGAAAAAAGCTTTGGAACAGAATGTAACCCCCATCGTTGTTGTCAATAAGATTGATAAACCAGCTGCTCAACCAGAAGTTGTGGTAGATGAAGTGCTGGAATTATTTATTGAATTAGGTGCTGATGATGAACAATTAGAATTTCCTGTGGTTTATGCTTCTGCTTTAAATGGAACTTCTAGTTATTCAGAGGATCCTGCAGACCAGAAAGAAACAATGGATCCAATTTTTGATACAATCGTTAAACATATTCCTGCACCGGTTGATAATAGTGATGAACCTCTGCAATTTCAAGTTTCTTTGTTGGATTATAATGAATATGTAGGTCGTATCGGTATTGGTCGTGTATTCCGCGGTCGTATTAAAGTTGGCGATAATGTTGCTTTAATGAAGTTAGACGGTACAATTAAAAAATTCCGGGTAACCAAATTATTTGGTTTCTTCGGACTGAAGAAAGTCGAAATACAAGCAGCTCAGGCAGGAGATCTGATTGCTGTTTCCGGGATGGAAGATATCTTTGTCGGTGAAACAGTTACACCGGTAGACCATCAGGAAGCATTGCCTATCCTGCATATTGATGAACCAACTTTACAAATGAATTTTCTAGTTAATAATTCACCTTTTGCGGGTCGTGAAGGTAAATTTGTTACAGCGCGTAAAATTGAAGAACGTTTGATGACAGAATTACAAACAGATGTTTCTTTACGGGTTGATGAAATCGCACCTGATGCCTGGACAGTTTCAGGCCGGGGGGAACTGCATTTATCTGTTTTGATCGAAACGATGCGCCGCGAAGGTTTTGAATTGCAGGTTTCTCGTCCAGAAGTAATCGAGCGAATCGTTGACGGTGTGAAATGCGAGCCTTTTGAACGCGTTCAAATTGATACACCAGAAGAATATATGGGTTCTGTGATCGAATCACTGGGCCAACGTCATGCCGAAATGCAAGATATGATCAATGAAGGTAACGGGCAGGTCCGTCTGATCTTTTTAGCGCCTGCACGTGGATTAATTGGTTATAATAATGAATTCTTATCTATGACACGTGGTTATGGTATCATGCACCATACTTTTGACCAGTATCTGCCAATGCTGCAAATGCAGATTGGTGGTAGAAGTCGCGGGGCTTTAGTATCAATTGATACAGGCAAAGCGACTACTTATTCGATAATGAATGTAGAAGAACGGGGCACGGTTTTTGTTGAACCTAATACTGAAGTCTATGAAGGTATGATCGTCGGCGAAAATGCTCGCGAAAAGGATCTGACAGTCAATATCACCAAAGCCAAACAGATGACCAATGTCCGGTCAGCGACTAAAGATCAGACTGCTACGATCAAACGTCCTCGTATCTTGACTTTAGAAGAATCCATTGAATTTTTAAATGATGATGAATATTGTGAAATAACGCCAGAAAGCATTCGTCTGCGCAAACAAATTTTGGATAAATCAGCACGTGAAAAAGCAGCGAAGAAAAAGAAAAAACAAGAAGATTAAGTAAAACTGAAGGTGTGAGCCTTCAGTTTTTTGTATGTAGCAAAAAAAATTTTTAAATTTGCTCACAGCAGGCACTCACTTTTCCAAAAATTTGTGCTATAATAAATTTTATAAGAATAGGAGGGATTACCATGGAAGCTATCTCTTCGGAATTGGCTTTAGAGTTGCTTTATGAAGATGCGGATCGAATCAAAATGTTGATCAAAAATCAGCAGAATCGTTTGTGTATTGCTCAATGTAAGGCTTTTGAAGAAGTTGTTGATACACAAATGTACGGTTTTTCACGCCAAGTTTCTTTTTCAGTACGTTTAGGGATTATTTCTAATGAGACCGGACAAGCCTTGTTGAGTGATTTAGAACGTGATTTGAATCAATTATATAATGATGTTTATGAAGAAAATAAATCTCCTCATAATGGTGAGGAGGGCTAGTTATTGCCTAACAAGATTAAAAAAAGACATTTTTTAGACTGGGGGATCCTTGTTCCTTATTTGATTTTGACGATTCTCGGTTTAATGATGGTTTATAGTACTACTTCTTATGTAATGATCGAACAAGGTAAAAATCCAGCGCATCAGGCTCTGCTGCAGTTTGCTTTCTGGCTAGTGAGCCTGTTGTTTATCTTTATTATCTATCGCTTAAAAGCTCAGGTTTTACGGAGCAGGACCTTGATTTTTCCTACGCTTGCCTTTATTCTGGCCTTGATGCTGTTAGCTTTTTTCTTTGAGCCTGTTAATAATGCTTATGGCTGGATCCAATTACCTGGTATCGGGACGATCCAACCGGTGGAATTTTTGAAATTTGCTGCTATATGGTATTTTTCAGTGACCTTGGCTAATCGACAGAGTACGATTCAGAGCGATTTTATCGATAGCATAAAGCGCATGCTGATCATTATGGTGATTCCGATGGTCATGTTGTTTTTTTATCCTGACTTTGGGAATGCAGCGATTATATTCTTACTGGTAGGAGTTATGCTCTTGGCTAGTGGAATTAACTATATCTATACTTTTCTTACCTTGATTTTCGGGGTTGCCGGAAGTGTGATTGGCGTTTCTATCGTAAATACTGTAGGAAAACTTTTTTTGCCGACACACGTGATTTCACGTTTTGCTGTATTTCGCAATCCTTTTTTATATGAATATGACGAAGGCCATCAGTTAGTCCATGGTTATTATGCTTTATTTAATGGCGGATTATTTGGTCGCGGATTGGGCAATAGTATTCAGAAAAAAGGTTTTTTACAATTTGCACATACTGACTATGCTTTTGCCATTGTTGTGGAAGAGCTGGGTTTAATTGTTGCAATTTTAATTTTAGGGGTTCTTTTTTATATGGTTGCACGTATTTTTTTAGTTGGGATACGTTCTAAAGATCCTTTTAATTCATTGATGTGTATTGGGATCGGTTCTTTGTTTTTGATTTCTGTTTTCGTCAATTTAGGCGGGATCACAGGAATTATTCCTTTAACGGGAATCACTTTTCCTTTCATCAGTCAAGGGGGATCTAGTTTACTGATGTTTTCTATCAGTATCGGCTTTGTTTTAAATATCAGTGCCGATGAAAAAAAACAGAGTCTGGCAACCGCTGTTGTCGCCAATAGAGAAGCTGAAAAATAAGTGAGGACTTGTTTTTCAGCTTTTTAACTATTATAATCAATAAAAATGGAATTCATTAAGGAGTTGTTTAGATGAAAAAAATTCTGGTTGCCAATCGTGGTGAAATTGCGATTCGTGTCTTTAGAGCTTGTGTCGAATTAGGCATCGAGACTGTGGCGATCTATGCCAAAGAAGATGAGTATTCGGTCCATCGTTTCAAAGCAGATGAAGCCTATTTAGTGGGCCCAGGTAAAAAACCCGTTGATGCTTACTTGGATATAGACGATATTATTCGCATTGCCAAAGAATCTGGTGCACAGGCAATCCACCCTGGCTATGGTTTTTTATCAGAAAATCTTGAATTTGCCCGTCGCTGTCAGGCAGAAGGAATTGTTTTCATCGGTCCGACGCCTCATCATTTAGATATTTTTGGGGATAAGATCAAGGCTAAGCAAGCAGCCCAACAGGCTGGTATTAAAGCGATTCCCGGAAGTAATGGTCCAGTTGAAAATGAGCTTGAAGTGATTGACTTTGCCAAAAAAAATGGTTATCCCATTATGATCAAGGCTTCTTTAGGCGGCGGTGGTCGTGGCATGCGTGTTGCGCATGATGAAAAGGAAGCAAAAGAGGGTTATGCGCGAGCTAAAAGTGAAGCCAAAGCAGCATTTGGCAATGACGAAATCTATGTGGAAAAATATATCGCGGACCCTAAACATATTGAAGTTCAGATCTTAGCTGATCAATACGGCAATGTCATTCATCTTTTTGAAAGAGACTGTTCTGTTCAAAGGCGTCATCAAAAAGTAATCGAAGTAGCTCCTTGTGTTTCTTTGTCCGATCAGCTGCGCCAGAAAATTTGTGATGCAGCTGTAAAGCTAATGAAGCATGTAGGTTATGTAAATGCTGGAACGGTTGAATTTTTAGTGGAAAAGGATCAATTTTACTTTATCGAAGTCAATCCGCGCGTACAAGTCGAGCATACGATCACTGAGATGATCACGGATGTCGATATTGTTACCAGTCAGATTTTAATCGCTCAAGGCAAAAAACTGCATAAAGAAATTGGCTTGCCTCAGCAGGCTGATATTAATCTTAAAGGAGCAGCCATCCAGTGTCGGATCACCACTGAAGATCCATTGAATGGTTTTATGCCTGACACTGGCAAGATCGACACTTATCGTTCGCCAGGTGGTTTTGGCATTCGCTTAGATGTAGGTAATGCTTATGCTGGTGCGGAAGTTACCCCCTATTTTGATTCACTTTTAGTTAAAGTTTGTACACATGCGTCAACTTTTGATCAGACGATTGCTAAAATGGCACGCTGTCTAAAGGAATTTAGAATTCGTGGTGTGAAAACGAATATTCCCTTTTTAAAAAATGTGATTGCTCATCCTGAATTTCGTTCAGGCAAGGCGACGACCACCTTTATCGACAGTACCCCCGAATTGTTTGTGTTTGATCGGACTCGCGATCGCGGTAATAAGACGATGAAATATATTGGTGAAATTACAGTGAATGGTTTTCCTGGTATTGGTAAAAAGGAAAAACCTTTTTATGAAGAAGCACGACTACCCCGCCAGTTTCCAGCACAAGAAGTTCAGACAGCTAAAAACATCTTAGATGAAAAAGGCGCAGATGCCTTAAGTCAGTGGGTCTTGGCCCAAAAAAAAGTGTTATTGACAGATACGACTTTTCGTGATGCTCACCAGAGTTTACTGGCTACAAGGGTTCGTACACGTGATCTAGCTCAGATTGCCAGTCAGACAGAAGCAGCACTGCCGCAATTATTTTCCAGTGAAATGTGGGGCGGCGCGACTTTTGATGTCAGCTATCGCTTTTTAACCGAAGACCCTTGGCAACGCTTGGCTCTGCTTCGTAAACTGATGCCAAACACCTTATTGCAGATGCTTTTTCGAGGTTCTAATGCAGTCGGTTATTCCAATTATCCTGACAATGTCTTAGTAGAATTTATCAATGAAGCTGCACGCTATGGAATGGATGTTTTTCGTATTTTTGATAGCTTGAATTGGATTCCTCAAATGGAAAAAAGTATTCAGGCAGTTCGTGATACAGGTAAAGTGGCTGAGGCTGCAATCTGTTATACAGGAGATATCTTTGATTGTGATCGAACAAAGTATTCTGTGAAATACTACAAAGATATGGCTAAAGAATTAGCGCAGTCCGGTGCCCATATTATTGCTATTAAAGATATGGCAGGTTTGTTGAAACCTCAGGCTGCCTATCGTCTGATCAGCGAATTAAAAGATTGCATCGATCTGCCGATTCATCTGCATAGCCATGATACAAGTGGTAATGGGATCATGACTTATGCTGAAGCAGTGCGAGCGGGTGTAGATATTGTCGATGTAGCCAGTTCGGCTATGTCAAGTGGCACTAGTCAGCCTAGTATGAGTAGTCTATACTATGCTTTGGATGGTAATGAGCGCAGACCTCAGATAAAAATCGAAAATGCTCAAAAAATCAACCATTACTGGGAAGATGTTCGTCCTTTTTATCAGGCTTTTGAAAGTAGGATGAACGCTCCGCAGACAGAGGTTTATCAGCATGAAATGCCGGGAGGCCAATATTCTAATTTGCAGCAGCAAGCCAAAGCTGTCGGTTTATTTGAACGCTGGGATGAAGTCAAAGAGATGTATCACGAAGTAAATATGATGTTTGGTGATATTGTCAAAGTGACGCCTTCTTCTAAAGTGGTGGGAGATATGGCTTTATTCATGGTGCAAAATAATTTGAGCCAACAGGACATCTATGCTAAAGGTGCTGACATTAGTTTTCCTGATTCAGTGATCTCGCTTTTTCAAGGTGATTTAGGTCAGCCAGTGGGTGGTTTTCCTGAAAAGCTGCAAAAAATCATCTTAAAAGATCGGCCTGCTTATACCGATCGACCCGGCAAAAGAGCGAAAGAAGTTGATTTTATTCGGGTTAAACAAGAATTGACGGGAAAAATTGGCCATCAGCCGACACAAGCTGAAGTTCTGAGCTATCTGATGTATCCTGATGTTTTTGTTGATTATTGTAAAACCTATGAAAAATATGGTGATATAAAAGTACTTGACACACCCACTTTCTTTAACGGTATGAGACAAGGTGAAAAAATCAATGTTTCTCTAGAAAAGGGAAAAAATCTGATTTTACGTCTGGATGAAATCGGAGAAGCTGATATCGAAGGCAATCGAACTTTATACTTTAATTTAAATGGTCAGAGAAGAGAACTTGTTATTAAAGACAATTCCATTAAATCCGTGGTCAGTGTACGCAAAAAAGCAGAACCGACCAATAAAGAACATATAGGAGCTACAATGTCAGGTTCTGTCTTGGAAGTTCGAGTCAAAAAAGGCGATCGAGTCAAAAAAGGGGAAACCTTATTAGTTACTGAAGCGATGAAAATGGAAACTTCAATTGAAGCCAGCTTCACGGGTGTGATCAAATATGTTTACGTAAATAACGGCGATGTAATTTCTTCAGGAGATTTGTTACTAGAATTGGTCGAACAATAAAAGGAGCGTATGTGCAAATGAAAAAAAGGGCATTGATCTTTGCAGGAATTTTTACTCTTTTTATCATTCTGCTCTACTTACAGCCAATCTGGTTTCCTGCTACTAGTGTAGACGTGGCTGATAAAGAACAACCAAAAATCGATCCGCCAGCGACCACATTAAACTATGAACCCATTCAAACGGCAGGTTTTGCTAGCTGGATCGGTCAAAGTTTAGCTGAGTTTAAAAAAATTTATGGTGAGCCTGACTCCAGTTTTCCTTCTGGCTTTGGATTTATGGTTCAGCGTTTTGCAGTCGATGACGGCTTGCTGGAAGTTAATTCTAAAGGAAATGTGATTAAGAGTATCAAATACTTGGGAGGCTTAGAAAAGTCTAGTGCTGAGCCTTTTTATCTGGGTATGACCATGGCAGAAGTCGCTAAGATCACGATGATCTATCCCAACTTTACAATTGATGAAGGGGATAAAAAAGTTGCTTTTGAACTTACAGAAGATGATATGAGTTTTCGACCTTTAGTGGCTTTTGACAATGGTTCTTTTGCAGTCTTGTTTTTTGATCAGAGTAAAAAAAAGCCAACTCTTTATGCGATTGATTATCTTGATAGTGATAGTTTATTAAAACTGGCACCTTACCCAGTGACGGCGGGTGAAAGCAACAATTTTAAAGAGGACGGCAAAGCAGACTGGAGTATGATCGATCAAAAAAAGAAAAAATATGCTATGGATCTACTACAATTACTACAAGAAAAAAGGCAAAAAAAGGCTTTTAGTTTCCAGACTGATTTACAAATCGCAACTGAGCAGACTTTGACGAAGTTTTTAAGGGAGAAAGAAGACTATCTGACAACTGAACGAATGCAAAATCTGCAACGAATTGAAAAGCATCAATCCGGTTTTTTTCGATTGAATAAAAAAGAGATGGACAGTCTCTTAAAAGATGTTAAATTTTCCGATTTATCGGGGATTTTGGAAGTTCCTGTTTATGATGCTACTTTTACTATGTTATCATGGTATAGTAATCAGTCTTTATATAAAAAATTGTGGACAAGTGATGGAACAGTAGCGATCGCTTTTTCAAAAGAAAATGTACTGGTTTTACAAGAAAAAAATGACTATCAAACAAAGGAGAGTGGCAGTCATTGATTTATGATGATCAGATTTTCTCCATTGATGAGCAGGCAGAAGATTTATTTGAAGCAGTAAAAAACTCTACTACTTTCAAAAACTATCTGGCAAAAAAAAGAATTATGCAGCAAGATAAAAAAGTACAGAGTTTACGTTTGGATTTCTTAACTAAAAAAAATGCCTTTGCAGAAATAGATCGTTGGGGCAAATACGCTTCTGGTCGGTCGGATTTGAAGATCGGATTGGCAAAAAGCAAAAGAGCTTATGATTTACATCCTAAAGTTGCTGAATTTCATTATGCCCAAACCAAATTACAGACACTCCTGGATGAGATTGCAATGGCGATCGCACGTGCGGTCTCCTCAGATGTTAAAGTAGCTACAGCTAGTCCAGTTTTTGAATTAAAATCAGCATGTAAGGGGGATTGTCATGTCAGAAAAGATGAGTGAAATGCCGATACAAAAGCGTCGTGGTCTGATTGTATGGGTCTATAGTTTACGACAATTAAAAAATTTACGCCGTTACGGTTTTGTTCACTATGTTTCTCGTAAAATGAAGTATGTTGTTTTATATGTGAATGAAGAAGATGTGCAAATAAGTCTAAAAAAAATTCAGCATTTACATTTTGTCAGACAAGTAGACCTTTCATATCGTCCCGATATTGATATGAATTTTAGTGATAAAATCGGTACGAAAGCTGCTTTTCAAGTTGAAAACAACAAAGAAAATTAAAACTTTAAATATAAAATACAAGGAAGTGAGTCTGTGCGGGTTATTTCAGGTGATTTTCGTGGTCTGCATTTAAAAAGTTTAAAACAAGACACAACCCGTCCGACCAGTGATAAGATCAAAGAATCTTTATTTAATATGATTGGGCCGTATTTTTCTGGTGAGCGAGTACTAGATCTTTACTCTGGTAGCGGAGCATTGGCAGTTGAAGCCATTTCACGCGGAGCACAAGAAGCAGTCTGTGTTGAAAAAAATTATCAGGCTATGAGAATTATCCAAGAAAACATTCGTTTAACAAGGCATGAGGATCAATTTGTAACTTTAAAAATAACGGCTGATAAGGCTTTAAAAAAGTTGGCAGCTGAAGAACAGATCTTTGATATGGTCTTTTTAGACCCGCCATATGCTAAACAGACGATCGAACAAAACTTAAGAGATATGGTCAAAAATTCTTTATTAGCTAAAAATGCTTATATAATTTGTGAGACGGATAAGTCGGTGATTCTGCCGGAAGAAATATCAACACTAAGTCAAATTCGAACGAAGACTTATGGCATCACTAAATTAACGATATATAGAAATGGGCGTTGATAATGAAAAAAATTGCTTTATTTCCCGGAAGCTTCGATCCTTTAACGATGGGACATTTAGATATGATCAAAAGAGGTGCGGATCTTTTTGATGAGCTGATTGTGGGGGTTTTTGTCAATACAGCTAAGAAAAATTTTTTTACGACTGAAGAAAAATTTCGTCTGGTAAAAGAAGCAGTAGCGCCTTTTTCAAATGTACGTGTAATTTCCCAAGAAACGGAACTGACGGTTGAAACTGCACGTAAAGAAAAAGCCCATTATTTGCTCCGCGGCATCCGAAATATTAATGATTTTGAATATGAAAAAGAAATTATGACCATGAACAGGCATCTTTGTGCTGATATTGAAACGGTTTTTTTCATGGCAGCCCCTGAATACAGCCATATCAGTTCAAGTTTGTTGAAAGAAGTCCTGTTATTTGATGGTGATGTGCGCAAGTATCTGCCAGATAATGTATATCAAGCGATTTTAGAAAAGCGTGAACTGGATGAAAAATAAATTTTCAAAAAAGTGGTTTTCGCTCCTTCTTTTAACACTCGTTATTTTTGCGAGTGTTTTTTTACCTTTACCCTATTATATTGAAAAACCCGGTTCAACAATCGATTTAAGTGATGTGATCACTGTTAATCAGAAAACGACAGATGAAGCAGGTTCGTTTTCTTTAACTTCAGTTGGAGTACAACAAGCTTCATTAGTTACTGCTTTAAAGGCTAAAATCTCTTCTTATGAAGATTTGATGACTAAAGAAGAGTTTCTGGCTGGTGCTGACAGTAAAGAATATGAGCAAATGCAAAATTATTATATGAAATCTTCACAAAATGCGGCGATTTCACAAGCACTAAAGTTAGCCGATCGACCTTATAAATTTTCTTATGAGGGAGTTTATGTGATGAGTATTTTAGCAGTCTCGAATTTTAAAAACAAAATCAATATCGGCGATACAGTTACAGCTGTTGATGGTCACTCATTTAAAAACAATCAAGCTTTTATGAATTATGTACAGGCAAAAAATATTGATGATGAAGTGAATATTACAGTACTGCAGGATAGTAAGGAAAAAACAGTAAATGGTGAACTGATCAAACTGCCAAAGACAAATAAAGCAGGGATCGGAATAACTTTAGTTGATCACACGGAAGTAGAATCTAAAGATAAAATTGAATTTAAAACTGACAATATCGGCGGACCTTCCGCGGGTTTAATGTTTACTTTAGAAATTTATGACCAGCTGACAAAAGGAAATTTAACCCAAGGTAAAAAAATAGCCGGAACAGGCACGATCGACGATAAGGGGGCGATAGGACGGATCGGCGGTATTGATAAAAAAGTAGTGAGCGCTGATAAAAAGGGAGTAGAGATTTTCTTTGCTCCTGATGATAAATTAAGTGCTGCTGAAAAAAAGATCGATCCAAAGGCGCTATCAAACTATCAGGAAGCCAAACAGACAGCCCGTCAGATCGATTCTAAAATGAAGATCGTACCAGTAAAAACATTGACTGATGCGCTTGATTATTTAGAAAATATGTAAAATATAAGGAGCTGAATGGATTGAACATACGCAGACAAAAAGCTGTTGTAGAAGCTTATCATTTTGACATGAAGAAAAAAAGTGAAGACAAACTGCAAACGCAATTAAATGCGGGCTTTTCACCTTTAGATCCACCCACTGAAAATTATCCTGCAGAAAATAGCATTATTGGTGCCCATTTAGATTTTGAAATCGTTCTGCCTCAATTTATTATTCGTGGGGCTATGGGGCAAGTCAATCATATCGCCGATCGCAAAATAACAAAAAAAGAAGATATAACTCAAGCTGAATCTGACGAATTATTAGCGCCTTTATTTGATTTAGTGACACGACTGACTTATGAAGTAACTGAAATTATTACCGATGAAAAAGGGATCACTTTAAACTTTAACCGAGATGAATAGAAAAAGAGGTAATTATGTTTTCAAATAAAATTCAAATTCCATTATTTGTAGAAAATGTTCAACAAACGGTAGAATTCTGGCAAATGTTAGATTTTGTTGTCTTAGATGAAAAAGAAATGGATGGAACAACTATTGCAGAAATTGCTCCGGATGAAAATGCGGCCTTACATCTGATTATTTATGATCGCAATTTTGTTGAAGAACAAACACCAGAAGTTGATACAATGCCGCCACAAATCATGTTTTTTAGTCAAGAAATTATTGATCTGTATCAGAAAATGCAGTCTTTACCTATTCAATTAGGTGAATTGCTTCAAATGGAAGAGGGACTGATTTTTAATTTTGTCGATTCAGATGGGAATTATTTTGTTGTATCTGAGGAATAACTACTGATAAGGAGGGCTATGTTTTGCAACCTTATGTTTATGTCATCAGTGATATTCATGGAGAAATCAATTTATTCAAAAAGTTATTAAAACATTATGATCAAAATCTGCATCAACTGGTTTTGATCGGGGATTTAAATGATCGTGGTCAAAATAGTAAAGAATGCTTTTTATTAGGTAAAAAATTAGTTGAAGAAAAAAATGCGATTTATTTACGCGGCAATCACGAAGAATATCTGTTACAGTTTTTAGTCGAGCCTGTCGAAAATTATGATGCTTATTTACAAAATGGTGGGAAAGAAACGCTGGAAAGTCTGCTTTTTAGAGGATGTTGTGAGGAATATTCTGCTAGTGAAATTGCTTTGACTATCCGCTCTTATTATGCAGATCTTGTTGATTTTTTAACGAAGCGTCCCTTATATTTCGAATGGGACAAGTATGTGTTTGTTCATGCTGGAGTAGATTTGAACAAAAGAGACTGGAAAAAGACGCGTGATGCTGATTTTATCTGGATTCGCGAGCCATTTCATCGAGGTAAAAACAATACAGGTAAGACCATTGTTTTTGGCCACACGATTACGCCTATGCTTTATGGAGACATGCAAACCACGGCTCTCTGGCGATCTGATAATAAAATCGGCATTGATGGCGGTGCTGTTTTCGGCGGCTCGGTCCATGGAGTTGTTTTTGATAAAAAGGGGATCGTTCAAGATATTGAATATCAGAATTTAAAAGGGGCCTGGCAGCCTGATTTTTAACATAGTTAAACTTGCTGTTATCTGATTTTGGCTGATCAAGAGAAATAAAGCTGTCTATTTGTTTTCAAGTAAACAGCTGGATTTTCTCATTTGACATTAACTGACTAATTAGTTATTATAAAACTATGAAAAAGCAGCTATAATTTAAATCAAAGAATCAATGATGCTTTAGCGATATTTTTAACTGTTTGCCAACTTTGGCTTTAGAAAGGGGATCAGTTACGAATACAGAGAAAGCTGGATCAATTCAATGAAAGGATGATAAAACTGATCAAGAAATAGTCTTTATATTTTTATTTTAAAACTAACTGTTCATTTATTAAAGGAGGGCAATTTATGCAAAACAAAATAATTTTAGTTACAGGAGCTACGGACGGGATCGGTAAAATTACAGCTACTGAATTAGCCAAAAAAGGAAATCACTTGATCGTCCATGGTCGTAACGAAGCTAAAGCACAAAAAACTGTACAAGAAATTCAGCAGCAGGCACCAAAAGCTCAAGTTGAATACCTGATCGCAGATTTATTCTCACTGCAGTCGGTCAAAAATATGGCTGAACAATTTAAACAAAAGTATGATCATCTTGATGTATTGATCAATAATGCCGGGGCTGTCCTAGACGATCCATGGCGTGAAACCAGAGAAGGTATCGAACAGACGATGTCGTTGAATGTGATTGCTCCATTTTTATTAAATCAGCTGTTGCTGCCTTGGATAGAAAAAAGTTCTGACGGACGGATCATTAATATGTCCTCGGCAACTCATCGTCAAGCCAAACCAGATATGAGTGATCTGAATTTAAAAAAAGAGCCTTCCGGTCAGAAACGTTACGGTATTTCTAAATTGTTTGTGATCTGGAATTCTCAACATTTAGCAGCTGAATTACAAAAACAGGGTGTGAAGAATGTAACTATCAATTGTTCTCATCCCGGGGCTGTTGCTACTAACTTTGGTCAGGACAGTGATAATGGATTTTTCAATAATTTAGTTTATAAAGTCGCTTTACATTTAATGCCGGCGCCTGAAAAAGGTGCTGTCACCAATATTTATTTGGCCTCTTCGGATGAAGTAAAAGGTCTTACAGGAAAATTCTTTAATAACAAAAAAGAATTTGAAGAACCAGTAACTAAGCAATATACGCCTGAAAAAGAACAACAATTATGGGATTACTGTATGGAAATATGTGCCCCTTTTTTAACCTAAAAGTACAAGTATAAAATTATTGCAGGAAAGAGCAGCTAACAGTAAGTAAAAAAATTCAGCAGGTAAATTCAAAAATTGTCGGTTCATTTATAAAAAAAATCTTGAAAGGATGTTATCAAATGAGTAAAAAAATTATTTTGATCACTGGCGCGTCAAGCGGAATTGGTAAAGAAACAGCTTTAACACTGGCAAAAGAGGACTATCAGTTAATTATCCATGGAAGAAACGTAGCAAGAACCAAAGAAGTTTACGATGAGATCATCGCCACCGGAAATAATGATGTAACCATGCTGACTGCAGATTTTTCATTGATGTCTGAAGTTGCCAGATTTGCTCAAGAGGTAAAACACAAGGTTGACCATTTAGACGTTCTTTACAACAATGCCGGAGGTCAATTTGGAATTGAAAGAGAAGTAACTGAAGAAGGTCATGAAAAGACCTTTGCTATTAACATGCTGGCGCCATTTTTACTTACCAAGTTACTGCTTCCTTTACTTGAAAAAAGTGATTCTGCAAGGATCGTGACTCAGTCTTCAGAAAGTTATCAGCAAGGTGGAGAACCCTTATTAGACGATGTAGAACTTGAAAATCATTATGATTTTGGTAAAGCTTATGGACTTTCAAAACTTTATGTCTGGTGGCTGATGCGTGAATTTGACAAACAATTAAAGGAAAAAGGCGTTAACAATATCACGGTGAACTCGGTAGAACCGGGAACGGCTCTGGACACAGGTTTGCAAAGAGTTTCCGGACAAATTCCTGAAATGAAAAAACTGATGGATCAATATAAACAATATTCATCGACTATTCCTGAAGCAGCAGAAACAGGTCTGTATATGATCACTTCACCCGCAGTCGAAGGTATTTCCGGGAAATTTTACGGCGATAAGAAAGAAAAAGATATTGAAGGCAAGTGGTATTCAAAAAGCGGTCAAAAACAAATCTGGGATTATTGTATGAAGGTCTGTCAGCCCTTTTTAAAAGGCTGATCTTTATCAGACAAGTTGAAAGGACAAAAAATATGAAGAACACTAGTAAAATTTTGTTAGCTGATTTAGGTATTGTTTCAGCTTTAACAGTTGTTCTAGGACCACGTTTTTTTAAAAATTATCAGCGTAAAACTGGTACAGCAAATGCTTATATGATTCAAAATGTTGCGACAAAAAAAGTCATTCGCCCCTATAATGCAGGGATCAAAGACGGCAATCGGATCATTCAATATACACCGGAAAATTGGGAATGTACCACCTGGCAGTTTATTCGCTTAGCTGAGCAAGAATTTATCTTAAAGAATCTTTACACGCAAAAATCTTTTCAGTCTCTGGCAGAACCACAAGAAGGTATAGCACTCTTTCAGGCACCATTAGATGCTACAAAACCGCAACGCTGGGAGTTTATTAGAGATGATGTAAAGAAAAAATATAAGATCCGCCTAAAAGCAACAGATTTGTATATTACGCCTTCAAGTAATGGTGTGAATGCACAGCTGATATTACAAAAAGAAACTGGATCTGACAATCAGAAATGGACATTAAAAGCTCAGACGCCAATTGTCTGACAGTAAAAAAATAAAAATTTGAGATGAGTATAATCACTGTCTACTGTTGATTTAATGATTAACTTCAATAAACTGATGAAAGTTTTGACTTTTATCAGTTTATTTGATTTTTTGGTTATTTTTTGTAAATGTTTATTTTATGAGATCAAATGCAATATTTACAACAACTACTGATATATTCAGTAATCAGGTTAAAAGCAAAGAGGTAAATCATTTATGCCAACTCATATTTGGCATATCGGCTTGGTCTTGATTGATGCTGCTTTTGCTTTTAAAGATGGTTTTGCAATTCACTGGAGGGTGGAAAGCTGGCAACGTGCACATAAACTATTACTGTCTGTCTCCAATTATTTTTGATCCTGATAAAAATCAGCAAGAAGAAAGCTCCGATTTTTAAAAGGTCAAAATAAATTAATTAATATTAGAAACAGAGCGAATGATCAGACTATATTTTTTTATCAGATCATGACTATTTACAGTTTTTTTCTGTAAGTGTTAAAAAACTGTTTAGATTAATTCCAGCAAAACTCAGAAAGACAATAAATCAATGAAATTTGTTTTCTTTTTTATGGTAGAATAGGGTGTATTTGAAATGAAAGGTGTGTTCAAATGGCACAGGAAATACAAAAAGAGTTAGTTCAACTTTTACAACAAGAATTGACCCAGTATCGTCCCAAACAAATGGAGACGGTCCTGGCCTTATTAAATGAAGGGAACACTGTTCCATTTATTGCTCGTTATCGTAAAGAACGAACGAATGGACTTGATGAAGTACAAATCAGAGAAATTGAAGAGCGTTATCAATATCTGGAAAATTTAAAGAAGCGCAAAGAAGAAATTATTCGCTTGATCGATGAGCAGGAAAAACTTACTCCTGAGTTAGAAAAAGCCATTTTAAAAGCTGATAAAATGCAGCAGCTTGAAGATCTTTATCGACCTTATAAGCAAAAAAGACGTACAAAAGCAACAATTGCTAAAGAAAATGGTTTAGAACCATTAAGTAATTGGCTGTTTACTTTTCCTCATGAAGATGTAGCTGCTAAAGCACATGATTTTATTAATGAAAAAGTTGCTTCAGTAGATGAGGTTTTAGCCGGTGTACATGAGATTCTGGCAGAAAAAGTGAGTGATGAAGCAAAGTTTCGGACTTGGATCCGTAACTTTACTTTGAACAAGGGACGTTTTGAGAGTGAAGTAAAAGATGACAGTCTGGATGAAAAAGGCGTCTATGAAATGTACTATTCCTTTAGTGAGCCTTTGAAAAAAATGGTATCACACCGAACACTGGCCTGTAATCGGGGCGAAAAAGAAGGTGTTTTAAAAATAAGCTTGATGGTTGATGAAGAAAAAATCTTTGCGTACTTGCATCGTCAGCTTGTTAAAGATGAATCATCCACAGCTGCTAGCTTTATTGTAGAAGCTTATCAGGATGCTTATAAACGTTTTATCGGACCGGCAATTGAAAGAGAGATCCGTAATGAATTAACTGCAAGTGCTGATGAACAGGCAATTGCTATTTTTGGCGAAAATCTTCGTAATCTTTTATTACAATCCCCTTTAAAAGGCAAAGTCGTTTTGGGTTTTGATCCGGCTTATCGAACAGGATGCAAGTTAGCGGTGATCGATGCCACAGGCAAGCTGCTGGCAATTCAAGTAATCTATCCGCATAAGCCTGCTTCAACAGAAAAAAGAAAAGAGGCAGGACCGATTTTCTGTCAGTTGGTAGAGAAGTATCAAGTAGATATGGTCGCTATCGGTAATGGAACAGCCAGTCGTGAATCTGAACAATTTGTGGCTAGTCAGTTACAGAAAATCTCGCAAGAAGTTTATTATGCCATGGTCAATGAAGCAGGGGCTTCGGTCTATTCGGCCAGTGCTATTGCCCGCGAGGAATTTCCTGATCTGCCGGTAGAAAAACGTTCGGCAATCAGTATCGGCCGCAGGCTACAAGATCCTTTGGCCGAGCTGGTCAAAATTGAGCCTAAAGCAGTAGGTGTGGGTCAATACCAACATGATGTTTCTCAGAAAAGGCTAAGTGAACAATTAGATTTTGTCGTTGAAACGGCTGTTAACCAGGTGGGAGTAGATGTTAATACCGCCAGTGTGCAATTATTGCAGCATATTTCTGGTTTGAATAAAACAACGGCAAAAAATATTGTGACTTATCGAGAAGAAAATGGAGCTTTTAGTAAACGAACGCAATTAAAAAAAGTTCCGCGCTTAGGGCCTAAAGCTTACGAACAGGCAATCGGTTTTTTACGTATACCTGGAGCTGATAATATTTTAGATAATACGGCAATTCACCCGGAAAGTTATCCAGCTGCACAAGAAATTCTAACAATTGCGCGTCTTGATTTAAAAGACGTAGGAACGCCAATTACAAAACTGGCACTGAGTCAGTTAGACCAGGCAAAACTGATTGATGAGCTGGAAGTGGGCAAAGCGACCCTAGCAGATATTCTCAAGGCTCTGGTACAGCCAGGACGTGACATGCGCGACAGTATGCCGGCACCGCTTTTACGCAAGGATGTTCTGTCAATGGAAGACTTACGAGTTGGGATGGAGTTAAAAGGGACAGTCCGCAATGTGATTGATTTTGGTGCCTTTGTGGACATTGGTGTCAAACAAGATGGTTTAGTGCATATTTCTAAGTTAAGTACTAAATTTGTAAAGGAACCTAAAGATGTTGTTTCAGTTGGAGATGTGGTTACTGTCTGGATCGAACAGGTTGATTTGAAGAAAGGCCGGATCAGTCTGACTATGGTCAAAGCTCGTGATGGCAAATGACAGAAGAAGAATTACAAGTTCTGGTTGAAAGAGTATCATTAAAATTTTTTGATCGCCCTTTTTGTCATCAGGCTGTTTTTAATCGTCGTTTAAAAACGACAGGAGGCCGCTATCATCTGTATGACCATCATTTAGACTTTAATCCTAAGATGGTCGCTTGTGGCCGTGAAACACTGATTGGTATTATTAAACATGAATTATGTCACTATCATCTGCATTTACAACACAAGGGCTATCAGCATAAAGATAGGGATTTTAAGCAACTTTTGGCTCAAACTGGCGGTTTACGCTATGCTCCGATAATTACGTCTTCCAAAAAGTTTCACAGCTACCGATGTTCAGGCTGTGGACAAGTTTTTTATCGTCAGAGAAAAATTGACTTAAAACGTTATGTCTGCGCTAAATGTGGTCATCCTTTAACGGAGTACGGAGATTGTATTAAATAAGTACTGCTGTAATGTTAAGATAAGTTTTAATCAGTTGCGTGACAACTCAAGTGAATGTTATAATCCTAACAAGTAGAATGTAACTATTCACTATAATTGAATGAATTGAAGATAAAGCTTTGCCAGAAAAGAGGATCATTAAGTGACGAATAAAAAAAATAAAATATATCATTTTGTCGGCATCAAAGGTTCAGGTATGAGTTCTTTGGCCTTGATTTTACATGAGCAAGGTGAACAAGTACAAGGCTCAGATGTAGAGAAGTATTTTTTTACCCAAAGAGGATTAGAACAAGCACAGATTCCTATATTTCCTTTTAGTGCTGATAATATCAAAACTGGTTTGACCATTATTGCCGGAAATGCTTTTCCTGATAGTCATGAAGAAATCTTGCGTGCTCATGAATTAGGTTTAGAAGTCATTCGCTATCATGATTTTATCGGACAGTATATTAAGAACTTTACCAGTATCGCAGTAACAGGTTCACACGGAAAAACGAGTACAACCGGGCTTTTAGCTCATGTTTTTAGTGGTATTTCGCCGATGAGTTATCTAATTGGCGATGGAACAGGTCACGGTCATCCAGATGCAGAATTCTTTGGTTTCGAGGCTTGTGAATATCAACGGCATTTTTTAGCTTATTATCCGGATTATGCCATTATGACTAATATTGATTTTGATCATCCTGATTATTTTAAGAGTATTGATGATGTCTTCGATGCCTTTCAGACAATGGCCAGTCAGGTTCAAAAAGGAATCCTGGCTTTTGGAGATGATCCTTATCTGCGTCAGATCAAAGCAGACGTTCCAATTTATTACTATGGTGTAGGAGCAACAGACGATATTAGAGCAGAGAATATTCGGCGAACAACTACGGGGTCAATGTTTGATGTCTATTTCCATGACGAATTTATTGGCCGCTTTGATTTGCCGGCTTATGGTCAGCATAATATCAATAATGCTCTTGGTGTAATTGCGATTGCTCATCTGGAAGATTTTGATATGGAGAAAGTGGCACAGGAAATCAGTACTTTTCCAGGTGTTAAGCGTCGTTTCAGTGAAAAGCTGGTATCTGACATGACGATCGTAGATGATTATGCCCATCATCCGGCAGAAATTTGGGCTACGATCGATGGTGCACGACAAAAATATCCTAATAAAAAAATTATTGCTGTTTTTCAGCCGCATACCTTTACACGGACAATTGCCTTAATGGATGAATTTGCCCAAGCCTTGGATTTGGCTGATGAAGTTTTTCTGTGTGATATTTTTGGTTCAGCCCGTGAACAAAAAGGCAATGTTAAAATAGAAGATCTAGGATCAAAAATAAGAAAAGGGGGAACTGTCTTGCAAGAAAATAATTTATCCCCTTTACTGGACTTTGAAGATGCTGTGATCGTCTTTATGGGAGCTGGCGATGTACAGAAGTTTGAACGCAGTTATGAACAGCTGCTGTCAAATACGACAAGAAATGTTTTATGATTTTTGAGGAGGAAAATTTGATTGGATATCGGTAAATTACAAGCACTTGGGAAAACGATCAATGAAATTGAAGAAGGACAAACCATGTCAGTGACTGAAGTGATCGAGGATGATCGTTTATTGTTATATTTGGGTTTGACCAATGATGCCAATCCGCTTTATGTCCAACATGATTATGCCCGTAAGACAAATTATAAAAAACCGATCGTACCGCCTGTTTTGCTGATTGGTATAATGACAAGCACGATTTCTAAGCATTTTCCTGGACCGGGTTCACAAGTAGTTAATTTATCAGTAAATTTCGTGGAACCAGTCTATCATTATGAAACCTTAACTTTTTTATTTGAAGTGATCAAAGTAGACAAACACAAAGAACTCGTTACATTATCCGTTGAGGCGGTGAATGAAGCAGGTAAAAGAGTTTTAGATGCGGTGGTCATGGTACAGCCACCCTTATTTACAGAGGAGGAATTAGATGAACAATCATCAAGTAATTGAAGAAACTAGCGGACTGAATCTGTTTTATGCTAAAGTTTATGGGATATTTGGCTTAGGTATAGGGATCAGTGCTCTAGCTGCTTATTTATCAATGAATATCTTTATGACTCAGACACTAAATTTTTTAAGTCGTTTTCCCTTAGGGTTGACCGGGATCTGGTTAGTTGAGATCGGCCTAGTCATTCTATTAAGTGCTAAAGCACAAAAAAACCCCTCATTGACTCTAGCTGGTTTTATTGTTTATTCTCTGTTAAATGGTTTAGTATTATCATTGACTCTGTCATTTTATACACAAGCCACTGTAGGCAGAGCGTTTGTTAGTGCTATGGTTACTTTTATCGGTATGTCAATTTATGGCGTGTTTACTAAACGTGATCTAACTGGGATCGGACGAGCCGGCATCGGATTATTGTGGGGAGTGATCATTGCCACTTTGATCAATCTCTTTTTGCAGAGTTCAGGTGTGGATTACTTTTTATCTTATGCCACTGTCTTGATTTTTGTTGGCTTAACGGCTTATGATAATCAGCAGATCCGCAATATGTACTTTGCTACAGTTGGACAAGATAATTTAGGGATCGCAGCTTTTATGGCTCTACAATTATATCTTGATTTTATCAATTTATTCTTATCCTTGTTACGGATTTTTTCACGTGACTGATTGAAAATCAACTTATGGACATCAGCTAAAAAAAAGCGGGTGTCTTTTTTTATATTTTAAATGGATATCATCCGCAGACTGGCCGATCTCAGTAAAAGTTAATGATCGCTTTCAAGGGTATTCTTTGTTAAAATAAAGAAGAGAAATCGATAAGGAGTATGATCATGACAAAAGATAAATTATTATTGGTGGATGGCAATAGTGTAGCTTTCCGTGCGTTTTATGCTTTACATGGTTCTTTGGAACGTTTTAAAAATACAAGTGGTCTACATACCAATGCCATTTATGCTTTTAACTTGATGTTTGAGAATATTTTGACCAAAGAAAAACCTACTCATGTTTTAGTGGCTTTTGATGCAGGAAAGACGACTTTCAGAACTGAAATGTATGAAGAATACAAGGGCGGCCGGGCTAAAACACCTAGTGAATTAAACGAACAGTTTCCATATATTCGCGAGTTGATCACAGCTCTTGGAATGCAGTCTTATGAATTAGCTAATTATGAAGCTGATGATATTATCGGGACCTTAGCCCAGCAGGTAGATAAAAAGCAGTTCGATGTAACGATCGTGACCGGTGATCGTGATCTGACTCAACTTACGACAGACCATGTGAAAGTCGCCATTACGCTTAAGGGAGTCAGCGACCTGGAAGATTATACGCCTGAACACCTGGCTCAAAAATATGATGGTTTGCGTCCTGAACAAATTATTGATATGAAGGGTTTAGCAGGGGATAAATCAGACAATATACCCGGTGTGACAAAAATCGGGGAAAAAACTGCGATCAAATTACTGAAAGAATACGACTCAGTCGAGGGAATCTATGAAAATATCAGTGGAATGAAAAAAAGTAAGATGAAAGAAAATCTAGTTAAAGAAAAAGAAACGGCTTTGCTTTCTAAAAAATTAGCCACTATCAATACTCAGGCTCCAATTGAAATTAAGGTAGAAGATTTGAAATATGAAGGAGCCGACTTGGATAAATTAGTTCCTTTTTATAAAGAAATGAATTTTCGTTCTTTTTTGGAAAAATTAGATATTGAAGAAAAAGACGATATTGAAGATATCATTTTTGAAGTGGTAAAAACTCCATCAAAAAATATGTTTACTGATAATATGGCCTTATATGTAGAGATGCTGGGTGATAACTATCATATAGAAGATATCGTAGGTGTCGCCTGGGGTAATGATCAAAAAATTTATGTTTCCAATTCCACTGAAGTATTTGATAGTGAGCTTCTTAAGAACTGGCTGGCAGATGAAACCAAAGTCAAGCAAGTCTATAATGGTAAGAGTACAAAAATCGCATTGAATCGCTATAGCGGATTACTTCAGGGAATTGATTTTGATGTTTTGATTGCAGCTTACTTATTAGATACAAATGACAATACAGATGATATCGCCGGGATTTGTGCCAATTATGATTACTATGATATCCAATCTGATGTGGCCGTTTATGGTAAAGGAGCAAAAAAAGGTCTGCCAACAGATGAAGAAAGTTTTTTTGCACATTTAGCGCATAAAATTAAAGCGATCCGTTTTTTAGCACAAAAATTAAAAGCAGAATTAGAAGAAAAAGATCAGCTTGAACTTTATGAAAAAATGGAAGCTCCTTTAGCCGAGATCCTAGCAGAAATGGAAATGACGGGAATCTCAGTGGATGCCCAGCGGCTTAATGAAATGAAAGGCGAATTTGGCCAGCGCTTAAATGAAATTGAAGAGAAAATTTACCAGCAGGCAGGAGAAAAATTTAATGTTAATTCACCTAAACAATTAGGTGTTATCTTATTTGAAAAAATGCAGTTGCCGGTGATCAAGAAAACTAAGACAGGCTATTCCACAGCGGTCGATGTTTTGGAACAATTAAAAGATCAGGCACCTATTGTTGCTGATATTCTGGATTATCGCCAGATTGCTAAAATTCAATCGACTTATGTCGAAGGTCTGCTTAAAATGATACAAGAAGATGGGAAAATTCATACGCGTTATTTGCAGACTTTGACTCAGACCGGGCGCTTGAGCTCGGTTGACCCTAATCTGCAGAATATTCCGATCCGTCTGGAAGAAGGGCGTAAAATTCGCCAGGCCTTTGTACCGAAAAGAAAAGACTGGCTAATTTATTCTTCAGACTATTCCCAAATTGAGCTACGCGTTTTAGCTGATATCTCTGGTGACAAACATTTGCAAGAGGCTTTTAATGAAGGGCAGGACATCCATGCCAGTACGGCGATGCGAGTATTTGGTATCGAAAAGGCAGAAGACGTTTCACCTAATATGCGACGCCAGGCAAAAGCAGTCAACTTCGGGATCGTTTATGGAATTTCTGATTATGGTTTATCACAAAATCTGGGGATCAGTCGTAAAAAAGCTCAAAATTATATTGACACTTATTTTGATCGTTATCCAGGAGTTAAAAAATATATGGACGAGTCGGTTGCTTTTGCTAAAGAAAAAGGCTATGCCGAAACATTGTACCATCGTCGTCGTTATTTGGAGAATATCAATTCACGTAACTTTAATCTGCGCTCTTTTGCTGAAAGAACAGCAATCAATTCACCGATTCAAGGTAGTGCTGCAGATATTTTAAAGATTGCTATGATCGAGCTGAATAAACGTCTGAAAGAAGAGAAACTAGCTGCTAGAATGTTATTGCAAGTACACGATGAACTGGTACTTGAAGTACCGCAAGAAGAACTGGAGACTTTAGATGCATTAGTCAAAGAAGTTATGGAAAATGCAGTTTCTTTAGACATTCCGCTGGTGACTGAAAGTAGCTGGGGAAAAACTTGGTATGATGCAAAATAGGAGATGAAAAGAGTGCCGGAATTACCGGAAGTAGAAACAGTCAGAAAAGGTCTAAGCCAATTAGTGGTTGGAAAAACAATTATTAAAGTTGAAGTATACTGGCCAAGGATAATTGAATCTCCTGGTGTAACAGCTTTTTGTCAGGAACTGCAAGACCAGACAATTGAAAAAATCCACCGTCGAGGTAAATATCTGATTTTCCAGTTAAGCGATTATGAGATGATCTCGCACTTACGAATGGAAGGCAAATATGAATTTTTTGCTGAAAAAAATGAGGTTAGAAGAGATAAACATACCCATGTTATTTTTTATCTTACAGATGGCAGTCAACTGCATTATAATGATGTTCGTAAATTTGGTCGTCTGACTTTACTTGCCAAAGGTAGCAGTCAATTATATAAAGGTATCGCACAATTAGGACCAGAACCGGTTCATGAGAGTTTTCATTTAGCTGATTTTCAAAAGAGGTTAAAGCAGTCGACGATGTTGATCAAACCTCTGCTGCTAAATCAGAAAGTAGTCGCTGGCTTAGGAAATATCTACACCGATGAAGTCCTCTGGCTAGCTCAGATCCATCCTCAACAACCAGCGAGTACTTTGACTAAAAAGGAGACTGACCGGCTTTATCAGGCTATTATTGAAGTCTTGGCAAAAGCAGTGACTGCGGGTGGTACAACTGTACGCAGCTATAAAAATGCTTTAGGCAGTGCGGGCCATTTTCAAGTGGAATTAAATGTCTATGGGAAAACTGGACAACCCTGCCCTCGTTGCCAGAGCCCCATTGAGAAAATTAAAGTAGCTCAGCGCGGTACACATTTTTGTCCTCATTGTCAAAAGTTAAGAAGGAGGAAGCTGAAGTGAGTTTTATCTTAGGAGTGACAGGTGGTATTGCCTCAGGGAAAAGTACGGTAATATCCATCTTTCGTCAGTGGGGTTTTCCCATTGTTGATGCAGATGTAATCGCACGGGCAGTCGTCGAACCACAAACACCTGCTTTGACAAAAATAGTCAGTAAATTTGGTTCTGAAATATTGTTGGCAGATGGTCATTTAGATCGTAAAAAATTAGGCACAGCCATTTTTGCTGATAAAAATAAAAGAAGACAGTTAAATGACTTACTAGACAGCTATATTCGAACAGAAATTGTAAAACAAGTTGAGCAACTTAAAGAGCAGTCAGAATTAGTTATTGTTGATATTCCGCTTTTATATGAGAGAGATTATGATCAGCTTGTGGATCAGGTGGCAGTGGTTTATGTAGCATCAGAGATCCAGCTGCAAAGATTGATGAAGCGTGATCAAATCAGTCGTAGTCAGGCTCAGCAGAAAATTGACAGTCAGTGGTCACTGGAAAGTAAAAAGCAAAAAGCAGATATTGTTTTTGATAATCAGGGAACCGTTGAACAGACACAAAATCAAGTAGTCGAATGGCTCAAACAAAATCATTTGTAAAAAAGTCGTGTGCTTTCTTGCGACTTTTTTTGTGGGCTAAATTTCTATAGCTGTAATCTACTCCAGGTCAGTTAAAGTTTGAGTAGATCAGAAGGGAATCTACTCCAAGTCAGTTAAAGTTTGAGTAGATCAGAAGGGAATCTACTCCAAGTCAGTTAAAGTTTGAGTAGATCAGGAGGGAATCTACTCCAGGTCAGTCAAAGTTTGAGTAGATCAGGGGGGAATCTACTCCAAGTCAGTCAAAGTTTGAGTAGATCAGTTTAAAAAAGTGGTAAAGTTAAAATTTGAAAAAAAATAGTCTTGGCAATTAGCGACTGCTTGATATGGAAACTATTAGAATCAGTGGTAGCTTCGTGTTATAATTAGCTTAAGTGAAATAAATTTTATTAAACGAGGTGGAAATAATGCATTGTCCAAGATGTCATAATAATAACTCACGCGTGATCGATAGTCGTCAGACCGATGATGGCCGAGCTATCCGTAGAAGAAGAGAATGCGAAAAATGTGGCTATCGCTTTACCACCTTTGAGCGGATCGAAGAAACTCCACTTCTGGTCATCAAAAAAAACGGTGCAAGAGAAGAGTTTAACCGCGAAAAAGTCTTGCGCGGATTAATACGTTCAGCAGAAAAACGCCCCGTTGCTATGGAACAAATGGAACAGATCGTAGACCATGTTGAACAACGGATACGCGAACTAGGTGTGAATGAAATTTCTTCTAACCAAATTGGAGAATATGTCATGGAAGATCTGAAAGATGTTGATGAAATTGCTTATATCCGCTTTGCTAGTGTATATCGTCAGTTTAAAGACATGTCTGTTTTTCTTAAAGAACTACAAGATATTGTTGGTAAAGCCAATGATACTCATGATAGCAAATGATTTAAAGGAGGCATTGAATGTTGCAAAGTGCCTGGGATGAAGTTCAGCCAAATCAGATATATCGGGTCGCAAAAAGTTTTCCTTTGAGTAGTGAAGGCAACGAGGGCCTGATTTATCTTTATCAGCCAATTATCGGAGCACAAGCTATGGCTTTATATTATGCTCTTTTAGGCGATAAGGATGATTTATATGAAAATGAGTTTGTCCATATTGATATTTTAGATGCTTTAAATATCGGTTTACCGACTTTTTTAGAAGCAAGAAAAAATTTAGAAGGAATGGGTTTATTAAGTGTCTTTGTTAAAGAGGATAAGGAGTTTGGTCGGATGTTTCTTTATCGTTTAGAAGAG
>Ga0079226_10000301_pt1 | contig 33342 bp, 30 predicted proteins | sample Poulit2014_FD_76345 | JGI IMG/M metagenome (GOLD analysis project Ga0079226, IMG submission 76345) | Agricultural soil microbial communities from Georgia to study Nitrogen management - Poultry litter 2014 | ecosystem: Environmental > Terrestrial > Soil > Agricultural land | place: USA: Georgia...
GCCACAAAGGTCATCGGGTCTTTATCTTTTTCAATTAAATCGATGACTTGGTTTAAACCGACCGGATTTTTCACCACATTGAGGATTGCTGTTTTTTCACCTAATGGAATGATCTCTTGTCTACCGAAGACGCGTTCTGTTGTCTGTAAGCTATTTTTAATTATTGCTGATTCTACACCAAGTTCTTTGGCCACGGCATAAGCTGCGAGTGCGTTATAGACGTTATACACGCCAGCGATTGGGATCGTGAATGACTCACCATCAATCGTGAATGTTGAACTTGTTAAATCTGTCTCTGTAATGTCACTCACGGCGTATTTCAACTCTGGACGCTTCACGCCACATGATGAACACTCGTAATCCCCAAGTTCTGAGTATGTACGTGTATGATAATTCAGTTTACCACCACATCGCGGACAGGCGATTCTGATCGGTTTGTTTGTTAAGTTTGGAAGTAAACCGAAGTATTCGACTTCGTTCACAAGGTCAACCGAGTTGAAGAGTGGTAAGTCACCATTCGCTAAAATTTTTGCGTTTGGCACTTTGTTTGCTGCTTGAACGAGAAGTTGATATGCCGCTTTCGTATCACCGTAACGATCTGTTTGGTCATCGAAAAGATTCGTATGAACAATAAGTTTAGGGTTTAATGCTTCTACCACATTGTTAAGGCTGCCTTCATCTACTTCAATAACGGCAAGACCACGCTCTTTAGTGTTTATTTTCTTTGCATGTAAGAATGCGCCGACGATACCTTGTGACATATTAGAGCCGGCTCTATTTGTAATTACATTTCCAAATGCTTTAGACAGAATGTTAGATGTAAGTGTCGTCGTTAAAGTCTTTCCATTCGTACCTGTAATGATAATGACATCATAATGTTTTGCGAGATCGCTCAAGATGTTTGGACTGATACGATGCGCCACTTTACCGGGTAGACTCGAACCGCCACCTGTAGTTAATTTAAGTGCTCTTTTAACTGAACGCCCAGCGATTTGTGCCACTTTAGTTCTGATTGACATTGATATACACCTCATTTTTGAATACTGTTTATTATATCATTATTTGAGCATATTATCTTGAAAAATTAGAATGACCTGTTATAATTATAAAACGTAATAATTACAATTAAGGAGGATTTATGGCTAAGAAATCTAAAGTAGTTAAAGAGATAAAAAGACAGAAACGAGTTGAAGAGTACCGTGAACTTCGTGCAGAGTTAAAAGCACGTGGTGACTATGAAGCGCTTTCTAAATTACCGAGAGATTCATCACCAACACGTCTAACGAACCGTTGCCAAGTGACGGGAAGACCACGTGGTGTGATGCGTGACTTTGGTTTATCAAGAATTAAATTTAGAGAACTTGCTCATAAAGGGCAGATTCCAGGCGTAAAAAAAGCGAGTTGGTAATTGACCAACTCGTTTTTCTTTTAGAACTCGACCTCTAAAACTTCTAATCCCTCAATACCTTTGATTGCGTGTGTTTCATCGACACTCGTAGGATAGATATAGAGTTCTTTAAGTTCACTAGATGAAGACAGCCAGGCTTCTCCGTCTTTAAAGAAACATAGGTCTTCAGGCAACTCAGGGTGTAGCCACTGGAAGAAGCTGTCCGCCTTTTCTTTTAAAATTTGCTTCGCTTCATCCGTCGTTTTGAAGTAATACACAGTCGCCTTGTCATCAAATAAATTTGTAGACGGCCATTCATGTTGTTTGTGCACTTCCGTGAAACTTTCACCAAACCATTCTTTCAAATCAGTAAAACTATCTTGATACTGTAAAATATCTGTTCTCACGACAAGCTGAAACTCCTCACACGTTTGAAACGCGTAGTCGAGTAGTGCGTGATAGTCTTTACCCGTCGGGTCATTTTGAATCGTTAACAACTCCGGATCCCTCCTATATAAACTTAGTGTACCGTATTCCAACTATTTTAAAAACTAAAAACGAAGATAAAAAAACGTCCCTCTAAAAGAGGGACGTTGAATCATTAGCTTACGAAGAAACCGATGATTACAGCACTTAGAATAGATACAAGTGTTGCACCATATACAAGTTTCATTCCGAATTTCGCAATCATGTTACCAGAAGCATCGTGTAGACCTTTTACAGTACCAACGATGATACCAATTGAACCGAAGTTAGCGAATGATACTAAGAATACAGATACCATTGCTTGAGTTCTTGGTGATAGAACTTCTTTGAACGCTTGGAAGTTTTCCATTGCTACGAATTCGTTTGTTACAAGTTTAGTCGCCATTAAGAGACCCGCTTGTTGAGCTTCCGCCCAAGGAATACCCATTAAGAATGCGATTGGCATAAAGATATATCCTAGGATGTCTTGGAATGACATTTCTAAACCAGGGATGAGTAAGAATAGGCTGTTAAGAATCGAGATTAAAGCAATAAATCCGATTAACATTGCAGCTACGATTACTGCGATAATTCCACCCTGAGTGATGTAGTCGCCAAGAATTTGGAAGAATGTTTTACCTTTGTCAGGGTTGTTTTCTTCAGCCGTATAGTTCTCTTCTGCAGGAACTGTGTACGGGTTGATGATATGTACGATGATGTAAACACTGAATAGGTTAAGTACGATCGCTGCGATTACATATTTTGGTTCAAGAAGCGTCATGTACGCTGCAACCATTGATAATGAAATCGAGCTCATTGCTTGTGCTGATAATGTATAAAGACGTTTTTCACCGAGTAATGGAATTTGGTTTTTCAGTGAGATAAATACCTCAGACTGACCTAAGAACATTGAAGCTGCTCCATTATATGACTCGATAAATGCCATACCAGTGATCTTAGATAAGATCCATCCAAGACCATGGATAATTAATGGTAAAATTCTTAAGTATTGTAAGATACCAATTATTGCTGAAACTACGATAATTGGAAGTAATACGTTAAAGAAGAAAACAAAAGCAAATCCGCCTTCGTCAATTGATACCATAGGTCCGAATACGAATGCAACACCTTCGCCTGCGTGCTCAAGTAATTTGCCGAATACGAATGCTAGTTTTTCTACAACAGTTTGTCCGATTGTCGTAGCAAAAATTAGCCACGTAAATGCAATTTGTAGGACGATGAGTAGTATGATATTTTTCCACTTATCAAATGCGTGTTTGCGGTCTGATGAAGCAAGCCATGCAAGTGCAAAAGTGACTAAAATACCAATGATACCCCATAAAATATTCATTGATTCACCTCTAAAGGAATTTGATAATACACTTCATTATAATTCTTAGTTATCAATGTGTAAAGTGCTTTCATAAATTTTCATAACGAATTCATACACACTTTAAAACAACTTATTTGATTAAAATTGGTCAAGATTGTACAATAAAGTCAAAGAAGGTCAAAAAGGGGTGTTAGTATGCGAAATATGTCTGATATCATTGAGCAGTATTTAAAGCAAATGATTGCAGAATCAAAAAACGAAGTCGTAGAAATTAAGCGAGCTCAAATTGCTGAAAAATTTGATTGCGTGCCATCGCAGCTCAATTATGTAATCAAGACACGATTTACAAATGAACTTGGTTATATAGTAGAAAGTAAGCGTGGTGGTGGTGGATATATTCGTATCACTAAAATAGAGACGCATAAAAAAGCAGATTATCTTGAGCACCTATTAAACTTAATTGGTGACAGACTCAGTCAAACAAATGCGATGCATATCATTCAATCGATGTATGATGCAGAGGTAATCTCATTTAGAGAAGCGAAAATCATAGATACGGTGATTGCACGTGAGACGCTAATGATCGGGTTACCAGAACGCGACATTGTGCGCGCTCAAATTTTAAGAAATATAATAGAAGTTATTTTATATGAGGAGTGATGATCATGCTCTGTGAAAGATGTCAGGAACGTGAAGCAACATTACATATGTCTGTAAAAACAACAGAAGGTAACAAAGAAATGTTTTTATGTGATGTATGTGCAAATGAAGTGTTCTTAGAAAAAGATCAAGAGCACTTCAATGTAAATCAATTATTAAACAGCATGGTGGGACAATTTAAGACAACAGTATCATGCAAGACATGTGGATCATCTCTCACATCAATTGCAGAAAAAGGACTTTTTGGATGTCCAGATTGTTATGATACATTCAAAAACGAAGTCCCAAAAATCGTACGCAGAGTTCAGCATCTTCAACAAGAACATGAAGGAAAAATTCCTGAGTCACACACTGGACGTGTTGAAACGAAAAAGCGAATCGAACAACTCGAACAAAAACTCGCATCACTCATCGAAACTCAAGATTTCGAAGAAGCTGCTGTTGTTAGAGATGAAATCAACGCGCTAAAAGGAGTGTGAAGAGATGGTAGACACATGGCTAGATGAAAAAACAAGTAACAAAATTGTGATGTCTTCAAGAATCAGACTCGCACGTAACATAGAAGGTTTACCTTTTCCCCACATGCTTCAATCAAATGAAGCACTTGAGTCGCTCGCTGACAGAGTCAGTGAAACATTCAGTGATTATAAAACACTCGACATGAGAGCGTTCAACATCTTAGACAAGGCACTCATGGTGGAAGAGTTTCTCATTAGTCCACGCTTTTTAAAACAAGGGGTGCGCCTGATTTTATCAGAAGATAAACACACGTCTATCATGATTGGAGAAGAAGATCACATCAGAATCCAAGTCGTTGATACGAGCAAGACGCTCGAAGAACTTTATAAAACGGCGAGTGACATTGATGACACTCTAGAGAAAAATGTGGAATACGCGTTTGATACGAACTACGGTTTTAAGACTGCCTGTCCAACAAACGTTGGTACTGGACTTCGTGCAAGCGTCATGTTACATTTACCAGCACTCTCGAAGAACCGTCGCATTAAGCGAGTCATGGATGCTTTAACACGAATGGGATACACGCTTCGCGGTATTTACGGAGAAGGTAGTGTTCCGCTCGGTGAGATGTATCAACTATCTAACCAAGTGACGCTCGGTGTAGATGAACACACGATTCTAGAAAACTTAGAAGACATCAAGAATCAAATTGTCGCCGAAGAAGAAAAGACGAGACAGTGGTTTTATCATAATAGGGCATTAACTGTACGTGACTCTGTGTTTCGCTCGTATGGACTCTTAACATATGCACAGAAAATGTCATTAGAAGAGGCTGCGGAACATTTGTCGAACATCAAATACGGTGTCGACATGGAGATGCTGGAAGTGGAGAACTTCCAGTTCCAGAAATGGATGTGCCTGATTCAACATGCGTTCATTAGAAAACGAATTGAAGATCAGAATTTAGAATATACAAGCTTGGAAGAAGCAGAAAATCGTGAACGTGCGATTTTAATTAAAGAATTACTGGGAGGTAATGAATAATATGTTATTTGGAAAATTAACAGAACGTGCTCAGCGCGTACTTGCATTTGCTCAAGAAGAAGCGATTGCTTTAAAACATTCAAATATCGGAACAGAGCATATCCTACTTGGTCTTGTTAAGGAAGAAGAAGGAATTGCTGCAAAAGTACTTCAATCATTTGATATTACTGAAGAACAAATTAGAGATGGTGTATTCAAGCTCATTACGGAAGGTACAGAAATGCCAACGAGTTTACACTATACACCACGTGCAAAACGCGTGATTGAATTATCAATGGACGAAGCGCGTAAACTGCACCACAACTTCGTAGGGACAGAGCATATTTTGTTAGGTTTAATAAGAGAATCTGAAGGTGTAGCGTCACGCGTGTTAGCTGCAGCAGGACTAAATATTACTAGAGCGCGTGCGGCTGTAATTCGTATGCTTGGAAACCCTGAAAGCTACAAGCGTCAAGGTGAAAAAGAACAATCTGAAACACCAACACTCGACTCACTTGCACGTGACTTAACAGAAGTAGCACGTAATGGTCAACTTGACCCAGTGATTGGGCGTTCAGAAGAAATCACACGTGTGATCGAGATTTTATCTCGTAGAACAAAAAACAACCCTGTATTAATTGGTGAACCTGGGGTAGGTAAGACGGCAGTCGCAGAAGGGTTAGCACAAGCGATTGTGAGAAACGAAGTGCCTTCAACGCTGAAAGACAAACGCGTGATGTCACTTGATATGGGTACAGTCGTTGCTGGTACAAAATACCGCGGTGAGTTCGAAGAGCGCATGAAAAAAGTGATGGATGAAATTAAACAATCTAAAAATGTCATCCTATTTATAGACGAAATGCACACGCTGATTGGTGCTGGTGGAGCTGAAGGGTCAGTTGACGCATCAAACATTTTAAAACCAGCGCTATCACGTGGTGAAGTGCAAGTCATTGGGGCTACTACGTTAGAGGAATACAGAAAACACATCGAGAAAGATGCGGCACTAGAGCGTCGATTCCAACCGATTATTGTGGATGAGCCATCTGTTCAGGACACGATTTTAATCTTACAAGGACTGCGCGACAGATATGAAGCGCATCACGGAATCACAATTAGTGACGAAGCACTTGAAGCGGCAGCGACAATGTCTGCGAGATATGTGCAAGATCGATTCTTACCAGATAAAGCCATTGACCTAATTGACGAGGCATCATCTAAAGTGAGACTTAGAAATTACACATCTCCACCAGATTTAAAAGATTTAGAAAATCAATTAGAGTCGGTGAAGAAAGAAAAAGATGCAGCGGTTCAAGCACAAGAGTTTGAAGCGGCAGCGAAACATCGTGACGAACAGTCAAAACTTGAAAAAGAAATCGAAGCGCGTCAAAACGATTGGAAGAATGAGCAAACGGGTGCAAAACAAGAAGTGAAGCGTTCAGATATCGAACTTGTGATTTCAAAAATGACAGGTATTCCACTTTCTAAGATTGCGGAAGAAGAATCAGAACGTCTCTTAAACTTAGAAGAAATTCTTCATGAGAGAGTTATTGGACAAAATGAAGCGGTAGAATCAATTTCTAAAGCTGTACGTCGTGCACGTGCTGGACTTAAAGATCCTGAAAAACCAATCGGAAGCTTTATCTTCTTAGGACCAACCGGTGTAGGTAAAACAGAACTTGCAAAAGCATTATCTGAAGCACTCTTTGGTGAAGACGATGCGATGATTCGAGTAGACATGTCTGAGTACATGGAAAAACACAGTGTGTCACGTCTTGTGGGTTCACCTCCAGGATATGTTGGATACGATGAAGGCGGTCAATTGACTGAACAAGTGAGACGTAAACCATACTCACTAATCCTATTCGATGAGATTGAAAAAGCACATCCTGATGTATTCAATATGCTCTTACAAGTGTTAGATGACGGGCGTCTGACTGACGCGACAGGGCGCACAGTAGACTTCAGAAACACTGTGATTGTTATGACGTCAAACGTAGGTGCGACACAACTGCGTGACGATAAATTCGTTGGATTTGGAAGCAATGATGACGAAAAAGAAGATTACGAAAACATCCGTAGCACGATGATGAAAGAGCTGAAAAACACATTCAGACCTGAGTTTATCAACCGTGTAGACGATATTATCGTATTCCACAGCTTAGAAAAATCACATCTAGAAGAAATTGTGACACTGATGATTAATGAATTAGCAGAAAGATTGCATGATCAAAACATTCACTTCACAGTGACAGATAGAGCGAAGAAACAACTCGCTGAAGACGGATATGACAAAGAGTTTGGTGCAAGACCACTCGCTAGAAGTATCCAGAAAAACATCGAAGACAACTTAAGTGAAGCAATTCTCAGAGGAGAAGACTTAAAAGGGAAACTCGTAACTGTGGACTATAAAGACGATGAATTTATCGTGAACACAACAGAACAACCCGTGTTAGAAGAAACAGAAGCGTAAAAAGCTTAAACTATTGTTGAAAAAAATCGAAGTCCGTTGGTATCGTTACTGCCAACGGGCTTTTTTATTACTTTGCTTTAAATGTAAGCGACAAACTTATATAATTAGTATACAAATCTTTGCTCGGAGGAATATTTGTAAATGGCAAAATCGAAAACGATTTTTGAATGTTTAGCTTGTGGTTTCGAATCCCCAAAGTGGTATGGGAAGTGCCCAAGTTGCGGTGCATGGAACCAGATGGAAGAGTCGATCGTCCGTAAGGAAACTGCGAAGGTCCGCGGGACGTTAGGTAAAAGTGAAGCGGCACCGACTAAAGCTACGAAGCTTTCTGAAGTGAAAAAGAAAGATACGCCTCGTACTAAGACTCACATGGGTGAATTCGACCGTGTACTCGGTGGCGGTATTGTTGACGGATCACTCATCTTAATTGGTGGAGATCCTGGTATCGGTAAATCGACAATTCTTCTTCAAACAGCATTAACACTCGCTAAAGAACACAATGTGCTCTACGTTTCTGGTGAGGAATCATTAGAACAAATCAAGATGCGTGCAGACCGCATCACGAGGGACACATCTAATTTAAGCGTCTTTGCTGAGACGAACTTATTCTACATTCAAGACACAATCAACAAGACAGAACCTGACTTCTTAATCATTGACTCTATTCAAACGATCTATCATCCGGACGTTACAAGTGCTCCAGGTAGCGTCTCTCAAGTCAGAGAGTGTACACAAAGCTTAATGAATATTGCGAAAGGTCAAAACATCGCAACATTCATCGTCGGCCACGTGACAAAAGACGGACAAATCGCTGGGCCGCGTCTCTTAGAACACATGGTGGATACGGTACTTTATTTTGAAGGGGACCAACATCATACATACCGAATTTTACGTGCGGTTAAAAACAGATTTGGTTCTACAAACGAAATGGGTATTTTCGAGATGAAATCAAGTGGACTCGAAGAAGTCTTAAATCCATCAGAAATTTTCTTAGAAGAACGGTCAAAAAATGCACCAGGGAGTGCAATCGTTGCTACAATGGAAGGTACACGTGCGATGCTTGTAGAAGTTCAAGCACTCGTCACACCGACACATTTCCATAACCCAAGACGAATGTCTAGTGGAATTGATCACAACAGACTCTCACTTTTAATGGCAGTATTAGAAAAGTCAGAAGGCATGTTGATGCAGCAACACGACGCTTACGTAAAAGTTGCAGGCGGAGTTAAGCTTGATGAGCCAGCAGTCGATTTATCTATCATCATGTCAATCGCTTCATCGTTTAAAAGTAAAGAGTTACGCGGTGAAGACTGCTTCATTGGTGAAGTTGGGTTAACAGGTGAAATTAGACGTGTAACGAAGATTGAAAACCGTCTGACTGAAGCAGCGAAGCTTGGCTTCAAACGTGCAATCATCCCAAAATCAAACATGTATGGCATTGAAATTCCAGACGGGCTAGAAGTTATCGGAGTTAAAACACTCAGAGAAACGATGAGAGTAATCAACCAAAACTAATAAAAAGAAGGTGGCAGTATGTTAAGAGCATTGCTCACAGTTGTCTACTTTCTTCTCGGTATGTCTATCGGAATTTGGTTATTCCCAGAAGTCGTTATCATGGCGGATATCGAATTACCTAAAGTCATCGGAAACTTATTTGTATATGGTGCCGTAGGCGGATTGCTATTTTTAGCAGCGACCGCCTGGAGCATCCCATGGCTGAAGACACAAGTGGAGAAATTAGAGAAAATAGTATTAGGACGAAATATAACGGAGATTTTCTTTGCATCAATCGGAATGTTATTTGGCTTATTGGTGGCTGTTTTACTTACTTTATTAATTAATACCTTCAACATTCCTGTGGTCAACGAAATTTTCCCGATTATTTCCGCGGTAATACTTGGTTATTTAGGGTTCCAAGTAGGACTCAAAAAATTCGGCGAAGTGATCGAATTGTTCCAAAAATCACCGAAAAGTACAGAGAGTATATCTGTTAAGAAACTCGTAGATACATCAGCAATTATTGATGGTCGTATTTTAGACGTCTTAAGTACTGGATTTTTAGAAGGAGAAATCATCATTCCACAATTTGTGTTAGATGAACTCCAACTCATCGCAGATTCTACAGATCATGTAAAGCGTGAAAAAGGTCAGCGCGGGCTAGATGTATTAAATCAGCTCAGAACTGAAAGTGAGTTTGTGAGTGTCCGACCAGTGAAATACGACAAACTTGATGTCGATCATCAGCTAATTGAATTAGCAAATGAAATTAATGCCGCAATTATTACGACAGACTACAATTTAAATCGTGTTGCACAAGTGCACAACATTAAGGTGCTGAACGTCAACGAACTCCAAGACTCATTGAAACTCATGTTAACGCAAGGAGATATCTTCAAGATTCTCATTACGAAGACGGGTAAAGAAAAAGGTCAAGGTGTTGGTTATTTAGAAGACGGCACAATGGTTGTCGTAGATGACGCGGATATGTACATCAACGAATTACAAAAAGTACAAGTCACTTCAATACTCCAGACAAACTCTGGACGCATAATATTTACAAAGTTGGCGAATTAAATGAATTATTCAGTAGTGATTCCAGCCGCAGGCATGGGAAAACGCATGAAGCTCGGATACAACAAGATTTTACACGAGGTACTCGGGAAACCAATCATCCACCACACGGTTTCTATATTTGAAAAAGATCCAGACTGCACAGAGATTCATCTTGCGGCAAGTAAAGATGAAATCAAAGACCTTGAAGCCATTCTTTCATCTTTTAAAAAAGTGAAAGGCATTTATGAAGGTGGAAAAGAGCGCCAAGACTCAATTTATAACGCACTCGTACATGTAGAAAACCGAGAATTTGTAATGGTGCATGATGGTGCGAGACCACTTTTAGATAGCGCGACATTAAATCGCATTAAGGCATCGTTAAAAGAGAAAGATGCAGTCATCTGTGGTGTTCCTGTGAAGAGCACGCTAAAAACAGTCGTAGACGGTGTGGTCACTGAAACAATTGATAGAAGTTCCACATTCGAAGTTCATACACCTCAAGCTTTTTGTTATAATTTACTAATGGATGCATATAGAAATGCACGTGAGCAAAACTTAGTTGTGACGGATGATTCAATGATGGTAGAAGCACTAGGAGAAAAAGTCCACGTTGTTCTATCGAATTATAATAATATCAAGGTGACAACTAGAGAAGATCTCGCCGTATTAAATATATTATTAGGGAGCGAATGAGATGCGCATTGGACATGGTTATGATGTTCATAAACTCGTAGAAGATAGACCGCTAATCATCGGTGGTATTAAAATCGACCATCCCCTTGGTCTTGCAGGGCACTCAGATGCAGACGTATTACTTCATACAGTTACAGATGCGATTTTAGGCGCTTTAGCACTCGGAGATATCGGGAAATTTTTCCCAGATACAGATGAAAAATATAAAGACATCGATTCAGCAATCCTTTTATCCGAAGTCGTAGAAAAGATGGAAGAGTTAGGATATGAAATTGGCAATATCGACGCAGTCATCATGGCAGAGCGTCCGAAATTTAGACCGATTATCGATAAAATGCGTGAAAACATCGCGCGTTTATTAAACACTGATATCGGTAATGTAAACGTAAAAGCAACAACAACTGAAAAATTAGGATTTACAGGACGACAAGAAGGCATCGCATCAGAAGCTGTCGTGTTGTTAAAAAAGAAAGAAGGCACAAAATGAGTAAAGTAAGAGTAAGATATGCACCAAGTCCAACAGGATTTTTACACATTGGCAATGCGCGTAGTGCACTATTTAACTATCTGTTTGCACGTCACTATGACGGAGATTTTATCATCCGTATTGAAGATACAGACAAAGCACGTCACGTTGAAGAAGGGGAAAGTTCACAACTCGATTACCTTAAGTGGCTCGGAATTGACTGGGATGAGTCAGTAGACGTTGGCGGAGAGTATGGTCCATATAGACAATCAGAACGCCGTCACATCTACGATCCACTTGTTCAACAATTACTCGATGAAGACAAGGCATATCGTTGCTACATGACTTCTGAAGAATTAGAAGCTGAGCGTGAAGAGCAATTATCACGTGGCGAACAACCGATGTACTCTGGTAAACACGCGAACTTAACTAAAGAAGAAGAGGACGCGTTTATTAAAGAAGGACGCGAACCAGCGATTCGTATTCGTGTTCCAAAAGATAAAACATACACATTTAACGACATGGTAAAAGGTGATGTATCATTTGAATCTAACGGAATCGGTGATTGGGTAATCGTTAAGAAAGATGGTACGCCAACATACAACTTCGCGGTTGTAATTGACGACCACTACATGGAAATTTCACACGTATTACGTGGAGACGACCATATTTCAAACACACCACGTCAACAAATGGTGTATGAAGCATTTGGTTGGGAAGAACCAAAATTCGGTCACATGACGTTAATCGTAAACGAAGAACGTAAGAAATTATCTAAGCGTGACAGCGGAATTTTACAGTTCATTGAAGACTACGAAGCACTCGGTTACTTACCAGAAGCGCTGTTTAACTTCATTGCGTTACTCGGTTGGACTCCTGGTGGAGAAGAAGAAATTTTCTCTAAGGAAGAGTTCATCAAATTATTCGATGAAGACCGCCTATCAAAAGCGCCAGCGTTCTTTGATAAAGTGAAACTTGAGTGGGTAAACAACCAGTACATGAAGCAAAAAGATTCTGAAACAATCTTCGAAATGGCGTTACCATTCTTAATTAAAGAAGGTAAACTTCCTGAGAACCCAAGTGAAAACGAGAAAAACTGGGCGCGCGAACTTGTGGCGCTTTACCAACCGCAAATGAGCTATGCTGCAGAAATCGTAAAACTTTCTGAGCAATTTTTTAATGATGAAATTGAACTCGATGAATCGGGACAAGAAGTGGTTAAAGGTGAGCAAGTACCTGAATTAATGAATGCACTCTTTAGTACGTTTGAAGCGCTAGAAGACTTTTCACCAGAAGCAATCAAGAAAGCAATTAAAGACGTTCAAAAAGAGACAGGCATTAAAGGTAAAAACTTATTTATGCCAATCCGTGTAGTCATCACTGGAGAGACGAAAGGTCCAGAGCTTCCAAACGCGATTCACTTAATCGGAAAAGATAAAGTACTTGAACGCATCAAAGCTTTTATTTAAACAGAATACTTGAATATAACGCTTGAAATAGTGTATAATCACTCTGCAAAGATTTAGTATTTATTTAGTATGAAATCAGCGATTGCCCGGTTGGTGAGAGGGCAACAAAGCTAAATAGAGAATTGCCCTTTGTACTTAAACTAAATATAAAAGCTAAACTTCAGAGTGGAACCGTGCGAAGCACCTCTGTCCGATAACTACGGGCAGAGGTGCTTTTTCATACCACCATTAAAACGAGTTTTTGAGGGAGGAACAATGTTTAAGCGTATAAATGAAGACCTAAAAATGGTCTGTGAAGTCGATCCAGCAGCAACAAGTAAATGGCTTGTGTTTTTAACAAGTTCAGGATTACATGCAGTGTGGATGCACTTAATCGCACATTGGTTTTATAAAAAGAAATTATTTATAACAGCAAGAGTCATCAGCCAGGTTACACGATTTTTTACAGGAATCGAAATTCATCCTGGTGCAAAAATTGGTCGTAGACTATTCATCGACCACGGCACGGGTATAGTTATCGGAGAAACGACAACCATCGGTGATGACGTAACAATATACCAAGGCGTGACGTTAGGTGGTACAGGTAAAGAATGTGGAAAACGTCATCCAGACATTGAAAACAACGTGCTTATTGCTGCAGGTGCAAAAGTACTTGGAAACATTAGAATAGGTGAAGGGTCAAACGTAGGTGCAAATTCTGTCGTTCTAAAAAACGTGCCGGAATATTCGACAGTCGTGGGAATTCCAGGTTATGTCGTGCGACAAAACGGGAAACGAGTACCTAAGCAAGACTTTGAGCATAGAAATCTACCAGATCCAATCTTAGCGAAGATATTAGAAGTAGAACGAGAAATTAGAGAATTAAAACAAGCAGAAAGGAACGAAGTTAACAATGGTTCACATATATAATACGTTAACAAGACAAAAAGAAGAATTTAAGCCATTAGAAGAAGGTAAGGTATCTATGTATGTCTGCGGTCCAACAGTGTATAACTACATTCATATTGGTAACGCTAGACCGGCAATCGCATTTGATACAGTGAGACGTTATCTTGAATACAAAGGATATGAAGTCAATTTTGTTTCTAACTTTACAGATGTTGACGATAAACTCATCAAAGCATCAAAAGAACTCGGTGAAACAGTTCCAGAAATCGCAGAACGCTTTATTGAAGCCTATTTCGAAGATACAGGTGCATTAAATGTGAAGCGCGCAACAGCACATCCACGCGTCATGGAGCATATGGATGACATCATTGATTTTGTGAAGGTTCTAATCGATAAAGGTCACGCGTATGAAGCGGACGGCGACGTCTACTTTAAGACGCGCTCATTCAAAGACTATGGTGAACTTTCACATCAATCTATCGACGATTTAAAAGTCGGCGCAAGAATCGCTCAAGGTGAGAAGAAGGAAGATCCACTAGACTTCGCATTGTGGAAAGCAGCGAAAGATGGAGAAATAAAATGGGATTCACCATGGGGTGAAGGTCGTCCAGGTTGGCATATCGAATGTTCAGTAATGGCGAGACAACATTTAGGTGACACGATTGATATTCACGCGGGTGGCCAGGACTTAACGTTTCCACACCACGAAAATGAGATCGCTCAAAGTGAGTGTCGTACTGATAAGACATTCGCAAATTATTGGATGCATAACGGATATATCAACATCGATAACGAAAAGATGTCGAAATCACTCGGAAACTTCGTTTTAGTTCATGACATTATCAAAGAAGTGAACCCAAACGTCTTACGTTTCTTCATGCTTTCAGTGCATTATAGAAGTCCAATCAACTACAACTTGGAATTGATTGAGAGTGCAAAACAAGGACTCTTCAGAATTGAGAATGCTTATAAAGAAGCAACAGAAAGAATCGAAGGTGCACTCTCAACAGAAGTCGATCAGTACGAACTTGATTTTATCGATAAAAACCTACAAGACTTCGAAAGATACATGGATGACGACTTCAACACAGCAAACGCTGTGAGTGCGTGGCATGACCTTGCGAGCGGGTTAAACCGTTACATGAGAAAACCAACGACAAATAAAGAAGTGTTACAGCGTTATATTAATGCATATGATGCTTACACAAGAGTATTAGGTATCGAATTAAATACAATCGATGTATTAATTGATGAAGATATCGAACGTCTGATTGAAGAGAGAGAAACAGCACGTAAAGAAAAGAACTTCCAACGTGCAGATGAAATTCGTGATTATCTGACTTCAGAAGGAATCATTTTAGAAGATACGAAAGACGGCGTGAGATTCCGTCGTGGATAATCGAGAAGTGCACGATCTAACAAAGGCGTATCTTGGAGATGCGGTGTACGGAATGTACATCCGTAAGTTTATCTTAGAAGATACACCAAACGTTCGTGCAGATGCCGCACATAAAGAAGCCAACTTACTTGTCAGTGCGAAAGCACAGTCTCATGCACTATTAACCCTACGAGAATCTGGGTTTATTACTGAAGAAGAGTGGGATATTGCGAGAAAAGCTCGTAATAAATCGAGTGCCACAAGAGCAAAAAATGCTTCTATAAAAGAGTACAGAAATGCAACGGGTATAGAAGCGCTCATTGGAGATTTGTTTTTATCTGACAAACATGAACGTATTGAGGAAATTATGAAAGAAATTTATAAACAGGGGTGATGGATGTGACAGAATCGATCGTAGTTGGTAGAAATGCTGTACGTGAGGCGCTTAAAGGGTCTAGAGATATCAATAAAATTCTCATTCAAGACACGGCGCAGATGGAACAGCTAAAAGAAATTATGAAACTGGCGAAAAAAGAACGCGTGGTCGTTCAAAAAGTGCCGAAAAATAAATTAGAAGAACATACGAAAGAAAGACATCAAGGGGTTATAGCGCTATTAAGCGCGTATGACTATACGTCACTCGAAGCGTTAATTGAAGAGTTTAGTGGCAAGAGCGCGAACTTTATTCTATTAGATGGATTAGAGGATCCACACAACCTAGGTTCTATTCTCAGAACTGCGGATGCGACCGGATTTGATGCAGTAATCATTCCAAATCGTCGCAGTGTGCAAGTGACTGAAACAGTTGCGCGTACGTCAACGGGTGCGATTGAATACGTACCTGTCGTCCGCGTAACTAACGTTAATCAAACGATTGATAAGCTGAAAGATGCAGGGTTCTGGACTGTTGGCACAAGCCAGCATGCGGACATGGATTATCGTGACTATCCAGCAGATGTGAACACGTTGCTCATTATTGGAAGTGAGGGTGAAGGTATTTCTAAGAAAACGTTAGAGAAATGCGACTTCACAGTTTCAATCCCAATGGTTGGTAAGATTACGAGCTTAAACGCAAGTGTATCCGCAGCGCTGCTCATGTACGAGGTGTATCGTAAACAACATCCGGTAGGTGAGTAAACTTGCGTAAAAAAAGAAACATACTATTAGTTGACGGTTATAACTTAATTGGCGCGAAAGAGCGTCTGTTTCAAGATAGTTTGATGAGTTTAGAACTTGCGAGAGATGAAATGCTCAGAGTTCTCTCTGAGTTCGCCGCTGTTTCAAAGTATGAAATATTGTGTGTATTCGATGCGTATGAAGTGAAGTCAAAAGAAACAGAGTATGACTTTCATGATGTCAAAGTTATTTTTACAAAAGAAAAAGAAACGGCAGATGAATACATCGAACGCTTTGTGTACAATACGTACCATCCGCACTTAACGGATATTACGGTCGTCACTTCAGACTTACCTGAACAAAACGCGATATTTTCTTATGGAGCATATCGCATGTCATCGAGAGAAATGTGGATTGAACTCGAATATGCAGAAAAAAATATTTCTAAAGAGGTAATGGTCAATAATCGAAAAATCCCTAAGTCAAAACTAGACATTGATGAAGAAACGCTTTTAAAACTTGAAAAACTGCGTCGCGGCTTTAAATGAGCGATTTGTAAAACGCGTGCAACCCACTTATGATGAATGTAAAAACTAGAGGTGGCGCATGTACTTTATCAGAAAAATTGTCTATCTCATCAGAGAGAAGGCGAGATTAAATCAGTATGCACTTGACGTTAAGAATGGCGATTTAGCAAAGTTTGATGAAGTGGATAAGGTCATTCGGCCAAGCGTTCGAAAAATGACTTATAGACATACGTTAGATCCACATACAAGAGAAGATATGGAGCAACAGATGATGGAGTTTGCGATTGAGCTCTGTATGAAGTATGAAGCGGGTATCGGAAACTTTGAAAACTATTGCTTAAGGAGTGTGTATTTTGAACTCATGAATTATTGGAAGAGAAATTTTGATCAGGCTAAAAACGAAGTGTTCCACGAAAGTTTGCTTGAGTCGAGAAGAGATGTAATGGCAGAATACGACACGTATGGTAATCTATTATTAGAAGACTTTAAAGGGAATTTCTATAAATCTGTGCCACTTTCTAAGTTTGAAAATGAAGTGCATAAACATATAGAAAAAGGCTTTAGCGTTAAAGAAATTGCAGCTGAGTTTAAACGCACAGAAAAGTCGATAAAAAACACGGTATACCGGATAGATCAAAAGAAACTTAAGTCTTGGGTTTATTGACAAATGGCGTTCTAATCGGTATAGTAAATAAGAATTGAAATGAGGCAACAATGTGAAGGTCGCGCTTATTTGCAGTGAATGTGGCAACAGAAATTACAGAGTGGAAGGTTCGCTCTCCACACGATTAGAAGTTAAAAAATATTGTAAGACGTGCAACCGTCATACTACTCATAAGAGTTCTATATGAGGTAGGAGGATAATTTCCCAATGAATAATAACAAAAACTTTTTTGCTAACGTCGTTAGTGAAATGAAAAAAGTAAGTTGGCCAACAGGTAAAGAAGTAGTGAATTACACGACAATCGTAGTCGTTACAGTAATCTTTTTCTTATTCTTTTTTTATGCAATAGACCTAGGCGTTACTTTCTTAATAGACAATGTGTAAAATTAAAGGAGCGATTAGATGTCCGAAGAGAAACAGTGGTATGCAATTCATACGTACTCTGGATATGAAAATAAAGTAAATGAGAACTTGCTTGCAAGACTTGAGTCTATGAACATGCAAGATCAAATATTCCGCGTTGTCGTTCCTGAAGAGGAAGAAACAACGTGTAAAGACGGTAAAAAGAAAGTTCAAAAGAAAAAGACTTTCCCAGGATACGTATTAGTAGAAATGATGATGACAGATGAGTCGTGGTATGTTGTGCGCAACACACCAGGCGTAACTGGTTTCGTTGGTTCACAAGGTGCGGGTTCAAAACCAAACCCACTATTACCAGACGAAGTGAAGTTCATCTTACGTTCAATGGGTATGAATGAACGTACTGTAGATTTTGATGTTGAACTTGGTGAACACGTGACGATTATCGATGGTCCATTTAAAAACCAACAAGGTATCATAGACTTTATCGACAAAGAGAAATTTAAACTGACTGTTCTTGTTGAATTATTTGGTCGTGAAACTCCGGTCGAAGTGGAATATGATCAAATTGAAAAACATAACTAAAAAATATTTGAAATTTAAAGTTTAATATGGTATCATAATATGGTCGTAAATTACGGCCATCTTTTTTATAAAGAATGCGAGTGGGAGGATGAAATATTAACATCCTGTGACCACATCACGATAAAGAGGAGGTTGACATCGTGGCTAAAAAAGTTATCAACGTTGTTAAATTACAAATCCCTGCAGGTAAGGGAACTCCTGCACCACCAGTTGGACAAGCATTAGGTCAAGCAGGTATTAACATCATGGGATTCACAAAAGAATTTAACGCACAAACGCAAGATCAAGCTGGTTTACTTATTCCAGTAGAGATTTCAGTATATGAAGACCGTTCATTCACTTTCATTACTAAAACTCCACCTGCAGCTGTATTACTTAAAAAAGCAGCTAAAGTTGAAAAAGGTTCTGGAGAGCCAAACAAAAACAAAGTGGCTACAGTAACTAGAGATCAAGTTCGTGAAATTGCTGAAACGAAAATGGAAGACTTAAACGCAGCTGATGTAGAAGCGGCTATGCGTATGGTCGAAGGTACAGCACGAAGCATGGGCTTCACTGTAGAAGGATAATAAATTTTAAAATTAGTATTGGTACAATGTGGGAGGTTAACCCGCTATAACCACAAGGAGGAAATATAATGGCTAAGAGAAGTAAAAAGTATCTAGCAGCGCTAGAGAAATTCGATCAAGAATCTACTTACTCAATCGAAGAAGCAGTTAAGCTTGCACAAGAAACAAGCATTGCTAACTTTGATGCATCAGTAGATGTAGCTTTCCGCCTAGGTATTGATACACGTAAAAACGACCAACAAATTCGTGGTGCTATGGTTTTACCTAACGGAACTGGTAAAACACAACGTGTATTAGTATTCGCAAAAGGCGACAAAATTAAAGAAGCAGAAGAAGCAGGAGCAGACTACGTAGGTGAGGCTGAACTTGCACAAAAAATCAACGGTGGTTGGTTTGACTTTGACGTAATCGTTGCAACACCTGACATGATGGGCGAAGTTGGTAAACTAGGTCGCGTATTAGGACCTAAAGGTTTAATGCCAAACCCTAAAACTGGTACTGTAACTATGGACGTTAAAAAAGCAGTTGAAGAAATCAAAGCTGGTAAAGTAGAATACCGTGCTGAAAAATCTGGTATTGTTCACGCTACAATCGGTCGTGTATCATTCGGTACTGACAAATTAGTAGAAAACTTCAATGCATTACATGATGCATTAGTTAAAGCAAAACCTGCTTCAGCTAAAGGTACTTACTTCAAGAGCGTAACTGTTTCAAGCACGATGGGTCCTGGAGTAACAGTAGAACCATCTGCAGTAAGAATTGACTAATTTAATTATATATTGACAAGAGTAGATATGTTTGATATATTTACTCTTGTGAATTTTAATAAACTTACCTAAGACAGTAGGAGTAATTGATGTTTTTATCAATCACTTAAAAGATCATCCTACCGAGGCAATGAAAAATGACTTGTATATACTATATATATTCAAGCACTTTTTGCCGAGGGTAAAAGGTGCTTTTTTTATTGCACCAAGACACAAAATTATGGAGGTGTAACTGAATGTCAAATGTTATCGAAATGAAGAAACAACGCGTTTCTGAAATCGCAGAACAATTCAAAAACTCGGTTTCAACTGTAATCGTAGACTACCAAGGTCTTTCAGTAGCAGAAGCAACTGAATTACGTAAACAACTACGTGAAGCAGGAGTAGACTTCCACGTTTATAAAAACACTATGGTACGTCGTGCTGTAGAAGAAGTTGGAATCGAAGGATTAGATGAACTTCTATCAGGACCAAACGCAATCGCATTCTCTAACGAAGATGTAATCGCGCCTGCAAAAGTACTTCACTCATTTAGTAAAAACAACGAAGCACTAGAAATTAAAGGTGCGGTAGTTGAAGGTGTAGTAACTTCTGTTGAAGACATCAAAAAAATCGCAACATTACCTTCAAAAGAAGGACTTGTATCAATGTTCCTTTCTGTTCTACAAGCGCCAATGCGCAACTTCGCTTATGCAGTTAAAGCTGTTAGCGAACAAAAAGAAGAAGGTACAGAAGAAGCAACTGAAGAAGCGTAATCAAGCTATTTAATTAAATTAAAAAAATGGAGGAAAATTAAAATGGCACTTAAAAAAGAAGATATCATTGAAGCTATCAAAGAAATGTCAGTTTTAGAATTAAATGAATTAGTAGAAGAAATCGAAGAAGAGTTCGGAGTAACTGCAGCAGCTCCTGTAGCAGCAGCTGGAGCAGCAGGCGGAGACGCTGGTGCTGAAGAGAAAACTGAATTCGACGTTGAACTTACAAGCGCTGGTTCTTCTAAGATCAAAGTTATCAAAGTAGTACGTGAGGTAACTGGTTTAGGTCTTAAAGAAGCTAAAGAAATCGTAGACAACGCTCCTAAAGTAATCAAAGAAGGCGTTACACAAGAAGAAGCAGACGAGCTTAAAGCTAAACTTGAAGAAGTTGGCGCAGGCGTAGAAGTTAAATAATTTTGTGTCTAAAATAAAGAGACTCATAAACATTGGTTTATGGGTCTTTTTTCTGCTATCTTTGTAAGTGATAAGGAGGAGATTTATTTGTCTCATTACTATACAAATGATGATACACCACATGCATATCAGAGAATTACTCACAACTTTCGCGGGAAAAATTACGTATTTAAAACAGATCGTGGCGTATTTTCAAAAGACGCAGTAGACTATGGTTCTAATGTTTTAATCGAAACAGTATTAGATACAGTAGATGAACCTTCTGATTTTATCGATATGGGTTCTGGTTATGGTGCGATTTCAGTAATATTAGCTGATCAATTTAAAACGAAACCGTTAATGGTAGATGTTAATAGAGATGCGATGGATGTATCTCTTGAAAATTTAGACATGAATCAGGTCGCTGGGACAGTGATGGAACGTGAAAAATATGACTCTATGGATGTGAAGACTGATCTTTATATCACAAATCCTCCGTTTAGAGTTGGTAAGAAAATCGTTATGGAAATTCTCTCTGACGGTTTTAATAGATTAAATGATGATGGTAGCTTTTATATGGTTGTACAAAAAAAGCAAGGGATGCCGTCATATAAAAAAGAATTAGAGCGACTTTTTGGCAACGTAGAAATTGCACGAAAAGATAAAGGGTATTACATTTTAAAAGCGGTAAAAGAGAATGGAATTTAAAGATTTATTTTGTCTAATGTCAAAGCAAATAAATTTGACTTGACAAATTACGTATGTTATAGTTATTAAATGAATATTATTATCAATAAGTATGCACATTTTTGTGCCAATATTGATAGTTCCGAACGAACAAGTCAATGTTAAATAGGAAATGGGGTTGTGTAATTCCGTTTTCTTTTTTGTCTTATTAGGTCTATCTGTTGATAATAGTGGGAAATTTTTTTAGGGGTGAATCTGTCGATGAGTCAAGTGATTCAGTATGGAAAACATGCAAAACGTAGAAGCTATGCACGTATCGAAGAAAAGTTGGAGTTACCTAACTTAATTGAGATCCAAACAAATTCGTACGAATGGTTTCTAAATTCTGGCTTAATCGAAATGTTCAAAGATATTTCTCCTGTAGAAGATTTTACAGGAAACATTTCGCTTGAGTTTGTCGACTATAAACTTGGAGAGCCAAAGTATAACGTTGAAGAGGCTAAAAACCACGATGCAACGTACTCTGCGCCACTTCGCGTTAAAGTAAGACTCATTATCAAAGAAACTGGTGAAGTTAAGGAGCAAGAAGTGTTCATGGGTGACTTCCCACTCATGACGGATACTGGTACGTTTATCATCAACGGTGCTGAACGTGTTATCGTATCTCAGCTTGTTAGAAGCCCGTCTGTTTATTATGCAGACAAGGTAGATAAAAATGGAAGAAAAAGTTACACAGCAACGGTGATACCAAACCGTGGTGCATGGCTCGAATACGAGATTGATGCAAGAGATACTGTGTATGTAAAAATCGACCGTACTCGTAAAATGCCAATTACAGTACTCTTACGTGCACTTGGATTTACAACGGACCAAGAAATCATTAATCTCCTTGGTGACAGCGAGTATCTACGTAATACTTTAGATAAAGATACAACTGAAACAGTCGATCAAGCACTCTTAGAAATTTACGAGCGTCTACGTCCAGGTGAGCCACCTACAGTAGAAAACGCGAGAAACCTACTATATACACGTTTCTTCGATCCGAAACGTTATGACTTAGCAGCAGTAGGACGTTACAAGATGAACAAAAAGCTACATCTTAAAAACCGTCTGTTCAATCAAGTGTTAGCAGAGCCAATTGTGGACTCTGAAACAGGTGAAATCGTAGTAGAAGCAGGAACTACAATCGACAGACGAACGCTTGATGATGTAATGGAAGTACTTGAAACAAGTGCAAACATGAAAACATTCGAATTTGAACAAGGTATCTTAGATGAGCCTGTTGAAATTCAATCAATAAAAGTAAACTCAAATAACTCTGAATTACCAGATAGCACAACAAACGTTATCGGGAACGCATTCCCTGACAACGAAGTGAAATCTATCACACCTTCAGATATTATTTCGTCTATCAGCTATTTCTTCAACCTATTACATGGTGTTGGAGATACAGATGATATTGACCACCTTGGTAACAGACGTCTACGTTCTGTAGGTGAATTACTGCAAAACCAATTCCGTATTGGTGTTGCGCGTATGGAACGTGTCATTCGTGAAAGAATGTCTATTCAAGACATTGATACAGTTACACCACAACAATTAATCAATATAAGACCCGTTATTGCATCTATTAAAGAATTCTTTGGTAGCTCACAATTATCACAGTTCATGGACCAAACCAACCCACTTGCTGAGCTTACGCATAAGCGTCGTTTATCAGCACTTGGACCTGGTGGTTTAACAAGAGAACGTGCAGGGATGGAAGTACGTGACGTTCACTATTCTCACTATGGACGTATGTGTCCAATTGAAACGCCAGAGGGACCAAACATTGGTCTGATTAACTCATTATCAAGCTATGCACGTGTAAATGAGTTTGGTTTCATTGAAACACCGTACAGAAGAGTAGATAGAGAAACAAATAAAGTAACAGAAGAAATTGATTACCTGACAGCGGATGAAGAGGACAACTATGTTGTCGCTCAGGCGAACGCAGTTCTAGGTGAAGATGGTTCATTCATAGATGAAGAAATCATCTGTCGTTTCCGCGGTAACAACACTGTAATGCCACGTGAACGCATGGACTACATGGACGTTTCTCCTAAACAAGTTGTATCTGCAGCTACTGCATGTATCCCGTTCTTAGAGAACGACGACGCAAACCGTGCGTTAATGGGTGCAAACATGCAACGTCAAGCAGTGCCACTCTTGATTCCTGAATCACCATTCGTTGGTACAGGTATGGAACACGTAGCAGCAAAAGACTCAGGTGCAGCGGTTGTGTCACGTTACAAAGGTATCGTTGAACACGTTGAATCTCGTGAGATTCATGTACGTCGTTTAGAAGATAAAAAAGGTGACGGCAAATTTGTTGAAACTGAACTCGATAAATATAATCTCGTTAAATTCGTGCGATCAAACGCAGGAACTTGCTACACTCAAAAACCAATCGTTTCAATTGGTGAAGAAGTAGAAAAAGGTGAAATCCTAGCAGACGGTCCATCAATGGACAACGGAGAAATGGCATTAGGCCGTAACTTAGTTGTTGGTTTCATGATGTGGGACGGTTATAACTATGAGGACGCTGTAATCATGTCAGAACGTCTTGTAAAAGACGACGTGTACACTTCAATTCACATTGAAGAATACGAATCTGAGTCAAGAGATACTAAACTTGGACCTGAAGAAATCACGAGAGACATTCCAAACGTTGCAGAAAGTGCAATGAAAAAGCTCGATGAACGTGGAATCATTCACATCGGTGCGGAAGTAAAAGACGGAGATATTTTAGTTGGTAAAGTAACACCTAAAGGTGTAACAGAACAAACTCCTGAAGATCGTCTATTACACGCAATCTTTGGTGAAAAAGCACGTGAAGTACGTGATACTTCATTACGTGTACCACACGGTGCTGGTGGTATCGTCCTAGACGTTAAAGTATTTAACAGAGCAGATGGTCACGAACTATCACCTGGTGTTAACCAATTAGTTCGCGTTTACATCGTTCAGAAGAGAAAAATCTCAGTCGGAGATAAAATGGCGGGACGCCACGGTAACAAAGGGGTAATCTCTAAGATCTTACCAGAAGAGGATATGCCTTATTTACCAGACGGTACGCCAATTGATGTCATGTTAAACCCACTTGGGGTACCATCACGTATGAACATCGGTCAGGTGCTTGAATTACACCTTGGTATGGCCGCTCGTGAAATGGGACTTAAGATGGCAACACCTGTATTCGATGGTGCCAACGAAGATGATGTTTGGAACACTATGGAAGAAGCAGGGCTTGCGAGAGACGGTAAGACAGTACTTTATGACGGAAGAACAGGGGAACCATTTGAAAACCGTGTATCTGTCGGAGTAATGTACATGCTTAAACTCTCACACATGGTAGACGATAAACTACACGCAAGAAGTACAGGACCATACTCACTTGTTACTCAACAACCACTCGGAGGTAAAGCGCAGTTCGGTGGTCAGCGTTTCGGTGAGATGGAAGTATGGGCGCTTGAAGCATATGGTGCAGCGTACACATTACAAGAGATTCTTACAGTGAAATCAGATGACACAATCGGTCGTGTGAACACGTATGAAGCGATTGTTAAAGGTGAAAACTTACCAGTTCCAAGCATTCCAGAATCATTCCGAGTACTCTTAAAAGAGCTTCAATCACTTGGTCTTGATGTATCAATCATGGACGAAGACGATAAAGAAGTTGAGATGCATGCATCAGAAGATGATTATGCACCGAGTGAACCAAAAGAAGTAGACGAGAAAGCTGAAGCAACGAAAACTGTAACAGAGTAAGCTCCACTTACAAGAAACTTTTAGGGAGGAAAGCTCATTGATAGATGTAAATAGATTTCAATATATGAAGATCGGGCTTGCATCACCTGAGAAAATCCGTTCATGGACTAGCGGAGAAGTTAAAAAACCAGAAACAATTAACTACAGAACACTTAAACCAGAAAAAGATGGTTTATTCTGTGAGAAAATTTTTGGACCAACAAAAGACTGGGAATGTGCATGTGGTAAATACAAACGTGTACGTTACAAAGGTCATGTGTGTGAAAACTGTGGTGTAGAAATTACGCGTGCAAAAGTACGTCGTGAAAGAATGGGGCACATCGAACTCGCTGCCCCTGTTTCACACATTTGGTATTTCAAAGGAATACCATCACGTATGGGGCTATTACTCGATATGTCTCCACGTAACTTAGAAGAAATTATCTATTTCGCATCTTACGTAGTGATTGAACCAGGTTCAACTGGACTCGAATCAAAAACATTATTATCTGAACGTGAATACCGCGAGTATTACATGAAACACGGTAATACGTTTACTGCAAAAATGGGTGCTGAAGCAATCAAAGATCTACTTCAAAAAGTAGACCTAGATTCAGAATTAGATGAGTTAAAAACTGAACTTGAGACTGCGACTGGACAACGTTTAACACGTGCAATTCGTCGTCTTGAAGTTGTGGAAGCATTCCGTAACTCTGGTAACAAACCAGAGTGGATGGTGCTTGACGCACTTCCAGTAATTCCACCAGATATTAGACCAATGGTACAACTTGATGGTGGACGTTTCGCAACAAGTGATTTAAACGATTTATATCGTCGTGTAATCAACCGTAACAACCGTTTAAAACGTCTTCTTGACCTTGGTGCTCCTGGTATCATTGTTCAAAACGAAAAACGTATGTTACAAGAAGCAGTAGATGCTTTAATTGATAACGGTCGTCGTGGCCGTCCAGTTACTGGACCAGGTAACCGACCATTAAAATCGTTATCTCACATGTTAAAAGGTAAACAAGGTCGTTTCAGACAGAACTTACTTGGTAAACGTGTAGACTACTCAGGTCGTTCGGTTATCGTAGTAGGTCCAAGTCTAAAAATGTATCAATGTGGATTACCAAGAGAAATGGCGTTAGAGTTATTCAAACCTTTCGTAATGAGAGAGCTTGTTGCAAGAGATCTTGCTACAAACATTAAAAATGCGAAAAACAAAATTGAGCGTTTAGACGAATCTGTTTGGGACGTACTTGAAGATGTAATCAAAGAGCATCCGGTTCTATTAAACCGTGCTCCAACGTTACACAGACTTGGGATCCAAGCTTTCGAACCAACATTAGTAGAAGGACGCGCAATCCGTCTTCACCCACTCGTAACAACTGCATATAATGCGGACTTCGATGGAGACCAAATGGCGGTACACGTACCTTTATCTAAAGAGGCACAAGCAGAAGCACGCATGCTCATGCTTGCAGCATCTAACATTCTTAACCCTAAAGATGGTAAACCAGTTGTTACACCATCTCAGGATATGGTGCTTGGTAACTACTACCTAACACTTGAAAAAGAAAACACGAAACGTGAAGGACACATATTCAAAGACTATGAAGAGGTAATCATGGCATACCGTTCTGGATATGCATCACTTCACACAAGAATCGGTGTTCATACGGGTAACATGCCTGTTGAAAAAATCGGTGAAGAAAACGTAGATAAAATTCTTATGACTACAGTTGGTAAAGTAATTTTCAACGAAATTATGCCACCAAGCTTCCCGTATATCAACGAGCCAACACGTGAAAACTTAGAGCGTAAAACGCCAGACCGTTACTTCATCAAAGCAGAAGACTTAGGTGAACAAGGACTTGTTGGTAAGTTCAAAGATACTGCGCTTGTTAAGCCATTCGACAAAGGATTCTTAGGACAAATTATTGCTGAAGTCTTCAATAAGTTCCACATCACAGAAACATCTGTAATGCTTGACTTAATGAAAGACTTAGGATTCAAATATTCAACGCGTGCAGGTATCACAGTTGGGGTATCTGACATCATCGTTCTTCCTAACAAGCAAGAACTCATTCAAGAAACAGAAGAAAAAGTAGAAATCGTTCAAAAACAATACGACCGTGGTTTAATTACAGAAGAGGAACGTTACAACACTGTAATTGAAATGTGGACAAAAGTTAAAGATGTTATCCAAGATCAACTGATGGAGTCTCTTGATAAGTTCAACCCAATCTACATGATGGCAGACTCAGGAGCGCGTGGTAACGCGTCAAACTTCACTCAGCTTGCAGGTATGCGTGGACTCATGGCAAACCCATCTGGACAGATCATCGAGTTACCAATTAAATCTTCGTTCCGTGAAGGTTTAACAGTACTCGAGTACTTTATCTCTACACACGGTGCGCGTAAAGGTCTTGCCGACACAGCACTTAAGACTGCAGACTCAGGTTACTTAACGAGACGTCTCGTTGACGTTGCTCAAGACGTAATCGTTAGAGAAGCAGACTGTGGTACTGATAAAGGGCTTAATGTCCGTGAACTCAAAGAAGGTTCTGAAGTTATCGAACCGCTATTTGACCGTCTTGAAGGCCGTTATGTGAAAGAAACAGTGAGACATCCAAATACAGACGAAGTCATCATTGGCGCAAATGAATTAATCACATCAGATATCGCGAAAGACATCGTGAATGCAGGTATTGAAGAGGTTTATATTCGTTCAGCATTTACATGTAACACGCGCTACGGTGTATGTGAAAAATGTTATGGTAAAAACCTTGCTACAGGTGAAAAAGTTGAGGTTGGGGAAGCAGTTGGTACGATTGCAGCGCAATCTATCGGTGAACCAGGAACTCAGCTTACGATGCGTACATTCCACACAGGTGGGGTAGCCGGATCAGACATCACTCAAGGTTTACCACGTATCCAAGAACTCTTCGAAGCGCGTAACCCGAAAGGTCAAGCAGTGATCTCTGAGATTGAAGGTACAATCCAATCAATCGAACTTATCAAAGATCGCCAGCAAGAAATTAAGGTTAAAGGTCACGAAGAGACAAGAACATACGTGGCACCAGGAGCGGCACGCGTGATTGTTGAAGAAGGACAAACAGTTATCCCAGGTGAAACTCTTACTGACGGTTCTATTGAGCCTAAAGAGTTACTGAAAGTTGCTGGCCTAAACAGAACGCAAGAATATCTATTAAAAGAAGTTCAAAAAGTATACCGTATGCAAGGGGTAGAAATTGACGACAAGCACGTTGAGGTAATGGTAAGACAGATGTTACGTAAAGTACGCATTATCGATGCGGGTGAAACATCACTCATCCCAGGTGCATTAGTAGACATTCATACGTTCCAAGAAGCAAACAAAGTTGTATTCCAAGGAAGAAAACGTCCAGCTACGGCGAAACCAGTATTGCTTGGTATTACAAAAGCATCACTTGAAACAGAAAGCTTCCTTTCTGCAGCGTCATTCCAAGAAACTACTCGTGTTCTTACAGATGCAGCAATCAAAGGTAAGCGCGATGACTTACTCGGTCTTAAAGAGAACGTTATAATCGGTAAGTTAATTCCAGCTGGTACTGGTATGCCTAAATACCGTGACGTTGAAATTGAAGTCGAAGGTCAACAGGTTAGAATCGACGCTGAAGAAGAAAGAATTCAAGCGGAGAAAGAAGCAGCTGAAGAAGCAAAGAGTGAAAAATAGGATTTAAAAACTGAATACTTCCGATTAATTTTTGGTTGGTCGGAAGTGTTTCTTTTTATGATGTTTTTATCTGATAAAAACACTAGATTTAATTGACATTAACTTATCGCAGGTGTTACAATATTTAAGGTTACTCATATTGGGAGTAACGTACTGATAAAAATGAGTTGTAAGAGCTTTAAATTCTTACAAATTTTTTATTGTTTAAAAATGAACCACCTGGATGTGTGGACTATTTAAAACAAGAGAGGAGGAAACGAAGAATGCCTACAATTAATCAGTTAATCAGAAAACCTCGTAAAACTAAAACGACTAAATCTGAAGCGCCAGCATTAAACAGAGGATTCAACAGCTTGAAAAAAGAAGTAACTCGTAACAACGCTCCACAAAAACGTGGTGTTTGTACACGTGTTGGTACGATGACTCCACGTAAACCGAACTCAGCTTTACGTAAATATGCGCGTGTTAGACTTTCAAACAACATGGAAGTTAACGCATATATCCCAGGAATTGGACACAACTTACAAGAACACTCAGTTGTACTTGTGCGTGGTGGACGCGTAAAAGACTTATCTGGGGTACGTTACACAGTAGTTCGCGGTGCTCTTGATACTTCAGGTGTTGATGGACGTAAACAAGGACGTTCTAAATACGGTGCTAAGAGACCTAAATAAATTAAAATAAATTCTTGAAATAATCACTCGATGGAAGGAGGAACTTGCTATGCCACGTAAAGGCCCAGTAGCTAAAAGAGACGTATTACCAGATCCAATTCATAATTCTAAATTAATCACTAAATTAATTAACAAATTAATGATCGACGGTAAACGTGGTACATCTCAAAAAATTCTTTATAGTGCATTTGAACTAGTAGAAGAACGTTCAGGAAGAAATTCTATGGAAGTCTTTGAAGAAGCACTTGAAAATATTATGCCATTACTTGAAGTTAAAGCACGCCGTGTAGGTGGTTCTAACTATCAAGTACCAGTTGAGGTACGTCCAGAAAGACGTACAACTCTAGGACTTCGTTGGTTAGTTAACTATTCACGTCTTCGTGGAGAGAAAACTATGGTTGAAAGACTTGCAAACGAAATTTTAGATGCAGCAAACAACACTGGCGCATCTGTTAAGCGTCGTGAAGAAATGCATAAAATGGCAGAAGCTAACAGAGCATTCGCTCACTACCGTTGGTAATTATTGGCTAGTAGCCTGTTAGTATTTGTAGTCTGTTAATAAAATAGATTAACTCTTGGAAGGAGAAAAAAAGTTCTATGACAAGACAATTTTCATTAGAAAATACTCGTAATATCGGTATCATGGCTCACATCGATGCTGGTAAAACGACTACTACAGAACGTATCCTTTATTATACTGGCCGTATCCACAAACTTGGGGAAACTCACGAAGGTGCATCACAGATGGACTGGATGGAGCAAGAACAAGAACGTGGTATCACAATCACTTCAGCAGCAACAACTGCTGAGTGGAAAGGTCACCGTGTAAATATCATTGATACTCCTGGACACGTAGACTTCACTGTTGAAGTTGAACGTTCATTACGTGTACTTGACTCAGCTGTAACAGTATTAGATGCTCAATCAGGTGTTGAGCCACAAACTGAAACAGTATGGCGTCAAGCGACTACTTATGGGGTACCTCGTATTGTATTCGTAAACAAAATGGACAAAATTGGTGCTGACTTCGAATATGCAATCGGCACTGTAAGAGATCGTCTACAAGCAAACGCACACGCAGTTCAATTCCCAATTGGCGCAGAAGACGATTTCAGAGGAATCATCGACTTAGTTCACTGGAAAACTTACCTTTACAACGATGACTTAGGTCAAGACGTTGAAGAAGTAGACATTCCAGAAGAGTTCCTTGAAAAAGCAACTGAAATGCGTGAAGCGTTAATCGAAGGTTTAGCTGACGTTAACGAAGAAATCATGGAATTATACCTTGGTGGAGAAGAAATCTCTGAAGATGTTCTTAAACAAGCAATTCGCGAAGCGACTTGTGCAGTTGAATTCTACCCAGTATTCTGTGGTACAGCATTCAAAAACAAAGGGGTTCAATTACTCCTAGATGGTATCATTTCTTACTTACCATCACCACTTGACGTAAGACCTATCGTTGGTCATATGGCTGACAACCCAGAAGAAGAATATGTTGCAAAACCAGGCGATGACGAGCCATTCACAGCTTTAGCATTTAAAGTTATGACGGATCCATTCGTTGGTAAATTAACATTCTTCCGTGTTTACTCAGGTAAACTTGAGTCTGGTTCTTACGTTTCAAACACGACTAAAGGTAAACGTGAACGTGTAGGACGTATCCTTCAAATGCACGCGAACTCACGTGAGGAACTTTCAACAGTTTACTCTGGTGATATCGCTGCTGCAGTTGGTCTTAAAGATACAGGTACAGGTGACACATTAACTCAAGAAAAACTTGGTGTTATCTTAGAGTCAATGGAATTCCCTTAGCCAGTAATCCACTTATCTGTTGAGCCTAAATCAAAAGCTGACCAAGATAAAATGACTACTGCTCTTGTTAAATTACAAGAAGAAGACCCAACATTCACTGCTTACACTGACCAAGAAACTGGACAGGTAATCATCGGTGGTATGGGTGAGTTACACTTAGACGTACTTGTTGACCGTATGAAACGTGAATTCAAGGTAGAATGTAACGTTGGTGCGCCAATGGTATCTTACCGTGAAACATTCACTGAAGCAGCAGAAGTACAAGGTAAATTCAGCCGTCAGTCTGGTGGACGCGGTCAGTACGGTGACGTACACATCGAATTCATCCCTAACGAACAAGGTGCAGGATTCGAATTCATCGACAACGTTGTTGGTGGTGTAGTTCCACGTGAATACATCCCAGCTGTAGAAGATGGACTTAGAAACGCACTTGAAAATGGTGTTCTTGCTGGTTACCCATTAGTAGACATTAAAGCGAGACTATTTGACGGATCTTACCACGACGTTGACTCATCTGAGATGGCGTTCAAGATCGCAGCATCACTTGCTTTAAAAGAAGCTGCTAAAAAATGTAAACCAGTTATCTTAGAACCTGTTATGAAAGTTGAAATTGTAATGCCAGAAGAATATCTTGGAGATATCATGGGTGACGTAACTTCACGTCGTGGACGTGTTGAAGGTATGACAGCTCGTGGTAACGCACAAGTAGTTAACGCATTCGTTCCACTTTCAGAAATGTTCGGTTACGCAACTAGCTTGCGTTCAAACACTCAAGGTCGTGGAGTTTACTCAATGGTATTTGACCACTATGAAGAAGTTCCTAAATCGATCTCTGAGGAAATCATCAAGAAAAACACTGGTGCTTAATCAATATACTTGATTTTTCACCGGTAAACATGTATAAATTGTATAGATACACTTCTGCCCAAAATATTTGGGCAGAATTATAATAAATTTTCTTATAATAAGGAGAGGTATTTCAAAATGGCAAAAGAAAAATTTGACCGTTCGAAAACGCATGCCAACATTGGTACAATTGGTCACGTAGACCATGGTAAAACAACATTAACAGCTGCAATCGCAACTGTATTAGCTAAACACTACGGTGGATCTGCTCAGTCTTATGACCAAGTAGACAACGCACCTGAAGAAAAAGAACGTGGAATCACAATCAATACTTCACACATTGAGTATGAAACACCATCACGTCACTATGCACACGTTGACTGCCCAGGACACGCAGACTACGTTAAAAACATGATCACTGGTGCTGCTCAAATGGACGGCGGTATCTTAGTAGTATCTGCTGCAGATGGCCCAATGCCACAAACTCGTGAGCACATCTTACTTTCACGTAACGTAGGTGTACCTGCACTTGTTGTATTCTTAAACAAAGTTGACATGGTAGACGACGAAGAATTACTTGAATTAGTAGAAATGGAAGTTCGTGAACTTCTTTCTGAATACGACTTCCCAGGTGATGACATCCCTGTAATCGCTGGTTCAGCTCTTAAAGCACTTGAAGGTGACGAAGAGTATGAGAAGAAAATCTTAGAACTTATGGAAGCTGTGGATGAGTACATCCCAACTCCAGAACGTGACTCTGACAAACCATTCATGATGCCAGTTGAGGACGTATTCTCAATCACTGGTCGTGGTACTGTTGCTACAGGCCGTGTTGA
>Ga0079226_10000302_pt1 | contig 33338 bp, 28 predicted proteins | sample Poulit2014_FD_76345 | JGI IMG/M metagenome (GOLD analysis project Ga0079226, IMG submission 76345) | Agricultural soil microbial communities from Georgia to study Nitrogen management - Poultry litter 2014 | ecosystem: Environmental > Terrestrial > Soil > Agricultural land | place: USA: Georgia...
ACCTTAACTTGAAAGACTTTACTAACTATTTAGGTTGGGATTGGTAAAAAAGGAATTGTGGATCAATAAGCAAAGGTTTAAAAGAATTGGAAATATATTTGAGGATAAACAAAGACCTCACCACTATACTTCGACCTAATACAGGTTAAATCCTCAAGCCGAACCTCTGTATTACAAGTCCCGAATTACTCATTTTCTCCAAGCCAATTTGTTATCGTACGATCAATTTTACCGGACTGCTGTAGCTTTAGAATAGTTATATCAAGGTCAAAAAGCTTCTCTGAATCTAATGGAACAGCAAAGCCGTAACCCTGACGCATATATTGCTGGGTTGCCATATTCACCTCTTCATCATGATGTTGCTTAAGGAAATATAGCATCTGTGGACGATCAAATACAATGGCATCCACAGCGCCTCCTTTTAACTTCTTATAACCTTCTTCCAAATTTTCGACATAAACTGACTCTGCTCCAAAACGATCGATAAATTCCTCGGCTGGCGAATTTTCTACTACTCCCACCTTATGCTTGGACAGCTGATTGGCTTTTTCAATAGCCTCCGTATCCGAAGCCGCAACTGTCAATGTACTGGCTATTCCGGCCACCATCGTTGTAGCAAATACAATACAGATGACCATCCATGATCCTGCAATGATGCGCCCTCCCAAAGTCCGGGGCGAGAGGTCACCATAACCAGTTGTAGTCATTGTTACAATAGCACACCACATTCCATCCCCAATTCCGGGAAGTGGATCCGAAGAAAACTCTTCCGGATTCACCTTATGCTCAGCGGCCCACAACAAACTCCCGACAACAGCTAAAATAAATAGAAAGACGAATACCGCATACAACATCTGGATGCTTAAAAGCTGCTTGATACGCTGCCAGAAGCTGGGTGATATGGTTCTGGACATAATCCCAAGGCTCGACTGGTAATATGGCTGGGTAAATTTCACTTTTTTTGCCCGCTCTGGTGTAATACTTATAGGGCCAACTAATACATCTAAATCTCCCCCATCTAATGCATTCAGGGCTTTGGGCACGCTTTCAAAGAAATTTAAATTATAGCTCAAACGTTCTTTATTTGCTACATCACCCCAGATTTCTAATGCAATTCCCGTTTCTCTCGTCGTGTCTGCCACGAATGGGGCTCCCCCTGCCACACCTACCTCCAAAGTAGGAGTTTGCTGATTATTCGACTGCCCTTGAGTAAGCCCCGTATTTAAAAGGAAGAAAAAAGTAAGTGTAATAATCGAGTATAAATGTTTTTTATCCATGGTATAAACTTATTATTTCATGTAATAAACGGCCTTGATCCTGCTCCGTACCTCCATGAAGCTCTGTATTATACTAATATCTTCAGTTGTTGTATCACCAGATAAATTCCTTCCCTATATTAAAGAATTAACGTAAAAATAGAAAACACCTATGACCACTCAATGCCCTCGGTGATAAGCTCAGTAATTCGGCAGCAATTGACTATAAAACTGATTCAGAAATACGGAAATTTAACATTCACAACAATGCACGAATATTTATATCTTTGGGACTATGAATACGCAAACTGATATTAAGAAAAAAACAAATCTAAAAGCGCTTACCAAAGAAGAGCTGCAGGATTTTAGTGCCCAAATGGGGTTGGAATCTTATCGTTCTGATCAGCTCTTTCAATGGTTATATCAAAAAGGTGTGCACAGCTTCGATGAGATGACAAATCTCTCCAAGGATTTACGGGCTCAACTAAAGGAGGTGGCACATATCCCTACTATTGAGCACGTGCTGCAAAAAGAGTCAGAAGATGGGACCATCAAATTCCTGTTTGAACTTCAAAATGGTGAAGATCATAAGGTAGAGTCCGTGCTTATCCCTGACTTCTACCCCGATGGAGCGGCCAACAGATTGACTGTTTGCGTATCCTCCCAGGTAGGCTGCGTCTTTGGATGCGCATTTTGTGCTACCGGTGCAATGGGCTTTTTCCGTAGCCTGACGCATGGTGAAATTGTTGACCAAGTACAGTACATTGATGAGCTTTGCCAAGAGAAATATGGCAAAGGCATCACTAATGTTGTTTATATGGGGATGGGTGAACCGCTTCACAACTATGAAGCGGTCACTAATTCAGCTGAAATTATTACCGATGAGCTTAGTATTGATCTTTCCCCTAAACGCATCACCGTTTCAACCGTTGGCCTGACTAAACAGATTAAGAAGCTGGCCGATGAGCGACGTCCGTTCAATCTTGCTATTTCGCTTCATGCCGCCAACGATGAGAAGCGGGATGAGATTATGCCAATCAACAACTCACTGAATCTGGTTCAGCTGAAAGAGGCTGTTCAGCATTATTACGCCGAGCTTCACCGCCCTATTACTTATGAATATCTCCTTTTTGATGAGTTCAATGACAGCCCCAGCGATGCCCGCCAGCTGGCAGAAATCGTCCACTGGGCTCCCAGTAAGGTGAATATTATAATGTACAATGATGTAGCCGGCGTAGCACTTAAGCGGGCGCGCGAAAAACGACTGGATGCATTTATGCAGGAACTGGTCAACCACGACGTAACTGCCACCGTTCGCCGTAGCCGCGGTGATGATATTGACGCCGGCTGCGGGCAGCTGGCTATCAAAGAAGGACAGCCGATGGGCAAGACAATACGGAAAAACTAAAATATCGGATCAGTTATTTTTAAAAAGTCTCACCGATATCGGGACATCAGGCACATTAGATAAAAGTAAATCATCATTGATGCCATGCTCATTATCAATTTATGCGGTTTTAGCAGACATTTAATGGGTATATTTCCTTTCAAACGAAATTAATTATTGGAATTTTTATTTTGGTAAATCTTTTGCAAAACTCACCAAGAGCCGAGCTTATTCATTAGGCCTATGATTTATAACCTTACTCTCTGCCGACTTCACCTTTTCCTTCTTTATCAGACGGGTCATCATTTCAATTTTACTCTGATAAAAGCGGGATAAATACTGTGGATTCCGTATCTGTGCTTCCGACTTGTTGATGGGAATGCTATAAGGCAGCACCCAGGCTCGCAGCGTGTGGGCAATAGCATTCATCGCATTAATACCCTGAATAGCAAAAAGTCCGTCAGCAATACAAATCATGCCCACCTTCTTATCACTTAAATACGGTACAGCTTCATTACTGGTAAGCTCAAGCCAGTCCAGTGCATTTTTCATAACCCCGGGAATGCTGCCGTGATAGAGCGGGGCCAACCATATTTGAAGCTCCTCCTCCCTGAACAGTTCAATCATCTCAAAGACCTCCGGCGGCGTACTACGGGCAAAAGGATCGAACTGAGGAATTGAAACCTCTGAAAGATCAAATTCCCTTACCGATAAGTCGTTTTGCTCACATTGCTCATATAAGTAATTATAGATATCCTGATTGAATGAATTGGTTTTATTATGGCGCGAACCATTAAATAGTAGCATATTAAAGCCTTATTTTCGTATTTCCATAAAAGTTAAAGGAATCTTTACAGGTGATAGAACAAATTTGCTGATCGGAAAAGTTTCAACAAACTTCTAAAATATAACTTATATAACATGCTTCAAAGTAGGTTTTTGGGATTTACAAAAACTTCCGAAAATAGCTGCCCCCTTAATCGGGGTCCCAACGCTGCTTTATGGAGGCAAAAGCAAGTACCTTTACATACATGTCCCTTTGCAAAACCATCTCATTAGAACCTGTCATCGCGAGCCCCGTGGGTTTCGGGGCGCGGCGATCCCCTCGCGTTGGGAGATTGACACATTTCGCTCACCCGACCACCGCCGGGATCGCTCCATTCAAACACAGGATGATACCGGGTTTTTCAAAGGACTCATCCATATAAATCAATGAGTGTTTCTTTATCTTCTTTGGCTTTAGGTCGGAAAGCCACTATCCCACGCGGGACAATATAATTGGGAGGAATTGTTACAAACAATTAAGAGCCTGGGAAGGTTAAATAGTGTTAATAATCTTAAGGTATAAAATCAGCTGAATAGTGTTAAATATTATTCGTTTGACTTTTGAAAAATTTGTATTTTTAGCGCTTATGCTGATAAATGAGCACTGAGTAATTACGATTTTAAAAAATATTTTTGAACACAGTTGTATTAATAAAACACAAGCACCATGGGAAAGACATTAATTGATAAAGTATGGGATGCTCACGTAGTATCCACTCAGCCGGATTATCCGGATGTATTTTATATCGATAAGCATTTTATTCACGAAGTAACCAGTCCTCAGGCGTTTTCAGGACTGAGAGATCGGGATCTACCGGTATTTCGGACAGACCAAACCCACGCCACGGCTGACCATAACGTACCAACTGAAGATCAGCAGTCGCATATTCAGGAAATACTCAGCCGTAAGCAGGTAGAGATGCTGGATAAAAATTGTGAGGATTTCGGCGTTGAGCTGTACGGTCTGGGCCATCCATTTCAAGGCATTGTGCACGTAATTGGACCCGAATTGGGTATCACTCTTCCCGGTATGACTATTGTTTGCGGAGACAGCCATACATCCACACACGGAGCTTTTGGAACTATCGGCTTTGGTATCGGCACCTCCCAGGTAGAACAGGTGTTGGCTTCTCAGTGCATTCTGCAGTACAAGCCGAAGAAGATGAAAATTGAAGTGAATGGAGAGCTGCAGAAAGGCGTTGTTTCGAAGGATATCATCCTGCATATTATTTCCAAGATAAGTGCTTCGGGCGGAACGGGATATTTTGTAGAATATGACGGCGATACCATTCACAACCTCAGCATGGAGGCCCGCATGACCATCTGCAATATGAGTATTGAGATGGGCGCACGCGGAGGTATGATTGCTCCGGACGACATTACATTCGACTACATAAAAGGCCGGAAGTTTGCACCTGAAGGTGAGCAGTGGGACCGGGCCATGGAATATTGGGAAACGCTGTACTCTGATGAGGATGCGGAATTCGATAAAGTACTGACCTTTAATGCCGAGGACATTGAGCCAATGGTTACATACGGAACTAATCCGGGTATGGGCATGGGCGTAACAGAAAGCATTCCTACAGCCAACGAAATTAGCGCGCAAGAGCGTCCCTCTTTCAAAGATTCATTAGAATATATGGATCTGGAAGGCGGTACCCGGCTGCTGGATAAGGCGATCGATAATGTATTTATTGGAAGCTGTACCAACGCCCGCATTGAAGACCTCCGCATGGTGGCCTCTTTCGTAGAAGGAAAAAGCAAAGCTGATGATACTGAAGTTTGGGTTGTTCCCGGATCCAGTCAGGTTGCGCAGCAAGCCCGCAAAGAAGGCCTCGATAAGATTTTTGAAGATGCCGGATTCAGTTTTCGGGGGGCCGGTTGCTCGGCTTGTCTGGCGATGAATGAGGACAAGATTCCAGCCGGTAATTACTGTGTCTCCACTTCAAATCGGAATTTTGAAGGCCGCCAGGGCCCCAATGCACGGACGATCTTAGCCAGTCCGCTGACCGCTGCGGCCTCTGCCCTCTCCGGGAAGGTCACCGACGTCAGAGAACACCTTTAAAATGGGACTCTACACTAAATACTGCAGCATAATAATCTATAATAGAAAAGTTTATAACCTACTGTGAAAGCAATAAATAACGTAAACTCAACGATTGTGCCCCTGCCCGCCGAAAATGTGGATACCGACCAGATTATCCCGTCACGCTTTTTAAAAGCAACTGACAAGGAAGGCTTCGGTGAAAACCTATTTCGTGACTGGCGATACAGAAACGGAGACGAAAACCATCCTGTTGAGGACTTCGTCCTGAACGATCCAAACTATGAAGGGGAGATATTGGTTGCCGGAAAAAACTTTGGCTGTGGCTCCTCTCGCGAACATGCAGCCTGGGCCTTAGCTGATTATGGTTTTAGGGTCGTAGTAAGCAGCTTTTTCGCTGATATCTTTAAAAGCAATGCTCTCAACAACTTTATCCTTCCCGTTCAGGTTTCCGAGGATTACCTGCAACAAATCTTTGAGGTTTCTGATAAAGATCATAAAGCCAAATTAGATGTTGACCTGCCTGCCCAAACGATTACCATTGCGTCAACCGGTGATAAGCAGTCTTTTGAAATCAGTGCCTACAAAAAGGAATGTCTGCTAAACGGATACGATGATATTGATTATCTGGTAAATATGAAGGACGATATAGTAGAATACGAGAAGAATCGTGAATTTAGCTATGAAAATTAAGCTACACGATTCATCCTGAATTTGCAACTTATAAGTCAGGCCCTTTTCAATAAATATTTAGAAATCAATGAACGGGGCCTGCCTCCCTTTGCGCTGATTATTTCATACTTCTTGTATTTACTCTGTGCAAGCGATTGCCTGGCAAGGACATCAGGCTTTTTATTTTGGAATCTGCATCCAATCTTCATTTCACTCCGGCAGTAGAGCAGCCGAATATTACCGCTTTCCTAAAAAAGCAACCCTCTCGGTTTAACTTTAGAAACTAATGCTCATAAAATATACCCCCTATTTGCTTGCAACAGGTAATGTATATAGTTTCTGATCAGATATAACATAAAAATTCAACATATTTTATACGAACAGCCTCCATAAAATGTTGGGGTTATTTTAAAGTAAACAATTGGGAGAATACATGAACAATCCGTATCGAAAAATAAGGCAATCAGCTCGATACTATTACTATAAGCAAAAAAATTGTTGGTCTTTTCCTAAAAATATTGCTCATCTTTCAGGCGGAAAAATGGCCCAAGGGAGTTATGAACCAGCTGTTTCTGCAACAATAACGGATTACTTACAAAAGGGGGACTCCTTTATTGACATCGGAGCCAATGTTGGATATTTCTCCCGTTTAGCTGCTAATGAAGTTGGGGACGAAGGAATAGTTTATGCATTTGAAATAGAGTTTGATAACTATTGTGCACTGACTCAAAATATCAAAGACTATTCCAATATTCACGGTTTCCATTTAGCTATATCCGATGATAACTCCTTCGTCAATGTAAATTACAGCTCTCATTCTGCTTGTCATAGCATTGTAGATACGGACAACTTTTTGCAAGACACCCAATTTACCGTCCCCTCCATGACGCTTGATCATTTTTGGAAGACCTATCTTCAAAAAAACCCCATTGATTTGCTTAAAATAGACGTTGAGGGTGCTGAGCCACTGGTATTCAAAGGGATGGTTGAACTGTTGGATAATGGTATGGTCAAGGCTATGATTATTGAATTCTGCCCCGCTATATTACAAAATGCAGGCTTTAAGATAACAGATATCTACCGAACCATCGCATCCGACTATTCCATCACTGTGATAGACAAAAAATATGCCGGCATTACTGAAAACGGATTCATTGATTCCCTGAATGATTTCAACAAGCTTACCAATAGATTGCTTAATGAAAATGGTGTCATAAATATTAACTTATTTTGCTCCGGCTAAAGCCCAGCCCTGCTCAGCTATAAATAGGGCCCCACATCCTGTCACTTTCTATAAAAGACAACCTCCCTATACCAGGCTTTGGTATTGTTAAAATGTGACCTTATTTCAGCTCTCTGATCTCCACTCGCGTTGGAGTATCTGATCCACTGATAATACTTTCCGTACTCAGCGCAATGGACTGAATGATATTGGTCATATTTGCTAAGTCCAAGGTAGAAACTTCATCACTCACTTTATGATAGTGGGGCTCACTGTCCATTTCCGAAGTTGAAATAGTATGAGCTGGAACGCCTAAACGAGCAAGGGTCGCATTATCAGAACGATAAAATAGATTTTGTTTGGGATAGGGATCAGGATGATATTGGAAATGGGTATCCTGCAGGTTATTTTGCAGAATAGAGCCGAGACTTGACTTCTCGAATCCTGTAATATAGGCAGAATTCCGCCCCCATTTTGAAGTAGTCCCGATCATTTCCAGATTGAACATGGCTACAACCTTATCTGGTTCCAGTTGTTCCGAAAAGTAGTGGGACCCATATCCTCCCATTTCTTCCCCGGTAAAAGCAACAAAAATAAGGCTGCGCTGATTAGTATTCTTCTGAGCGAAATATTTTGCCAACTCCATTACTGCTGTAGTCCCTGATGCATCATCATTAGCCCCATTAAAAATCTTATCACCCGAACGGGTACTGTCAATCCCTAAATGATCGTAATGAGCAGAAAATATCACATACTCCTCAGGTCGGCTTTCTCCGGGCAGATAACCAACGATGTTGGCTGCTTGCTTTGTAGTAAGCTGATTTGATATATCAATATGGAATTCTTCCGGAAATTTTTTAGCCAGTACAAAAACCACCGACGGAGCACTCGCAAAGTTCATTTGGTCTGACAGAAAGTGCTTCAGCGAGGAAAATTCTTTCTCTAAATCAGCATGAACCCAGACCAGTGCATCTTCTGTGGGCTGCATATAATTGGAGAGCTTTTCCCTAAATTCTGCCTGGTTGGTAATAGAATCCACTTTTACTTTACTTTGAGTATCCCAACTGATCTTCTTTTCGGTGCTCATTTCCGTCACATTCTCTACGGAAAGCGTATGACCATTCCATTTGATAGAAATATCATCAGGCTGGGCTCCTGCCATATCAAACTGCTGCCGATAATTATCGCTCTTCTGCCACTTTAGAAGGCCCGCTTTTTCAAATTTTGCTGAGATAAAGCGCGCAGCTTTCTCAATACCCGGAGTGAAAGTTTTACGTCCATTCATACTGTCAGCTGACAAGGCCTTTATCTTATAGGCTACTTCTTTTTGACTAATAATATTGTCCAGTTTTTGAGCTTCTACATCGGCACTAAGTGTGAGTATAAGCAGACTTAGCACGAATAAGGTATTGGCAAAACATTTATTCACGCTATGTAAATACATATTGATATCATCATTTAGAAATACAGTTGCCTTAATCTATTACATCTGGATTGAAAATCGAAGTGTTAATAGATAGAAAAAGTCCTAATTTTATAGGTGTTATATTTTTGGTAGCTGCTAACAATCGAATCAATATTGAAACCTTATGTCCATATTTACTAAATTTATTCTTTATGGAAGGTCCTCATAACATACATACGGCAATTATTCTTGCGGCCGGTTACGGAAGGAGGCTGGCACCCCATACCTATAACACGCCGAAACCATTACTTAGTTATCAAGATAAACCTATCTTAGAGTATACTTTCAGCGCACTACAAGCAACAAATATTACGAATTGCATCATTATTGTTGGCCATCTGGGAAATCAAATAAGGGAATATGCTACCGAAAATTTTGGAGACCTATTTAACCTATCCTTTGTACGCCAGGACCCTATCAACGGAAGCGCAGCAGCGGTAGAACAAGCGAAGCATAAAATAGAGGCATTGGCCGACGGATATTTTCTTATCACGGCAAGTGACTATTTATTACCGCGCAATTATTTATCTGAATTAATGGCCTTCCACAAAAGCGGACCCCAAAAGATCTCGCTCAGTCTTCGGAAGCTGAATAAAAAAGATGTCACGGAAAGCAGTATCGTTGAATATAATGAGAATATAGTTTATAAAATACATGAAAAACCTTCCGCAGATCTCGTTCCCACAGACCCCCTAACCTCCTCTCTGATCTATATCCTGCCGACAACGTTACTTGAATACCTTCCAAAAATAAAATATAGCGAAAGAGGAGAAAAAGAACTCCCCTCACTGATCAATATGATGATTTCGGATGGTATCCTTGCCAAAGGTTTACAACAGCAGGCATTAGTTAATTGGGAAACTACTTATAAATAAGGACGCCCTGACTTAGATTAGTCAGTGTAGCAATTGTCGGGCTTCATTTAGAAAAGGCTGAAATACAGACCTCCACAGCATGCGTTTTACGAACGATATTGAAGTTACTGAGCTTAATCTGCCCTTGGAGACAAAACATTCCCTCTTCCTAACAGAATGTACAAAAATGGCCGATGGAACCTGTCGTTCCCTTGTAAGTCACGTAGTGGTTTAGATCGTGCCGCTGCCTTTCAATAAGTACGGAAACAAGTCCTCAATTTTTGTGAACGGGCACTATAGGGTGTTGCCAAAAACTATGGTCACATATTGACACTAAATGTTTTCCAAAATAAGCCCCAATACAAGCCGGTTACAAATAAACGGTTTACTTTTTTAATGTCTCGCCATCTACTTCCACCTGTACTTTATTAGGATAAAAACAGAGATAATCGGCAATCTTTTTGGCTTCACCTATAGGTTTCGCCATGCTCCAGGCTGCATCATCAATGGTCTCTCCATTTACTTTCAGGTGCCAATGTCGGCTATTGCCTTTATAAGGACAATGGGTAATATATTCGCTTTGGCCAAGCATTTCGGTCTTTACCTCGTCCGGATGCATATAGTAACGGGGTGGCAGCCCGGTTTCATAAAGTATTAGAGGTTCACTGGTTTCTGCAATGACCTCCTCTCCACTATGAACAATCACCTCGTTTGAGGCGGGAAGTATTTCAAAACCATGATAGGGATTACGCAGGTGTTCATACACTTTTTCATCATCTTCAAACCAATCATCCATTTTATTATAGTAAAAGGCCATATAATTCCGAATAAAGGGTACAGAATCTTTAGGGTCTTCGTATGACCATACCGCATTTTTGGCTTCGCGCTTGTCCACTTGTACCGACCAATAAGAGGCGGTACCTTTATGCGGACACTTCGTTTGGTGATCCGTAGCGTTGAGCAGTTCCATCTTTACATCTCTCCGCGGAAAGTACAGTACCATAAATTGTCCGGTTTCGTGCAGCGCTTTGGCCTCTCTGCTATCGACAATGATCTCATCGTTGAATATTACACGCATTCGTTTGGGAAATTCTTCCCAATACAATACAGAATCGGGTAAAGAAAAATTAAACTGTCCGCTCTTCTCAGGACTAAATGGGGCGGAACCGTAAGTTAATGCCATTGTACTTTTATTTTAAATTAGAATGACCACTGCACTTATACCTCTCCGCATTAAAAATTTTTCTCAGTTCTCATCTTTTTTAATGTTTCCGGGGAGGTATGCAGCTACTCTATCCTATTTGTAAAACGCAGTAGTTGAATAAATGATTCCTGAGGGACTTCGAAACTCTTACTCATAAGCCCTTTTGAGTCTTTAAAAGGGTGTTGTAGCGATCGATTCTCAGATAGTTCAAAGCTCCCATCTAACCTAATAAGTAGCCCCTTGTACAAGTATATTTAAGTTACTCCTGAAGTTTTAAAATATGGATGCTCGCCCCCAATCAGCTTACAATACGCATAAATGATTATTTGGAACATTTATTATTCATTGCTGTACAAGGGACAAATAAAGATATAACAGCTAATCTAATCAACCCTAAAACATAGTCATGATGAAAAATATACCGATACTGAATAGCTTTTATAAATTAGCTCTGTTTGTAGTTGCAGCAGGATTAACATTCGCCAGCTGCGATTCCACTTCAACAGATTCCAGCAATCAAACTCCAGTTGCCCTGCAGTTCCGGTCTGTTAATAAAACTGCTGATAGCGCAAGCTTTAAAGTTCAGGCTGACAATGACCAACCCGTCGATAATACTATAGAAATTGAAGGTAGTAACGGGACCCTTGTTATTAATGAAGTCCATTTTATAGTGGATGAATTTGAATTGGAAAGGTCCGAGGGCGAGTGCACTGATGATCCCGAAAACGGAAAGGATGATGTATGTGAAGATTTTGAGTCAGAGATGTTTTTTGTAGATCTTCCTCTCGATAACCAACCTCTCGAAATCGTCCAATCTCCGATTCAAAATGGTATCTATGACGAGATTGAATTTGAAGTTGATGACCTCGATATTGATGACGATGATAACGGAGAAAAGCAGCAGCAAAAAGAAGCTCTTTTAGATGAGATCCAAGAAACCTTCCCCGACTGGCCTGAATCTTCCAGTATGGTTGTTAAAGGTCACTTTGTTTCTAACAGCGGCCAAACAACAGAATATACGACTTTTGCCGAGGCGGAAATTGAAATGGAAATGGAACTAAATCCTCCATTAGACATCCAGAATGGTCCTCGCAGAAGTATCACTATCAATATAAGTCCAACCGATTGGTTTAAGCGAAATGATGGTTCAGTTATTAACTTAAGTAATTATGATTACGAAACAACTCAGAAAATTCTTGAGTTTGAAGTAGAAATGGAAAATGGCTTCTTCTCAGCTGAAGTGGACGAAGATTAAAGCTCTACATTCTTAATTATCTGAAACTAAAGGGAATCTGTTCACAGACAGATTCCCTTTTTTATATCTATATCATTTCATCATTGTTCAAATAAATATGGATTCCTCAGCCGGTGCCATTTTTCGTTAACCGTTGGCAAAGCCTCCCTTTTGTTGTCAACTTTATATTCTGGGAAAAATAATATTGAAAACAACCTTAAAACTTTGTTCTTTGTCAGCACTGATGAAAAGGTGGCCCATTGGCTAACGGATGAAAAGCAAATTCAGGATCCACCTATATGGACTCATCCAAAACGCTCCTTACAACGGTAAACCAATCAGTTTCTTTAATAATCACTGTCTCAGCCACAAAGGAGACGAGAATGAAGAGCTTGATGTTCTGCCAGTTAAGAAATCTGCCTTTTGCATCAAATAAATAAAACCTTCGGAAGTTAAGGCGTTGCTAAAGGACAGATTATTGTTTCTACATATTTAATTATCAATTTCTGTCTTTATCAGCTTGCTATAACTTCCACCTATTATAACGTTAATAAAACAAAATTATGTTTATACACAATCTTGGATATCCGCGATTTGGCAAAAATAGAGATCTGAAAAAACTTGTCGAATCCTACTGGAAAGGAAATATTGATAAAAAGGAGCTGCAGGAGTCTACCAAGGCGCTGCGAATAAAGCACTTAAAGAAACAAAAGGAAAGCGGGCTGGACGGAGTTCCCTCCAATGATTTCTCGATGTACGACCAGGTGCTGGATACCATTATGCTCACCGGAGCCATTCCGGAACGCTATCAGAACCTCTTTGAAGAGGAAGCTGCTGAGGCGCAAAGCTACCCTATTGATACTTATTTTGCCATGGCCCGCGGAGTTCAAAGCTCCGAGTACGATATTCCTGCTATGGAAATGACCAAGTGGTTTAATACCAACTACCATTATATTGTCCCAGAATTCCATCCGGAACAAGATTTTGAATGTCTGTCTTCCAAAATATTTGATGAATTTGAAGAAGCACAATCGGAGGACATCATAACCAAACCCGTACTGATTGGCCCCGTTAGCTTCCTGCTTTTAGGTAAGGAAAGAACAGATGAGAAAGATTTCCATCGGCTGGACCTGCTCGATAAGCTGCTGCCGGTCTATCAAAATATATTAGATAAACTGGACAAGATGGGAGCTGGTTGGGTACAGCTGGATGAACCCTTCCTGGCTCTCGACCTGGATGATCATGCAAAAACGGCTTACCAGAAAGCCTATAACCAGCTTGAAGGAGATTATAGTAACGCCAAGTTGTTGCTAACTACTTATTTCGAAGGACTTGGCGACAATCGTAAGCTGGCTTGCAATCTTCCTGTTGATGGCTTGCATCTGGACCTGGTAGAAGCTCCTGACCAGCTCAGTCCCGTACTGAATGAGCTGGACGACCATAAGGTACTTTCACTGGGATTGATCGATGGACGAAATGTCTGGAAAACAGATCTTGATAGAGCGGCGAAAACTATTCAACAGGCCGCTTCTCAAATAGGCACAAATCGTCTGATGGTAGCCCCTTCCAGCTCACTGCTGCACTGTCCGGTAGATCTGGAGCAAGAAAATGATCCACATGCACTACCTGAGGAAGTAAAGCGATGGATGGCTTTTGCCAATCAAAAGCTGGAAGAGCTCGATTTACTCAATAAGCATATCGAAGAAGAGTTATCAGATGCGGAACAGCAACAGTTTGAACAGCACCGCACCGACATCGCGGATAAGAAGCAGTCAAAGCTGGTACACAATCCGGAGGTTCAGGAACGAATGGACAACCTGGATGATTCAATGCTTAAGCGCAACAGCTCCTATCCTGAGCGTAAAAAGAAGCAAAATCTGAATGTCCCGGATCTCTACCCGACAACTACCATTGGCTCATTCCCGCAGACTCAGGAAGTGCGCAAATGGCGATCAGATTACCGTAAAGGAAATATCACTGAAGTAGAGTATGAGTCCTTTATCAAAGAAGCTATTGATGAACTTATCTCCAAGCAAGAGAATATCGGCTTGGATTTGCTTGTACACGGAGAATTTGAGCGCAATGACATGGTGGAGTATTTCGGCGAACGTTTTGATGGTTTTGCCTTCACTCAGAACGGTTGGGTCCAAAGCTATGGCACACGGGGAGTGAAGCCGCCCATTATTTATGGCGATGTGCAGCGTCCTGACCCTGTGACCGTCCGATGGTCTAGCTACGCCCAAGAGCAAACCGACCACCCCGTAAAAGGAATGCTTACCGGTCCGGTTACCATTCTGCAGTGGTCCTTTCCCAGAGATGATCAGCCGTGGTCCGAGACGGCTAAACAAATAGCATTAGCTATTCGCGATGAAGTGAGCGACCTGGAAGAAGCAGGCATTCCGGCTATACAGATTGACGAACCTGCTTTTCGAGAAGGTGTTCCTTTGAGAGAAACAGACCGCGAAGGTTATTTCCGATGGGCGGTAGATTCCTTCCGCATTGCTTCCACGAGCATCGATGACAAAACTCAGATCCATACACATATGTGCTACTCTGATTTCAACGATATCATTGACCATATTGCTAATCTCGATGCTGATGTAATATCGATGGAAACTTCCCGCTCCCAGATGGAACTGCTGGATGCATTTGTAGCCTTCGATTATCCGAACCAGATTGGACCGGGCGTCTATGATATTCACTCTCCCCGCGTTCCTTCAGTTGACGAAATGGAAACGCTGCTTCAAAAAGCTGCTGATGTCCTTGAAGAAGGACAGATTTGGGTGAATCCTGATTGTGGACTCAAAACCAGAGGCTGGGAGGAAACCGTTCCTTCCCTAAAAAATATGGTCACCGCAGCTCAAAATATGCGAGCTAAAACTTCGCAGCCTGCCTAACATAGGCACTATCCTAAAAGTGGATGACTGGAATATGGCCATTCCTGGCGTGTTACGGTCATCCCTCTTTATTTTTTATATAATAACCTGAAGCATCATTTCTATAGTTAGAGACATTGGCTGACGCGCCTCTGCGCACCAAAGCATCAAAGTGAATAAAAACCTGCAAACCTGATTAGTTCAGGCGTGTTTATATCACAATAATCTTATTGCGGCGTGAGCGCCCCCTGCAATCTGCCCTATCTCTTACGGATTAAGCCCGCTATACCTAATTGTAATATGGATTAACTACATACTAACACTCCATCCCCAACCGATCGGATTCAACAGTCGTTACCGCATTAGCCTTTATCAACTTATAAAGCTAACAAAAATTTGTTTTCGAACGACAACATTCCCATCTTTATTTTTTAATCTTGGTTAACCTTTTTTAGCTATGGCTAAGAACGTAGCAGATCAGTTAGTAGAAATGTTGGTTAATGCAGGAGTAAAGCGGGTATATGCCATTACGGGGGATAGCCTAAATCCGGTAAATGATGCCATCCGGCGTGATGGCCGTTTGGACTGGATTCATGTTCGCCATGAGGAGGCCGGAGCATATGCCGCCTCAATGGACGCCGAGCTCAAAGGCATTGGCTGCTGTATGGGCAGCAGCGGACCGGGTCACGTCCACCTGGTCAACGGACTCTATGATGCCAACCGATCAGGAAATCCCGTTATTGCTATTGCCAGTACGATTTTTACCAACAAGCTGGGCCAGGATAATTTTCAGGAAACCAATCCAGTAAAGCTATTTGACGACTGTAGTAAATATGCCTACATGGCAAGTACACCGCAGCAGTTTCCCCATATTATGCAGATGGCAATACAAACCTCTATTCAGGAACAAGGCGTTTCTGTAGTAGGCCTTCCGGGAGACGTAGCTGCTGCAGAAGCAGAGGAAATAGTGACTTCTACGCAGAACTATCGGCCGGCATCCCGCTATTTACCTACCGATGAAGAGCTTGATGAGCTGGCAGAGATACTGAATGGCAATAAGAAAATTACGCTGTACGGCGGCTATGGCAGCCGAAATGCGGTGGCTGAGGTGAAAAAGCTGGCTAAATTGCTTCAGGCTCCTATTGCCTACTCCTATCGCGGAAAGATATTTTATGAAACAGAAGATAATCCCTATGCCGCCGGTATGAATGGCCTGCTGGGCCACGAATCAGGCTATCACTCTATGAACAATGCGGATGTACTGGTTATGCTGGGCACCGATTTCCCCTATGTAGATTTTCTGCCGCAAGATATAAGCATTGTTCAAGTTGATCATAAAGCACAACGGCTGGGACGACGCGCAAAAGTGGATATCGGGCTGGCCGGCGATATTGGTGATACGCTGGAGGCACTGCTGCCTAAATTGGAACAAAAGAACGACGATGAATTTCTAACCCAAACACAGAAATCCTTTCAACAGGTAGAAAAAGATTTTAATGCCTTTGTAGAAAGTAAGGGCAAAGAGGATGCAATTCATCCGGAATACGTTGCATGCGCAATCGATAGGCTGGCCGATAGCAACGCTATTTTTACCGTTGATACCGGCATGAGCGCAGTGTGGGCCGCCCGCTTCTTAAAAGGCGGGAACGGACGTTATCTGACGGGTTCCTTCAATCACGGATCAATGGCCAATGCCATGCCTCAGGCTATCGGTGCAGCGTTGAGCTGTCCGGATCGGCAGGTAGTTACCTTCAGCGGCGATGGCGGAATCTCTATGCTAATGGGCGATCTGATGACGATCAGCCAGTATGAACTGCCAGTAAAAGTGATCGTCTTCAACAACCGCTCTCTCGGCATGGTGCAGTTAGAAATGCAGGTAGCAGGCTACCCCGACTGGCAGACGGATATGGTGAATCCTCCCTTCCATAAAGTAGCTGACCTTATGGGCTTTACCGGCTATAAAATTCGGGCTCCTGAACAGGTTCAGCCGACATTAAAAGATGCTCTAAAGCAAGACGGCCCTGTATTGGTTAATGTCTTTACCGATCCCGATGCACTAGCTATGCCGCCAAAAGTTGATTTTGATCAAATGTCAGGCTATATGAAGTCAATGGTCAAGCTGATGTCAGAAGGTCGAACGAATGAAGTACTCGAAAGCGTAAAAAGTAATATCGGGCACCTCCGAGAGCTGTTTTAACATCTTTAGTTAGCTTCTAATGCAACCTGGTGTCAGAAAGATCAAGCTTAACGGTTGGATGCTATTATAGAGGCCTATTAACACCTTTACCGTAAGTCTTGATCCGCCGGCAGGCAGGACATGTTCGGAATCTAAACCGGTTTTGAGGCTTCAAAGAGAGGATCCGGCATCCGGTCCGGCTACGCCAGGAACGCTCTACAGAGCCTCAGCGAAGCAGAGACTTCGCAGGACGGGTCCGGGATGAAGCCTTGGATTTTGAAAAGGATCCTTTTAGTGACTCTATAAAAATTATCATTGCTTTATCAAACCCATTATTTCTATGACAGATCAGTCTGGTCAACAAAAATCTAATTTTAATCTTGAAGCCTATTTAAATCGTATAGGTTTCACCGATGCACGGGCTACGAATATCGAAACCCTGCAGGCTGTCCAGTGCCTGCATCAGCAGGAAATTCCTTTCGAGAACTTCAATCCCTTGCTCAATCAACGGGTAAAGCTGGATATTTCTACCCTCCAGGAAAAAATGGTGCAAAAACAGCGGGGCGGCTATTGTCTTGAGCACAATATACTTCTATATAATGCATTAGCTGAACTGGGCTTTAACGTTACTAAACTGGGTGGTCGCGTGCTTTTAGGTCGAGCTGATACGGCCATTACCAGTCGCACACATATGCTCCTACTGGTTAAGCTAAAAAACAAGAGATACATAATGGATGTTGGATTTGGCGGGTTAACACCTACCGCACCTTTATTATTACAGCCCAAACAGGTTCAAGAAACTCCAAACGAACCCTATCGATTACTGGAGTGGGAAGACGGATACTTGCTTCAGGCCAATATCCAAGACGAGTGGAAGACACTCTACCGGTTTAATCTTCAGCCGCAGTATATCATCGATTATAAAGTAGCAAACTGGTATGTGTCTACTCATCCAAACTCCCATTTTGTCAATGATTTATCAGTAGCGCTTGCAGTTCCGGGTCGGCGTTATACGCTACACAACAATCGGTTTTCAATACATGATCAAAATCAAGGCACTTCAAAACAAAAACTTTCAAAAATTGATCGGCTATACTCTATACTAAGAGATACTTTTAAGATTGAACTCTCCAACCTGTCCGGTATTCATGAGCTGTTGGAACGGGTCATTCACAAAGAATAAAAAGGTCACAGTTTACAAAATGAGGGATATAAACCATTGATTATTCAATTTATTATACTTTGAGTTATCCTCAGGAAGTGATAGGTTTCCGTTGAAAAGTAACACATTAAAATACCATCGGTAAATCCATATAACACAACTACTATACTGATATGTTCTACAATATTATGTTGCATGCACATTCCGGCCTGCGCTGGTTGGTTCTGATTGCCCTTATCATTGCCTTATTCCAAACATTTAGCCGTCGCGGTACTGCCGGTCAGATTATGGAAACTAAATCGGCATTATTTACGCTTATTTTAACGCATCTTCAGCTGATTGTGGGTATTATACTTTATGTTATCAGTCCTAAAGTAACATTTGGAGCAAATACTATGAGCGACAGCATATTCCGCTTTTTTACCATGGAACATTTTGTAGGTATGGTCATTGCGGTCGTGCTTATCACCTTGGGCTATTCCAAAGCCAAAAAAGCAGAATTACCTTTTAATAAAGTATTCAACTACTATATCATCGCTTTCATTTTAATTTTAATATTCATTCCGTGGCCTTTCCGAGCATTGGGAGCAGGTTGGTTCTAATAGAATGCTAATAGCTATCACTTTTATTCAGTACGTAAATTAATGCTATGAGGATAGCCGGTATTCTTTTTTGTTGTCTTTTATATGGGCTTCTCCAACCCGCCCATGCCCAAAACCAGAGCCAACAACAAGAGCCGGTTAAAGTAGGCCTGGCGCTTAGCGGCGGAGGAGCCAAAGGTTTTGCCCACATCGGCGTCCTAAAAGTACTGGAAAAGACCGATATACAGATTGATGCTATCAGTGGTACCAGCATGGGCAGTATTGTTGGAGGCCTCTATTCCCTTGGCTATTCCGCCGATCAGCTGGAGGATATTGCCTTAAATAACAACTGGATGAAGTTATTCAGCCGCCGTTCCTCCTATCGGCACCAGACCATCTACCAAAAAGAGTATTTGGATAACAACCTGCTTACACTCCCATTCAGTGAGGGTTCGGTGCATCTGCCCCGTGGACTTGTTCAGGGCCATAATGTAGCCATGCTGCTTTATCGGCTTACTCTGCCCTATCACAGTATTCAGGATTTTACAAAGCTGCCAATCCCTTTTGCCGCCGTAGCCACCAATTTGGCTACCGGCGAAGGAGTTTATCTGGACCACGGCTATCTTCCTGAAGTAATGCGCGCAAGTATTGCTATTCCAACCATCTTTGAGCCGGTTAAAATCGACACTTCCAGCTATATAGATGGCGGCGTTGCCCGTAATATACCGGCTTCTGATGTACAGAGACTGGGTGCTGATATCGTCATCACTTCCGATGTGAGCGGTCCCCTCTCTCCGGTCGATAGCCTAAACAGTTTTATCAGCATTATGCAGCAGGCCGTAGGCTTTCAGATGGAAGCCTCGAACGAACATCAGCTTACACTCACAGATGTCCATATTCGGCCAGACGTCAAGAAATATAGTTCCAGCGATTTTGACAAGGCTAAAAAATTTATAGCTCTTGGCGAAAAGGCGGCTCGCGAAATGCTTCCGGAACTGAAACAGCTGGCTGACTCCATCCGGCAGGAACCGCGGAATGAAAGGCCGAACTTTTCTATTGCAGATTCAGTCCTCATCAACCAAGTTAATATCGACGGGGGAAATCCATATTTACGTGACCGACTAAAGCAATCGCTTCAAATTAGCATCCCTTCCCGGCAACCTACAGCTGAGCTGGAAAAGAAGCTCAACAAAATATACCAAACAAGCTCGCTCAAGGATTTAAGATACCGTCTTCAAAAGATTCCCGATCATGGCGGTTATGCTTTAAATATCCATATTTCTGCTGATACCCGACAATCCGTAGGCATAAGTTTACGATATGATAGCCAATACAAAGCTTCACTGCTATTCTCGGGGCACTTTAACCAATTATTTACTCCCGGAGATGTCTTATTTGCCAATTTTAGACTCGGTAAACAATTAAAACTCCAAGGAAGTTATATCCTGCCATTATATTTTTATCCTAAAACAGATTTCGAGCTAAAGGCTACTGCTACCCGTACTCCCATCGACCTTTTTAACGAGGAACAACGCATTTCAAGTATTGACCTTGAACGACTTTCCCTTTTCCCGCATATAAATATTTCATTCCTGCCCAATTTTCGGCTGGCCATTGGTCCCCAATTTGAGCTGTTTAATCTTAACGAAGCGGTAGGAGAAACCTTTTTTCTAAATAATATAAGTGGGCTGATAACAGGAAAGGCCAGTATCTATGCCAATACATTTAACCGCTCCAACTTCCCTTCAAAAGGCCAACAATTCCTCTTCAACGCAGTATTTTCTGATCAGTTGTGGGGAAGCGCCTATTCCTTTACTCAGTTTAGCGTAGACTGGAAGAATAGACTGCCTATAACCGAGAAACTCTCATTTATGTCCCGCACAACGGCCGGACGGACCCTTCCGGAATCATCAACCGTGCCCTTGCATTATTATTTTTACAGCGGTGGTGCATTCTCAACCACCATTTTCTCCAGCCATCAATTCCCCCTTTGGGGATTTAAAGCCCAGGAGCTTTCTAATAAGCAGATGAAAGCATTACAGCTGGGGGCTCAATATTCCTTTAATAACGACCTGATTGCACAGATACATTGGAATGCGGCTTCTCTTGAATCAGATTGGAACTGGACCATAAACACCTCTGACTTCCAAACCGGATTTGGACTAAGCGCCGGATTGCGCACATTTGTCGGGCCGGTCAAACTCACGCTCATGACTAAAGATTTCAATGGTCCCTACGCACTGCGTATTAATGTAGGGCACTCCTTTTAATCGCTTTTGCAATCTATTTGACGCCCTTATGCTGCTGGCATATAACAACCGATACTTTCTGGCCCATTGGGTTATGACGAGATGATATAGCAATTATCTATTCTAAAACGTACCTTCTTCTCCACACTAAATATATTAAAATCCAGATACAACATTTATGCGTATTATTCCTGCTATTGATTTGCTAAACGGCCAGGTGGTACGTCTACAAAAAGGCAGCTACCAGGATGTAACCGTCTATAACGAGAACCCTCTGCATGAAGCAAATAAGTTTTATGAAGCAGGTTTTAAGCATATTCATATCGTAGACTTGAACGGCGCCAAAGCCGGAGAATTTGTCAATTTAAAACATATTCAGCGCATTATCAGTGAGCTTGATATATCTGTACAAATCGGTGGTGGTATTCGCAGCTACAACGACGCCACACAGCTTTTTGAGCATGGAATATCAAATATTATCTGCAGTTCGATGGCCGTCAAAAACCAAGACGACTGGCTGGATCTTTTAGAGGATTATGGGAATCAGTCAATTTTGGGAATGGACCTAAAGGACGGTAAAGTGGCCTATGGCGGCTGGACTCAAACCCTCGATCAGTCACTGGATGCTTTTCTAAAACCGATGATTCAGCGCGGCCTCTCTACCATCCTCTGTACTGATATTTCTCGCGATGGCACGCTAAAAGGAACCAATGTAGAGCTGTACCAATCATTACAGCGGCAATATCCCGATATCAACTTTATTGCTTCCGGCGGTGTCGCTTCCACCGATGACTTCAAGAAACTCTCAGATGCAGATTTGTATGCCGTGGTAGTAGGACGCGCTTACTATGAGCAAAAAATATCGCTTAGTGAGATGCAGCGATTTCACGAGGAATGATTCCTTTTATGGGGCAATACCGGCTCAATAATGCTGCAGATTAAAGACCCACGCTATTTCTGGAAATGGAAGATTGCTGCATTTCGATATTAAGCTGTAAGATCATTGTACAAGCCTATATTGCATCTCACTGTGCAGCATTCACTTGCTTATATTCATCAATGAATGTTTCTATCGAGCCCAGTACGGCCTCCTCAATAATCGATATATTATCGTAGCTTGCAATACCAACCTGGGCATTTTGCCAGGTTGTAGCCGTTGTCTTTTGGCCATTTTGCAGCATAAGTTTAACAGGCTGCAAAAGGTTTGCGGTAACGGCAAAGGAAATAATACCTCTTCTCGTACTAAGCATGTTAACGTGCAGGTACAAAACCGGAACCCGGATAGACTTTCGAACCTGTTTGTCACTAAAAAGATGAATCCTCTCTTCTTTAAGGAGTTTCTTGCTGCTTTCCCTGATTGATGATATATCTACCAGGGAAGTATCGGTAAGAGCAGAATTCTGCTCAATATTTATGGTGAATCCTACTCCATTCAAACCTCTCAGCGAGCTACGCTCCTGTTCTATTTCCATTTGTCCATAAGCACAAGCTGGAATAACCCCGAATACGATAACCGTTATTAAAGATATAAACTTTTTCATTAGCTGCCCGTTCCTTTTATAATTGTCTTATTTTAAATATTTATTTTTGGATAAGGAATAGATTACGCGAACACCTTTCCATCTCTATTCATAGTTCACACCTATCGAATTGGTTTTTGCTTATGCACAACATGCAAAAAGTCAATTAATCTACAATATGTTTTCTCGCTGCTAAATCCTAATACTTCTTTCGTTGGTTTGCCATTTTCCTCCAGATACACCTTACAGAATACGGGCCCTCTTGCAAACCCCGAAGGCTCATCCTGGCCCCGTCCTGTGAAGCCTTGTTCGCCCTCTTCAACGACTTAAACTGATAGAGCTGCCGGAATATGTCCGCCTGCCGGCGAATCAAAGCTTATCCCGAAAGCTAATAAGATTCGGATGACGTTTATGGTAAAATATTTTGAAAAGCCTCTACTAATGTGTAACCGAACCAATCACCCAGAGATATATTACTAAGGGTTTCCCTTTCAATACAAATAGTGCCCTCACTTTTGCCTAATACTATAACATTCCAGACTGCCTTTGTACACATCGGTATTGGTAAGTTATTCACAAAATAACGGTACAATCAATAACTCAATAGGTAAAAAAGAAGTTCCAAATGAGCATTCTCAAAATATTACGGATTAGAATAACGGAATTTTTCCAGTTTCGGGATATAGTATAGGATAAGCAGATTACTATTCTTTCAATTGACATCAAATACAGATATTTGTACAATCAGCGAGAACGGTCAAAACGCCGATGACCGTTAAACTTCCACAATGTCACCACTATAAGCTCCCCCTCTTCAATAATGAGCCCATAACTATAATATCCATCAGCCAACAACTCCTCTCTGCATAAACAACAGGCTGCATTCAAAAGCTATCCCTTTCAGCTCTAGCGAAAACGTTACCATAACAATAAGCCGTATCTAACTTATGATAATCACTGGACGCTCAGACCGCAATATGCTCATAACTTGCTGGCGGTCCCGGAACGAGGAGGTACTGACGCAAAATCAATGTCACTTCGATTGGCTGCACGTAATGATACGATTTCCGCTTTAACTTCGGAATCAAAAACGCCGCACCCAATGAATCATATCATCAATAACAAAGGAAAAATATGTTAACGCTCAGCCATGCTATACCCCGCTCATAAAGAAGGTCATAATCATTCCCTCTAACCCTCAGGTCTCATTCAAAAATACCGGTAGCACCTGTCCCATCCAAGTTATACAGTAGGCAGCAGTAAACGCAATGCCTAATTCAAAGCCATTCAGCCATATTAGCTTAATCTTTTGGGTTTTTCATCACGCCCATAAATAAAACCGTACCACTGGTCCGTTCCCGAATAAGGAATACAAATGGCCGGTTAAAATTAATCGTCCGTACGTTAGGATTTACCGATGTAAGTTCTACAGAAACGGAAGTTGCTGCTGCAGCTTCGGTCCCTTCTTCATCCACAGTGATATAAGATTTGTGCATCACTTCATCAATATTAAGCGACCGATCGCCTCCTATTTTTGAAAAGTCTGCCGACGGATCAAATGCAATTTCCATCCCCATATCTGCTAACACATCATTCATACGCAACTTATATCTCATCTCAAATTTAGGAAGTGATATCTTTGTTTTCTTACGATCAGCAGATGAGAGCCAGTCTTCCATATGATCTGCAGTCAGCTTATTTTCAACAAATGAATTAATCGGCACCTCCTTGTCAGCCGGCATTAAGAGTGTCATTGAGTACAGCCCATTTCCATAGGGCAAATCCAGCAGCTGAACATCATCGGAAACATAGGCCGCCAACGTGTCCTTTTGGCTCATCATCTCTGTCTTCTCGGCCGTCCCGTCTTCCATCGTGAACTCCCGCGATTGGGTAACCTCCGGATCAAACGCCATCTGCCAATCACCTTTAAAATAGGTGGTATTTATGAGGTACATGATAACTTCTTTGGGTATAGGCCCTTCTATAATGCTTTTAATCAGCTCATTAGTATGATCACTGACCCACTGGTTCATAATATCAACCGATGCAGGGTTATCAAAGTCAAGTTCCTCAATCCGGGCATCAAAATATTCACGGCCGGTTTCCTGAAATGACTGTTTAACAGGATATCCCTGCCGAATCCATATAGAATTGGCCAGCTTCATCTTCACGGCAGGATCAGCATTTTCTAAGAGTTCAATCAACGTTGAGTAGGATGTGTTAATCTCGTTCATAGACAATCCTTGCAGCGCCAGCGTCTTTTTCATGGCTTCAGCTGTTTGCCCTTTAGCTCCGTTGAGCGTCATTCCCAGTGCCACAGACACACTGAGCGGTGAAACAAATATATTGCCATTCTCTTCCGCTTGTATTATATGCCTGAAAAGGGCATAACTGAACGAACGGTCGGCATCAACAAGCTCCTGTTCATGCTTATTTAGGCTGGCTAAATGGTCTTTTGCTTCAGTTACTGGGCTATCAGCCTTATTATTGACCATGGAGGAGCATGCGGCTGTTACAACTAACACTAAGATTGATGCAACGATATTTCTCATAGCGGAGTAATTTAAGTTATTAATAGCTTTTCTATCCTTTCCTACGGTGCATTACACTTATATTTACCACAGTAACTACTTATGGTTTCATTTATTTTAAATAATTTTGGTGCACTTGGCCGGAAGTCTAATCCGAACGCCCAAAAACCCGCTTCCCCATCCGCCGTTCGAACTTTGTTATGAGTGAACCCTGTCCCTTTTGACGCACAAAACGGGCTATCCAAGCTACCGCCAAGAAAATAAACAAAACGATTAATGCGGCCATAATTGTAGCAATAGGCTGCTCAGAAAGATTGTTGTATACTTTTTGGAAGTAACTAATGCTCTCTCCCAGATAATCCATCACGTAATTAACGGCACCGGCACCATATTTTTGATTAAATGAAGAAGCCGTCAATGTCTGATAATCATCTACAATTTCGCTTACAGCAGGAATATTTCCTATCCACCAGCCGATCTTTCGAATAGCATCGGGCAGTGAACGAAAGCTATACATTATTTTGTTCAGAAATCCATATCGTGCTCCCAGGCTGATGCTGACCGCCAATGGAGCAGCTAATTTCAGTCCGTACTCAATAATAAAAAGCAACAACTGTATAAATATACGCATAGCAATGAAAACAAATGATGATTAACATATTTGTAATTCTTATACTTCGGCATTACAATCGCAAACAAATATATAAAAAGTTATAGTGACTCAAGAGACCGATTTTACCCGGTGCAAACGTATTATCCCTTGCCTGGATGTTAAAGACGGCCGTATTGTGAAAGGCGTTAACTTTAAAAATCTGAGAGATGCAGGAGATCCTGTAGAACTGGCTCATCGTTATCAGGATGAAGGAGCAGATGAAGTAGTCATACTGGATATTACTGCTACCGCAGAAAAGCGAAATATCTTAGTTCCCTTGGTTCAGAAAATTGCCGGAGATCTGGATATCCCATTTACTGTTGGAGGCGGTATCCGCCATATAGACCAAATTAACGAACTCCTAAAAGCTGGCGCCGACAAAGTTTCGATGAATAGTGCTTTTACGCAAAACCCCAGCTTAATCAACCAGGTATCTGACCGATTCGGAGCCCAGCGTATTGTAGCTGCTATTGACGTGAAAAAAGTTGACGGTAACTGGCGTGTATTTGCAAAAGGCGGTACCGAAAATACCGGTTTTGACGTCGTTGAATGGGCTATTGTTGCTGCACGGCGCGGCGCAGGCGAGATTTTACTTACCAGTATGGACCGTGATGGTACCAAAGAAGGTTACGATATAGAATTACTTAAAAGGGTCAATCAGGCCGTTGATATTCCGGTTATTGCCAGCGGCGGGGCCGGATCTGTAGAAGACTGTGTTAAAGCAATTAAAGAAGGATATTCAAATGCTATTTTGCTTGCCAGTATTCTGCACTTTAATGAAATTAAGATTAAAGATCTCAAAAAAGAACTTCATAAATCCAACGTGCCGGTACATATAAATAATAATGGTGATTTCATAACTCATCAATCTGGCGGATATTAATCAGCTATCATTAGCTCATAGCTCCATACCCCATGATAGACATTTCTCAACTGGACTTTGCTAAAGGGGACGGATTAATTCCGGCTATAATCCAGGATGCGCATAATTACCAGGTGCTTATGCTGGGCTATATGAATAAGGAAGCACTTTCCAAAACTTTGGAGGACGAGCGCGTCACTTTTTATAGCCGCAGCAAGCAGCGCCTGTGGACAAAAGGTGAACGTTCGCAAAATTATCTGGACCTTGTTGATATCCAGCAGGATTGTGATAATGATACGCTTCTTATCCTGGCTACACCACAAGGACCCACCTGCCATACGGGCCACCAATCGTGCTTTTACCAAAAGGATTATAAATCTCGTCAGTATGCAGGCTTTCTCTCAGAGCTGGAGACGCTCATTCAGAGCCGAAAAGCTAAAATGCCGGAGGATTCCTACACGACTATGTTATTTGAGGACGGCATTGATCAAATTGCCCAAAAAGTGGGCGAAGAAGCCGTTGAAACAATTATAGAGGCTAAAAACGATGATCCTGATGAATTTAAAGGCGAAGTTTCAGACCTGCTCTATCACCTCTTAGTACTGCTTACTGAAAAGGAAATACCACTGAAAAAAATTATAGAGCGATTAGAAGATCGCCACCAATAGCGGAATCGGTAACAGAATTCACTGTTTTCCTGAGGTCTTTTCCAAAATCCCGCCAACTGAACGGCTGTCCCCATAATAGTAATTAGTCCTAATAATTTGCTTGTTTTTTAGGCCAAACCACATTTGCATGTATACCATTGCCACAGCCTAAAAGGCCCCGGCAGTAGATAGATAAAATTAGCTCAATTCTATAGGTTGCGAATTCTATTTTTTCACAGCCACCCGATATAACCAGATAATGAAGAATATTCCCGCTAACGCTCCCATCCAGTTGGCATAAGGGGCAAAAGACTCCGGTACAATACGCAATGCATCCGTACTTTCTTGCAGGGCAAATGGAATAGCCAATATAATACCAATCAGTGCTTCTCCGGTAATAAGTCCCGACGAAAAGAGCAAACCGCTGCGTTCCGACTGCTTTACTGCTTCATCGGCATCTTTCCCTTCCCGTTTCGCCCGTGCTGCCACCCGACGACCAGCCCACCAGGTAATCATTCCTCCAATAAAGATAGGTACTGTAAGTTCTAAAGGCAGATAAATACCTACGGCGACGGCCAAAACCGGCGTTCGAAATGAGGCATCCCGCGCCTCTAATATCTTATCTAATATAATGATAGCTACGGCAATAACGGCGCCAATCCATATCATATCCCACTCCAGATTCCGTGCAAAAACCCCTTCGGCCACCGATTGCATCAGGGTCGCCTGTGGGGCGCTTAACATCTCGCTGGGATTCATCCCGGCGCGCGGAAGTACGCCTCCCAGGCCATAAGCATTAAACAGCAGGCTAAGGATAGGGGCAATGACCAATGCTGCTGCAACTACGCCTACAATTTGCATAATCTGCTGTTTATACGGCGTAGCTCCTACCAATTGGCCGGCCTTTAGGTCCTGTAGGTTATCACCGGCAATAGCCGCCGCACAGGCCACCATTGCACCTACAATAATAGCTGCAGCCGCTGCGGCCCGGGCATGTTCCATATCAACCGCGAACTCTATTTGGGAACCCAACAGGACCAATAATATCAGCGAAGTGGCTAAAATGGTAGCAATGGTTACTCCTGAGATCGGGTTATTTGATGACCCGACCAATCCGGCCATATAGCCTGCTACTGAAGAAAAGAGAAAACCAGCAAAGAGGGAGAACAGCACTCCCACGGTCATTGTTGACCAGTATAGTCCGCTGGTTACTGATAGTTGGCTAATATCGATAACCTGGGTGAAAACGATAAATACAGGAATAGCCAGTCCAATTACGCCCCACAGGACATAATTGATGGGTATATCCTGTTCAATCCGTGGACGAGTGTCCCCTTCATCAGAACGCGATTCTTTCACTGCTTCCCAGGACGATTGTATTCCATCCTTCAGCGGCTTGGCCAGTGATATTAGCGCCCAGATACCCCCCACAACCATGGCTCCCACTCCTAAATAACGTATTTTCTGGCTCCAAACCTCATAGGCAGCACTGTAGCCTGAAGCATCGCCGATAACCTCAGTTAAATGAGCCGGATCGTTGACGGCCATATAAATAGGAATGCCGAACAGCCAAGAGATGAGACCACCGGCAAAGACCAGTACAGCAATATTCAGGCCTACAATATAGCCGACCCCCAGCAATGCAACAGAAAGCTCGGTCCCCATTCCAAATACGGAAGTTCCAGCCGTGACTGAGCCGCTCACAGAGCCGGAAAATAGCTTTAGCCCCGTTTGTCCCAGTTTATACAAACCCGCCGCCAGCCCCGCCCAGGCAATCTGCACAATACCTTTTCCGCCTTCCGATCCGGCTTTAAGCACCTCGCCGGTAGCCACTCCTTCAGGGAACTTAAGCTCTTGTTCCACAATTAGAGTATTCCTCAAAGGAATAGTAAACAGCACTCCCAATATGCCCCCAAACATGGCAATGCCCATCGTATCCCAAAAATAAAAGTCCTGCCAGTAATTTAATAAAATGAGCGCGGGCAGAGTAAATATAACGCCGGCCGCCAGCGATTCACCTGCAGAGGCTGCCGTCTGTACTATATTATTTTCCAGAATATTGGACCGTTTAAACATCCGCAGAACAGCCATTGAGATTACCGCTGCTGGGATGGAAGCAGAGACCGTCATCCCCACCTTCAGACCCAAATAGGCGTTAGCGCCGGCCAGTATGGCTGAAAGCAACACGCCTAGCACCATGGCTTTAACGGTTATTTGAGGAAAATCGTCATCCGGACTTACATAGGGTACCAATCTATTTTTATTATCAGACAAAGCGACTCCACTTTATTTCATTAAGAATAGGCCTTAAGTTACAAGATACCGCGAAAAATTCAAGTTCGACTTTTCTCCCTAAATATTAGAGAGGGGGCACTTTTAAGAAATTTTATCTCGAAAAGGACACTGTGGATTATTTTGATCTTTATACCATTGGGCGGGGACATTGTCAATATAATGCTGGATTCGTTCCAAGGACTGTTTATTCCGGATGATATAATCATGGTAATTGCGTTGCCATACCTTCTGACCCGCTGCATTACGTTTTTTATTGATTTGTGTGGTTACCGCAGATTTGTATCCCCGGATGATGGCGCCTAATGTTTTGGATGGGGAACGGAAATTAGATTGTTGTTCAGGATTCATATTTCGTAGGCCCGTATCGTTCTGCAGGGGCGTATCGCGATACGCCTCTACATTTTGTGCACCCGACCATCATTTGAATTGATAATCTGTACAATGCCGTGTACATGCTTAGGCATTATCACAAACACCTCCAGTGCCACATGATCACGGATGGATGCGGTCTTCTGCCATTGGCCGCGGGCAACCCGGTACCATCTATTCAATATCATTTTCGCGTCAGTAACCTCTCCAAACAGACATGCCCGGTTGCAGGTGCAGATGGTTACAAAATATAATCCCCGTGATGAATAATCATATCCCTGCAGGCGATTGGACCGGCGATTATGTTTTTTGGAATTATAACCCATTATTATCTCTTCCCTCTCTCTTGATAAATCTTCTTTGGTTCACGTTTCAACTTGGACTGGATTGTCCAATCGTTCTCAAATAGCTCATTAGTCTACACCTTCCGGGTCTATCTCCGCGTGTGCGGAGCCACCTCTGTGAACTTATGCCAGTAATAGTGTCAGTTTGGCAACTTTTACCGGCTAATTCGCTTTACCTGCAACAACAGGCTGTGTAGTTAGAACTGGTCTAACAGCGAATCCTCCTTTGGATCATACGGCTCTTCTTCCATTTTTGAAAGTTTCTCCAATTCTTCAGCGTCATGGGCATTAGTCAGTTCCCGGAATGTGAGCCACAAACCCTCGTACTCTACGAGCTCTTTTTTGGGCCATCCAAGCACGCGAACGTCAGCGTAAATAGCTCCCAATTTTCAAATATTATAAAACACAGCGGACTCCATGAATGAATGTTTGTTGCTGATCGACAAAAGATACCTGTCAGCCCGAGGTCAGCTGGAAATTTCGCCAGCAACGTGGTTGACCTGCAAACCCTGATACGGCAAAAACAAAAGGCCTGGCGTCCATATTCAAAAGTCTTCAAAACAGCTCGGCGCCGGATTGAAACCGTCTCCCCGCAACTCTGCGATCAAATGATGTTCAAGCGGAATTATGTAAAATCATTTATGGTGCTCCAATGACGCCTGATCACAAAAGTAGCCGCCGTTAGCATACTTCAATACTTAAAAAAAAAGTGGACAATCTCTTAATCACATCAAGCATGCCTTAGCAGATTGATAACTGGTAAACGTGTTAGAGTAAGGTTATATAAGCTTTGAAAGCCAGCCCCTTAATCAACATGAGCGTCTAAAAATACCTGCAGCCCGGGACGATATTCGGGTGTCTCCAGAAAACCTGAAGCGTGGCTGCCCTGCAACTCTACAAAGGTTTTAGGTTTGTTGGCTATCTTGAAAAGCGTCTGTCCGTGATGGAAAGGCACCACCTGATCATCCCGGCTGTGGGCCATAAATATGGGTACCCTGACCTTACTGATATACTCTGCTGTGCAATAGTCATATTTGATAAGCATTCGCACCGGCAGCCAGGGATACAGGCCCGCTCCCAGATCAGCCGCCGAAGTAAAGGTGGATTCGATGATCAGCGCCGCTGGATTCTTTCGTTCGGCCAGCCAGGCAGCAATAGGTCCGCCCAGCGAACGCCCCATTACCACAATCTTATTAGCATCGAGGCCCCGGCTTTGGCTCAGATAACTCCAGGCAGCGGAAGCATCGCGGTAGGTGCCCTTTTCCGAGGGACTGCCCTTGCTCTTACCGTAGCCGCGGTAGTCAAAGATAAACACATTTAGTCCAAGGGAATGCAATAGTCCGATGGTCTCCAGGCGTCCCGATATATTGCCGGCATTTCCGTGAAAATACATCACGGTTGTACTCGTATCATCAGAAGGAATAAACCAACCGTGGAGTTGCCGCTCATCCTCCGTATCGAAAGTAACCTCCTCAAATGCAAAGCCGACAGCTGAGGGATCGGTCCATAACTTTTTGGCGGGATGATAAATTATGCGCGACTGAAACAGGTACATTAACAGTAAAATAAGCAGGTACCCTGCCAGCAGTAGCCCTGAAATCCACGCTATAATCGACATTTCCTGCAAAATTCAAGCTTTTTTAGCTCTTCAAACCTGTCAGGTTTTCTTTTAATGATATCGCACTTCAAACGAATCATAATCCTCGTCAGCCTCCTCAACCTCTACGTCTACATTATCAACGCGACTCGATCCGGGTCCGCGTTCGCATCGATTAACCATCTCGCGAAGATGGTCCATCGGTCCCGAAAATACCGCTTCTACCCGACCGTCAGGTAAATTCTTAACCCATCCAAAAACTCCAACCTCTTCAGCATTGAGCTTGGTAAAATGTCGGAATCCAACGCCCTGCACCCGTCCTTCAATAAATAAATGCACCTGCTGCATAAACTGACTCCTAATTAACCCTTTCTGAATTATGGTTTATTTTATTATCTGTGTCAAAGGTAATAATCTATCAGGAAATTTCTAATTATCAATTATTTATAGTCTTAAAGTTTGTATTTTATGGTACATTAATAGAATTTGCTTACAGTAAGATCATTTTATGACTCTCACCCAACTTTCGTATATCATTGCCGTTGACCGTTATCGCCATTTTGCTACTGCAGCAGAAAAATCTTATGTCACCCAGCCCACGCTCAGTATGCAAATTCATAAGCTGGAAGATGAGCTAGACATTACGATCTTCGATCGCTCAAAATCACCGGTCGTTCCAACTGAAATAGGCAAAAAGGTTATTGTTGAGGCACAAAGAATCCTAAAACACTCTAAGCATATTGAGGATTTAGCTGCTATGAGCGGTGATGAAATACGTGGAACCTTTCGTATTGGTATCATCCCAACAGTTGGCCCCTACCTGCTTCCGCTGTTCCTGCGCGATTTCCGCCTACATTATCCAGATGTACAGCTCATTATCGAAGAAATGGTAACGGAAGAACTTTTAGACCTCCTTGATGATGATTATCTGGATATAGGGATCATTGCTACCCCCGTTGAACGCGGACATATTTTTGAGGAGGATTTATATTATGAGCCTTTCATAGGCTATGTATCCGAAAGCCATCCATTAGCCGACCAAAAGAAACTTTCTGTCGATGATCTTGACATAGATAATTTATGGCTCCTCAATGAGGGCCATTGTTTCCGCGACCAGACCGTACAGCTTTGCAAAAAACAACATAAAAATAGATTAGGAAACCCTGCAATAGAGTTTGAAAGCGGCAACCTGGAAACACTTAAACAGCTGGTTGAACAAGATTTTGGAATGACCCTTTTGCCCTACCTTGCTAAAAACCAAATCGATACCCAATGTGCTAAGGCTCATTTACGTCTCTTTGAGGAACCGGTTCC